>OLWB01003601.1_pt1 | contig 10880 bp, 9 predicted proteins | sample 1673331 | NCBI WGS metagenome assembly OLWB01 (sample SAMEA3178943, study PRJEB25190) | human gut metagenome | biome: human gut; feature: human-associated habitat; material: faeces | place: Austria | collected 2013 | reverse complement strand
TGCTGGATCTCCAACCAGTCGTTCTCCATTTTTCGCAAATGCCACTATTGATGGCGTGGTTCTTCCACCTTCTGCATTTGAGATCACAACTGGTACTCCACCTTCCATCACTGCTACACAAGAATTTGTTGTTCCCAAATCTATTCCTATTACTTTGCTCATTGTCTTCCCTCCTAAATCAGTGTTGTTTTACAGATCAACACCAGTATCTGCCACCGAGACAACAGTTGCACATCAAATTTAACATGCACATCTTCATACACCAGTCTCCACCTGTGGAATATGGATTCTGATAAGTACTTTGTCTTTGCTGATACCAAGAACCATTTCCTTGCAGCTGTTGTAATAACATCTGATATTCATAGTTGTTTGGTTCCATGGAGACTGCCTGTCTGGCATGTTCCATAGCAGTCACGTTATTTCCAAGCCCTTGGTTTGCTGCTGCACTGTAATAATACCATCTGGCATTTCTTCTTGCTGGTTCCATTCCATCTAAGACATTTCTTGCCTCTTGATAATATCCATTCCTTACATAGTTACCTGCTGCTCTTAAATGAGTATCTTTTTCATATCCGGTTGTTGACTGTTGCTGCTGCCCACCGCCATTTGTATAATATCCACCAAAATTGCCAAAAATATCTTCAAATGGGTTCCATTCTCCATAAGGATTTCCCTGTTGGTTTCCATATGGATTTCCCTGACTTTGATAGCCACCACTCTGACCTTGATAACCTCCATAAGAACTCTGGCTGTATCCGCTTGTTTTTTCTTTCATTACCTGCTGATACGCCTGCTGGATCTGTTTAAATTTCTCTTCTGCCGCTTTGGGATTATCAAGATTTGCATCTGGATGATATTTCCTACTCAGCCTTTTATATGCTTTTTTTATTTCTTCTTCCGAAGCACCTCTTTGCACTCCTAGAATTTCATATGGATCAGACATTGTTTTCTTCCTTTTCTTTTTCTCTTTTCTCTCGCACCTGTTCGTATCGGTACCATACTCCGGAATATAAGACATTTCTTAAAATATCAATATCATCGATCAATGGCAGTTGTTCAAATGTCTTAGAACATTCTGCCATCATCATTGTCAGAATCTTATGGATGATATCTTCAAATTCCGGTTTCTTATATAATTGTTTCAGTGGATTGTAATTGTGATTCTTAAGATCATCTTCAATATCTTCGTATGCATCCATCAGATAAATAAATTTGCCAAGGAAAAATCCAAATCTTGACAATAATTCTTTCCATTCATCATCTTGATACAGCATGATCTCTGCCATGATCTGTCCAAACATTCCAGACATCTGATCGATATCCTGATTATCTTTTTGTTCCTCTTTTGAAAGTTCATCTAACAAATGACTGATCTTTTTCCATTTTTCTCTATAAAAATTTCTGGAAAATCCACTCTTGTGATATAAGATCTTCTCTAGTACAAGTTGTTTTAACTTACGGTCATCATTCCAATCATCTTTACATTTGTAATAAGTCAGAAGAATATTCATATGTGCAACATAATCAGTAATATCATTGACTCTTGTATCATGTTTCTGAAATGGATGTGTGATGCAACGTTCCTTGCTTCTTGTCGTTTCTGGTTCATAAAGACTTGTTAATACCATCAAAACAAAAGTCATATCATAAGATAATGTGATCTGGCCAAACTTTCCATAATGTTGTTTTAGTTTCTTGCACAAACCACAGTAATATCCGTGATAAACATCAAATTCACGAAATTTCATCTCTGGTTTATTGACAATGATATAGCCAAACATCTTAACTCCTCTTTATAAATGTTGTACGACACTTTGGACAACGCACTTCAATCTTTCCTTTTCCTCTAGGAATCCTGATCTTCTGTCCACATCCTGGGCACTTGTAGATATGATAATTCTTCATCTGCTGTGCATTATATTTTCTGTTACTCCAGAAACCACGCATATTGGATGTCTTGTTTAAAAACCATCGATTTTCTTCAGATCGCTTATAAATATTTCTGGAAAACATTCTGATATAGCAATAGATCAATAATGCTAATGCGATCCAATAAAAAATACGGCTTAATGAAACAACGCCGCCAAATACGATTCTTCCTGTAAATAGTGATAGTACGAATGCTGCTAAAATGATCTTCATCAAAAAGCGGTTCAGATCGTCATTTCCGTATCTTCCCTGCATAAACTGATTTAATTTATCTCTCATAGACGTTCTCCTTCTTTGATATCTGTTCTATTATAGATATCACATTTAAGTATAATGGTAATTATACGCAAACCACGTGAGAATAGCAATGAAATAGTTGTAAAGAAATTATAAAATAAAATTTATAATTGGAGTGAATGCCTGCAGTGATCTCACTGCAGGTATTCTTCTAGGATCTTCTTTGTTTTATTGACCACATATCCACTTCCGCCTCGTTTTTTTACATCTTCTGTCATGGATACCAGTTCCAGGGATTCTTTATATTCTGTCTTTGGCATGATCGTTACAAACCATCCAAGTTCTGTTCCCTTCGTGTCTGTCTGCGACTGCTTGATCTCTGCAGTTCCGGTCTTACCTTTTAGATCAATACCATCGATCTGTGCAGCATGTCCCGTTCCATTTGGATTGCTGATCACTTGTTTCATTGCATCATTGACTGTTTTTACTGCATCATTTGAAAATACATGTTCTCTTAATACTTGCTTTTTACTGCCTTTTTGTTTGATCAGATATGGATTTAGCATATTTCCTTTATTTGAAAATGCTGTATAGATCGTTGCCATATGTACTGGATTGACCATCATCTCTCCCTGCCCATATCCACTGTCTGCCAGCTGGATCTCTGACGTAAATCCTTCACTTCCATAAGATGATGCTGTTAGTCCGAATGTAAAATCCAAGTTTTTTCCAAACAAAAGATTATCAAACTGGTCTTTTAAAGTGTCTTTTCCAATCTTTAATGCTGCTTTCGCAAAATAAATATTGTCTGAATAGATCAACGCATTCCTTACATTGTGCCCACTATAGTCGTGCAAAGTCGTCACATAATATCCACCCCAGCTTTTATTCTTCTGCCAGCGTTTTCCACTATTGCCAAAGTCATCAGATGCACTGAATTTATTCTGGCTTAATCCTATCGCTGCAATGATCGGTTTTAAAGATGACCCTGGGGCAAAGATTCCTTTGAAACGATTCTGCATAGGGTGTCTTGGATCATTATTGATCTTATTCCATTTCTCCGGTGTCATTCCAAGGATAAATGCCTGCGCATCATAAGAAGGCGTGCTTACCAATGCTTTCACTTCTCCCGTTGTCGGATTCATTGCTACATGTGCACTCTTATCCTTTTTATATTGTTCATAAATGGATTTCTGAAGCTTACTGTCGATCGTTGTATTTAAACTTTGTCCATCAATCTGAGCTTTCACTGCCAGTAACTGCTTTTTCTGTCCATTGGCATCTACTATATATATCTCTAAACCATCTGTTCCACTGAGCTGCTTATTATAAAGCTTTTCAAGTCCTGCTTTTCCTTCCCCATTCTGCAGATATCCTACCAGATGGGCTGCGGATTCACCTAATGGATAGATTCTTCCTGTCTCTGTCGATATAATGATTCCTTTGACATCTAACAGATCACTGGAATATTCTTTTAATTTTACCAATGGAACAAAAGAATCTTTTGTTACCCATTTTTGTTCCAGCTTTTTTTGAATTTCTTCTTTGGAAATTCCAAGTTTCTTCGAAGCAAGTTTTACAGAATCAGAATCCATTTTTTTTGGCACAAACCCTACTGAATAGATCTTTCCCTGTATAGCAAGTGCATTCCCACTAGCATCTTTTATCGTTCCTCGTTTTGCATGTAGCGTCTTGACCCTTACTTTATCTTCCGCACCAAGTTGTGGAAAGATGACAGAATCATCCCATTCCATACGGTATCTTCTTCTTTCTTTTACAAAGATTGTTTTGTTATTATAAGATATAACTCCCGCATTTGTCCTCATTTTGACACGATAAGTAACGGTTGTTTCTCTCTTCTTGGACGTTACCACTGCTTCAAGTGTTTTCATTCCAATACCCTGATATATATTTTTATTCCTTTTTATAAATTCTTTCTTTGAAATTCCTTTTTGACTGTCTTTATCCAGAAGATCATACATCTTATCATATTCTCCATCTTCTGCATACGACATATATTTTAATAAAGTTTCTCCTGGATTCATTGCGATATTATTCTTATAAAATAATACAGCCCCCGCCCCAGCGAGCGCTAGTGCAAATCCAATTGCTATATTTTTTACTATATTTTTACCATTCATATAGGTCCCGTCTCCTGTTTTCAAATACAGGATTTGCCTTTCTTACTATCTTGATCTGTTCTAGATCAATTGCAGCAAAAAGAAGTTCTTCTCGTTCCACTCCTTGATACAACCGATCACCATCTGGCCCAAATCCGGTGCTTCTTCCCATATAATGTTTTTCACTGTAATGGCAGCATCCAAGTACATACATTTCATTTTCAATAGCTCTTGCACGAAGAAGACTTTCCCATTGTATAAATTTATTCTCTCCCTTTACCCATGCTGATGGATAGATCATGACCTGTGTTCCTTTTAGTGCTTCATATCTTGCTGCTTCTGGAAATCTAAGATCATAACAGACTCCAAGTCCGAGCATGCCAATTGGTGTCTGTACTGGTTCAAAGAATCGATTTCCTTCTATTGTATCTCTCGATTCTTGCCACTTATATGCATTAAACAAATGTGTCTTATGATAATGTGCGATCAATTGTCCATTCTCATTGATCACTGCCATCGTATTATAATTCTTTGTTTCATCCACAGTTTTTTCATTCATTCCAAAAATGATCCACATCTTATATTCTTTCGCGAAAACTTTCATCTGTGATACAAAATCTCCGTGGAGTGTCTGTGCCTTTTCTATATATTTATGGTCCGCATCCGGATAATAATTCATAAAATATTCTGGAAATACGATCATTTTTGCTTTTTCTGCTTTGGCTCTCTTTATAAATTGTTCTGCTTTTCGAAGATTTTCACTCCAGTTTCCTGAAGATGTTGTCTGTGCGATTGCAATTTTCTCCATAATGATCGATCCCCTTTCCAGTCTTTAGGATACCATATTTCGTGCTTTTTTTGTACTTTTAATCACTTTGTTTAAATTACTTTAAAGATTTTATAAAATTTTTTTAAAAAAAATGAAAATAATGCTTGCATTTCTTAAAACATTCGTATATAATAAATCTTGCGTTAAGGAAGCGCAGTAAAAACTTCATAAGATATGCGTGATTAGCTCAGTTGGTAGAGCACCTGACTCTTAATCAGGGTGTCGAGGGTTCGAACCCCTCATCGCGTACTAAAGCACTGTTTTTGGTTGATATAGGTAGCCGGGGATGGTGTTTTTCTTTATGTAAATCTTTTCTTGTAACTATTCTAAGAAACGTCTATAATAAATACTACTACCCTATAAATATTACAACGCACATTTTGAATATATTGTATTTTACAATCTTAAGGAGCAGCTAATGGCAAATAATCACAAATTTGAATCAAATAAAAAATATTTTACAATTTCCATTTATACGACTGTCGTAATTCTGATCGGATGTATCATCTTCCGTTTTGTGACACAATGGTCTACAACTAGTAAACTTATTTCCCAACTATGGGGAATCTTATTTCCATTTTTTATGGGGTTTCTGATCGCCTATATTCTAAACCCAGTTGTTTCATTCTTTCAGAGAAATGTATCTGCAAGAATTTTAAAAAGCAAACCTGACAAACAACGTGGACTTGCTATTTTGATCAGTTATCTTGTTATGGTCGGTTGTATCATTATCTGCCTTCGATTTATCATTCCACAGTTATATGACAGTATCCGTGAATTATCTTTGATGATCCCTGATATTTATAACTCCATCATGTCGATGTTTGAGCAATATCGTGAAAACAGTACCGATATATTTCCTGACCAGATTGCTGATATGATCGAGACGAAAACTTTACCAAAGCTGTTTGAACTGACGAATAATCTTTTAACAAATATTGTTCCTATGCTTTATGAAGCTTCCATGTCATTTGCAAAGGGATTATTTAATTTATTTATTGCATTTATTGTTTCTATTTATATGACCATTGATAAATTTATTTTAAAATATGCTGGTAAAAGAATTGTTCTTGCAATCTTTAATGAAAACTTCTCTTATCGTGTATTACGCACTTTAAAAGATTGTCACAAAATTTTTTCTGGATTTATTATTGGAAAATCCATTGATTCTCTGATCATTGGTTTGCTTGCTTTTGTTGCAATGACAATATTAAAACTCCCATATACAGTGCTGATCAGTGTTATTATCGGAATTACAAATATGATTCCTTATTTTGGTCCGATCATTGGTGCTGTTCCAGGGGCATTTATTTTATTTATCGTAAGTCCGATGAAATGTCTGATCTTTATCATTATGGTCTTTGTTTTACAGCAGTTTGACGGATTGATCCTTGGACCTAAGATTCTTGGAGAATCCACAGGCGTACGTCCATTGTTGATCTTATTTTCTATTACAGTTGGCGGTGCTTATTTTGGTCCTTTGGGAATGTTCCTTGGAGTTCCGTTCTTTGCGACGGTTCAATTCTTGATCAAGAACTGGGTAGATTATCGATTGTATAAAAAGAAGATCAAAATAAAAAAAGAAGATTAAAAGAAGAGGATTGCCTTATCTGATATTTTGTAAGTCAATCCTCTTTTATTTGTCATTGATTTGCTATCTGTTCTGCCAGATCATTTAAATATACCCAACGATCCATTTTCTCATCTAATTCCGCTTGTGCAGATTCTTTCTGCTCCGTCAGTTCTGCTAACTTTCCAGAATTCGTTGCATTTTCCATGATCTCTTCGTCTAACTGCTCTAACTTCTCTTCCAGTTTGGCGATATCATCATCGATCGTTTCAAATTCTTTTTGTTCTTTGTATGTAAACTTGAGCTTCTTTTGGTGTTCTTTCTGGAATTTCTTTCCGTTGTTTTCTTTTTTCGCTAGTTTGTTTTTTTCTGGTTTGGCTGCAGGTTTTACTTTTTCAAGATAATCTGTATATCCACCTTCGTATTGTTTTAAATGTCCGCCTTCTTCAAATGCAAAGATACGGTTTACAATACGATCAAGGAAATAGCGGTCATGGGATACCGTGATCACGATTCCTGCGAAGGTATCCAGATAATCCTCAAGGATCGTTAATGTCTGGATATCAAGGTCATTGGTCGGCTCATCAAGGATCAGAACATTCGGTGCTTCCATCAGTACTTTTAACAAGTAGAGTCGTCTCTGTTCTCCACCTGAAAGTTTATCCAGCGGTGTGTACTGAAGTTCTGGTGGAAACAGGAAGCGATCTAACATCTGGGATGCACTTGCCTGCCCTTTTGTTGTCTGGATGTATTCTGCAACATTTTTAATATAATCAATGACACGGATATCTCCTGTCATATCTTCATTTTCCTGTGCAAAATACCCGATCTTTACAGTGTCTCCGATCGTGATATTTCCTTCATCTGGCTTTAAAATCCCCATGATCATCTTCATTAACGTTGATTTTCCACATCCATTTGGTCCGATAAATCCGATTCGATCATCTCTTAGGAAAATATAAGAGAAATCGTTGATCAGATGTTTATCACCGAATCCTTTGGAAATGTGTTCTAACTCGATCGTTGTCTTTCCAAGACGGCTGCTTATAGAATCCATTTCGACATTTTGCTGCATGGAGGGACCTTTGGCATTCTTAAGTTCCTCAAAACGTTCGGTTCTTGCTCTCTGTCTTGTTCCTCTTGCCTTGATTCCCTGCTTCATCCATTCCATTTCCACACGGAGTAAACTCTGACGTTTGCGTTCTGTCGCTAATTCCATCTCTTCACGCTGGACTTTTAATTCTACAAATCCTGAATAGTTTGTGTCATATTCGTAAAGCTTTCCTTTATCGATCTCTACGATCTTATTTGTGACGCGGTCTAAGAAATAGCGGTCATGAGTTACCATGATCAATACGCCGCGGAAGCTGTTTAAGAATTCTTCCAACCACAAAACCATATCGTTATCCAAGTGGTTGGTCGGCTCATCAAGGATCAGGACTTCTGTCGGATCTACTAAAGTTCTTGCAAGTGCAACTCTCTTCTTCTGACCTCCGGATAAATGATCGCATCCTTCGTCAAAATCATAGATTCCAAGTTTTGTAAGAATTGTCTTTGCTTCACTCTCTGTCTTCCAGTCCTGATGTTCTTTTCCATCCATCACATATTCCAAAATACTTTGTTTCTTCGGGAATTCTGGATTCTGCGGAAGATAGGATACACGGATTCCATTTCCACAGATGATCTGGCCTTTGTCTGGCTCATTGATCTTGGCGATAATTTTTAATAATGTAGTCTTTCCTGTACCATTGACCCCGATCACACCAATCTTATCACCACTGTGGATTCCAAGAGATACGTCATCAAAAATAACTTTCTCTCCATAAATTTTGCTGATATGTTCAATATTTAATATATTCATCGTACTACTTTGCCTGACCGATCGCTTCAACTAATTCTTCTTTAGATACTGCACCGATCAGTTTTTTAACTACCTCTCCATCTTTGATCACTAAAAATGTTGGAACTGACATGATCTTGTACTGTGCCACGATATCCACATTCTGATCGATATCAAGCTTTCCAACCTTTACAGATCCTTTATATTCTTCGGCAAGCTGTGCAACGACTGGAGCCATCATCTTGCAAGGTCCACACCATGTTGCAAACATATCAACTAAGACTGGTACATCACTTTTTAATACTTCTTCTTCAAAATTTTCACTTGTAAATGTATATTCCATAATCATTCACCTATCCTTTGCTATTTATTTAAACATCGTTTTGCTTCTTCTAATGATTCATAAAATCTGCAGATCCATCGGTTTATACATGGATGCAAATATAAAAATAACTGGATCTTGCATCGAAACTTTCCTTGTTTCATGATTATATTACCACTTTTTGTTTATTTTATGCAATCCTTTTACTTGGCATGACGATATGCGACTAAACGACAGATTGGATTTCCTTTAGCTGAAAATTTCTCCTCGTATTCTGTCATGACATTTCCTTCATTATATTCGCTGTGATGAAGATCGTATGTGTGATTTTCCAGGATCCATCCTGCTTCTTCTACCTGCTCTAAGGAGAAGTCAAATAAGTCTTTGTTATCTGTCTTAAACATAACTCTTCCTTCCGGTGTCAGAATATTATCATATCGTTCTAAAAATCTTGTAGATGTAAGTCTTCTCTTTGCATGGCGGTCTTTTGGCCATGGGTCGGAAAAATTCAAATAAATCCGGTCTACTTCATGTTCGGCAAAAATATCAGCCAGATATTTTGCATCAAATCGCAGAAAATATAAGTTTGGTTTTTCCTCTGCTGTTTGTTTTTCTAAAGCACGGTACAAAACACTTGAATACATTTCAATTCCGATATAGTTGATATCTGGATTTTCAGAAGCTAATGTATGAATAAATTGTCCCTTTCCCATGCCGATTTCAATGTGCAAAGGATGATTATTGTGAAACAATTCTGACCATTTTCCTTTGTAATCTTCTGGATTTTGAACGACATAGGGGCTTGCCGCAATCACTTCTTTTGAACCTTTAATATTTCGTAAACGCATAGTAATCCTCCATATAGTAAACATTTAAATCATAGCATCATAGTACCATAAATCGAAATTATGTCAAATAAGATGTTGGAAAAATTGGTAAAATCGTGTATGATAGAAGTAATAGTATGATTTTTGGAGGCATGAGATGAAAAAAAGATATGCGGCACTTATTTTTTGTGCAATTGGACTTTTATTAGGAAGCGTTACTTCAGAAGCAAAAAAGAAACCATCGGTTACCGCAGAATCCGCAATTGTAATGGATGTTCAGTCGGGTGCGATTTTATATGAAAAGAATATAGACAAGCGTGAGTATCCGGCGAGTATTACGAAAGTAATGACGGCTCTTGTTGCTATTGAAAATTCGTCGTTGTCGGAGACGGTTACTTATTCAAGAAATGCTGTGACAAATTTGGAGTCGGGTGCTTCTAATATTGAAATTCAGCCGGGTGAAAAATTGTCAATGGAAGACAGTTTATATGCCATTCTTCTTATGTCAGCGAACGAAGCTTGTAATGGTGTGGCGGAGCATGTCGCAGGAAGCATTGATAATTTTGTTGCGATGATGAATCAGAAGGCAAAAGAGCTTGGCATGGACAGCATTGCGATCACCGATCATGGAGCGATGTACGGAGTGATCGATTTTTACAGGGCAGCGAAAGCAGAAGGAATCAAACCGATCATTGGATGCGAGATTTATGTAACAACTGGTTCGAGATTCGATAAAGAAGCCAGTCAGGGAGATAAAAAATACTATCACCTGGTACTTCTTGCCCAAAATGACACGGGTTACCATAACTTGATGAAGATCGTTTCCAGGGGGTTTACCGAAGGATTTTATTACAAGCCACGAGTAGATTATGAAGTTCTGGAAGAATACAAGGAAGGTCTGATCGCATTAAGTGCATGTCTTGCTGGGGAAGTTGCAACTTATATCCGTGAAAATAACTACGAAAAAGCAAAGAATACGGCGTTGAGATTACAGGATCTTTTTGGAAAAGACAATTTCTTCCTGGAATTGCAAGATCACGGAATTCCAGACCAGACAAAAGTAAATACGGCACTGCTTAAGATGTCAAAAGAGACAGGAATTGATCTGGTTGCTACAAATGATATTCATTATACATTTAAAGAAGATGCCGAGGCACACGATATCCTGCTTTGTATCCAGACGGGGAAGAAAGTGCAGGATGAAGA
>OLWB01003591.1_pt1 | contig 10916 bp, 6 predicted proteins | sample 1673331 | NCBI WGS metagenome assembly OLWB01 (sample SAMEA3178943, study PRJEB25190) | human gut metagenome | biome: human gut; feature: human-associated habitat; material: faeces | place: Austria | collected 2013 | reverse complement strand
CTCCATCTTTATCTTCCGTACGGCATTGAGGTCAAATTCTGATTCCTGCACTTCGACCGCTGCGCTGTCTATAGCGGCAAGTGCCTTGCGGTAATCTCCGCGTGACTGTAAAATCAGCGCCTTTGCCCGTGCCAATTCATATCTTGAGATATTGTTATTGACAATACCTTCCAACTTGGCGAGGTATTCTCCAGCTTTGTCATAGTCTTTGGTATCTATATAGGTATTCATCAGTGCCACATAAAGATTTCCCCACGCTTCAGGCTGGGTTCTTCCGGCTGCTTTCTCAAACCGGGCGATGGCTTTTTCATATTCGGGCACGAGTTGTAATAGTTTGTCATATTGCCCTTGTGCCCGAAGTGAGCTACACAGGAATGCGTAAGCTTGTGTCAGGATATTGTCGTATCCCGAAACTTCCCATAATAAGCGGATGCATTCTCTGAAACAATCTTCTTCCTCTTTCCATCTATCCTGAACATTATAGGTGATAGCAGTGGCATAAAGTGCTGTTGCCATTCCCGCCTTATCCTTCCGTGCTTTGGCACGGTCGAACATTAGTTTTGCTTCTTCCGCCGCTTTTTTATAATCTCCTTTCAAGTTATAGGCAGTGATAAGTTGCATGTGTATCTGGTAATAGAGTTTCCATTGTTCATGCAGGATATAGAAATCAAGATAACCGGGTGCTTTTTGAATGATCTTGTCGTATTCATTCCTATTTATATGAGAGATGATGGTGTTTCCATACACCATCCCTTGCATTTTTACGTTTCCCTGTCTGATGGCCTCGGCTTCCGTCTGCCCGAACAGGGTCAGCAGTGTATCCATTTTCCGGTCATCGGCTATTTCAGACATATATAAATAGTATAGTCTGTTGTACGACCTCAGTTTGTCAGTTCCGTCGGATTGTTCGATAGCCCGGCGCAAAGAGTCTTTTTGCTGTTGGATGGTGTTTTGGGCTGAAACAGGCAGGGTAAAACAGAATTGGATTCCCCATAAAATCGCTATCAGATAAGATTTATACTTCATTGTTGTTGTGTGTTTACGTAAATTCTTGGCCTATAGTGCTCAAAAGTACAAAAAAATAGTATTGGACTATACAGATATTCCTCTAATTATTCGTGCATATACAAATGATTATGTAATTTTGTGACTGGAAATATGATAAATATCCACTGAAAATACTCAAAAACGGGGTTTAAAAAAGAAAAAGTACATAAAAAAAGCAGCTACACTATTTGTAACTGCTTGAATTTCAGTGGAGCGGTAAGCGAGACTCGAACTCGTGACCCTTAGCTTGGGAAGCTAATGCTCTACCAACTGAGCTACTACCGCATTTTTACCAGTTTAAAGGATCTTCCTTTAAATTACACTGCAAAGGTAAATATAATTTTTATATCTCAAATAAAATCCTTGATTTTTTAATAGGGGAAATATTACATAACTTTGAACTAAATCAGAATAATCGATAACTCTTTCATTGAGTTTAAAAAGTTGTTTCTCCATTTGTTGGAGTGAACAAACCTGTTCCTTCATCTGTTAGAAAGTCTCAAATTTAGATTTAACCTAACCAGCATGAAAAAAAATAAATCACTTTTTGTACTACTTGCTTTGTGTTTCTCTGCTATTTGGGCAGATGCACAGGTTTCATTGAGTTTTGAGGAATCATTACGTCTACTCCGACAAGAAAATCAAAGCTTAAAGATAGCCGATAAAAGTATAGAAATAGCTAAGGCAGAGCGAGATAAATTGAATGCTTTTTGGTATCCCAGTCTTCAATCTTCGGGTGCATTTGTACATATGTCGGAGAAGATCGAGGTGAAACAGCCGTTGTCTCAATTTACAGATCCGGCAAAGAATTTTGTACATTCCATAATTCCGGACGATCAAGTTATTTCGGCGATTCTGGATCAGATAGGGGCAAATACTCTTGTTTTCCCCCTGACTCCACGTAATTTAACCTCTATTGATTTATCTGCAGAATGGGTACTCTTTTCCGGAGGAAAACGATTTCATGCAACTAATATCGGCCGGACAATGGTGGACTTGGCACGTGAAAACCGGGCACAGACTGCTGCTACCCAACAAAATCTGTTAACGGAAAGTTATTACGGATTACGGCTGGCACAGCAAATCGTAACCGTTCGGGAAGAAACTTATAAGGGACTGCAAAAACATTATGAGAATGCACTGAAACTGGAAACTGCCGGAATGATTGACAAAGCAGGACGGCTTTTTGCCCAAGTAAATATGGACGAAGCCAAACGTACACTGGATGCTGCACGAAAAGATGAAACTGTGGTTCAAAATACGCTCAAGGTATTACTGAATAAAAAAGATATGGATGAAAACATTGTTCCCACTTCTCCACTTTTTATGAATGACTCTTTGCCGCCGAAAATGCTTTTCGACCTATCTGTTAACAGTGGGAACTATATGCTTAACCAGTTACAGCTACAAGAACATATTGCCAAACAGGAAGTGAAGATTGCTCAAAGCGGCTATCTGCCGAATATAGCCCTTTTCGGAAAACAGACCTTATATTCGCATGGCATTCAGAGTAATTTACTGCCACGTACAATGATAGGCATTGGCTTTACATGGAATCTATTCGACGGATTAGATCGTGAAAAGAAGATCCGGCAGTCGAAATTAACTCAACAAACATTAGCCCTCGGACAGATGAAAGCCCGTGACGATCTAGCAGTTGGAGTAGATAAACTCTATACGCAATTGCAAAAAGCACAGGATAATGCAAAAGCATTGAATGCTACGATTGCTTTAAGTGAGGAACTTGTACGTATCCGGAAGAAATCATTTGCAGAGGGAATGGCAACTTCCACCGAAGTTATTGATGCCGAAACAATGCTTGCCAGTGTAAAAGTAGCTCGCCTGGCAGCCTATTATGAGTATGATGTAGCACTAATGAATTTACTTTCACTTTGTGGTACACCTGAACAATTTATAAACTATCAACCTAAACCGTAACAAACAATGAAACCAACTAGTAGAACCCTTTCATGGGCTTTTGTTATTATTTTGCTAGTCGTCGGTATCTTTACCGCCCTTGGAATGATATTGATGCACAAACAACCACTGGTTCTGCAAGGAGAAGCAGAGGCCACAGAAATCCGTATCAGCGGAAAACTTCCCGGACGCATTGATACGTTTCTCGTTCAAGAGGGAGATTGGGTGCGTCAGGGAGACACTCTTGTAGTAATTAATAGTCCGGAAGTACACGCCAAGTTTCAACAAGTCAATGCATTGGAGCAAGTAGCAGTACTGCAAAACAAAAAAATTGATGCCGGCACCCGACGACAGATTGTAGCCACTGCATTGCAACTCTGGAATAAGACTAAGAGCGACCTGTCACTTGCGAAAATAACTTATAATCGTATACTTACTTTATACAAGGACAGTGTAGTTACTTCTCAACGGAAAGACGAAGTAGAAGCTATGTATAAGGCAGCATTAGCAGCCGAACGCGCTGCTTACGAACAATATCAAATGGCAGTGGATGGTGCACAGACGGAAGACAAAGCATCTGCCGCCAGTATGGTAGATGCTGCCCGAAGTACTGTTGATGAAGTCTCAGCCTTATTGGTAGATGCCCGGTTGACTGCACCGGAAGACGGACAAATAGCCACAATCTTCCCTAAACGCGGTGAATTGGTCGCACCGGGAACTCCTATTATGAATCTGGTAGTCATGAATGACGTTCATGTTGTACTTAATGTACGCGAAGACTTAATGCCACAATTTAAAATGGGTGAAACGTTTGTTGCAGACGTACCTGCTATCGATAAAAAGAATATAGAATTTAAAATCTATTATATTAGTCCGTTAGGTAGTTTCGCAACCTGGAAATCAACCAAACAGGTTGGTAGTTATGACCTGCGGACGTTTGAGATCCACGCCCGCCCTACTCAAAAGATAAAAGATTTGCGTCCGGGAATGTCTGTATTACTGACGTTAAATTAATAAAAGAATGAGTCCATCACAAACATATTCACCCTTTCGTACCGTACTACTCCGGGAGTGGCGACGAATGACTTCGCGACGCCTTTATTTTGGTGTCTGCATCATCCTGCCATTATTCACACTCTTCTTTATGGCAACTATTTTCGGCAACGGACAAATGGAAAATATTCCTATCGGCATTGTCGATCAGGATAATACCGCTACTTCCCGTAGTATTATTCGAAATATATCTGCCGTACCGACTTTTAAAGTAACAAAGTATTTCGTGAATGAAGCAGCCGCTCGGGAAGCCGTACAAAGAAAAGAAATTTATGGTTATCTTTCTATTCCTCCCAAATTTGAACAAGACGCCATTACAGGACAAGATGCAACTCTTTCCTACTACTATCATTATGCTTTATTGTCTGTAGGTGGCGAGTTAATGGCTGCATTCGAAACAGCATTGGCTCCAGTGTCACTCTCTCCTGTTGTGATGCAAGCTGTTGCTCTGGGAGTGGAACAAGATCAGATTACAACTTTCTTATTGCCAGTACAGGCAAGCAATCATCCAATATATAATCCAAGTCTGGATTACTCCGTTTATTTGAGCCAGCCATTTTTCTTTGTCTTATTTCAAATATTAATTTTATTGACTACAGTATACGCAATCGGCATTGAAATCAAGTTTCGTACAGTAACTGATTGGCTAGTTGCTGCAAAAGGGAATATGGTAACGGCGATATTAGGAAAACTGTTGCCTTATACTATTATATATATCCTGATAGGTTGGCTGGCCAATTATGTGATGTTCGGAATTCTACATATTCCCTTTCAAGGGAGTTGGTGGCTAATGAATATAATGACAATGCTTTTCATTATTGCGACACAATCATTGGGATTGTTCCTATTTTCATTATTTCCTGCCATTTCACTGATTATTAGCATAGTATCTATGGTAGGCTCTTTGGGAGCTACTTTATCCGGGGTAACTTTTCCTGTTCCCAATATGTATCCGTTGGTTCGGGATGCTTCCTATCTTTTCCCAGTCCGGCATTTCACGGAAATGATGCAGAATATGCTTTACGAGAGTGGCGGTTTTACCCAGCTTTGGCCATCGGCCATGTTTCTTTGTATTTTCCCCCTGCTCGCTTTTTCGTTGCTTCCTCATTTAAAAAGAGCCATAGAAAGTCATAAGTATGAAAACATTAAGTAAATTACAGCAGTTATCATTCATCATTCAGCGTGAATTTCTGGCTATCAGTACCAGCTATGCAGTATTGTTAGTATTGATAGGAGGTATTTTTGTATACGGGTTACTCTATAATTATATGTATGCCCCTAACATTGTGACAGATGTCCCTATCGCCATAGTCGACAATTCGCACAGTGAGTTGAGCCGTAATTTCATCCGTTGGTTGGATGCTACTCCGCAAGCTGATGTTTACAGTCAGGCAATGGACTATAATGAAGCCAAAGAATGGATGAAACGAGGCAAAGTACAAGGAATACTGTATCTGCCGCACGATTTTGAGGCACGGGTATTTCGTGGAGATGAATCTATTTTTTCCCTTTATGCAACAACTGATGCATTTTTGTACTTTGAAGCCTTACAAGGAGCTTCGTCACGTGTGATGTTGGCGATTAACGATAAATACCGACCCGATGAAGCTGTGTTTCTGCCCCCACAGGGATTATTGGCTGTAACTATGGCAAAACCGATCAATGTAGAAGGGACCGCACTTTATAATTATACGGAAGGATATGGCTCCTACCTGATTCCTGCCGTTATGATGATTATTATATTTCAAACTTTGCTAATGGTTATCGGTATGGTGACCGGAGAAGAATATAGTTCAGACGGAATCCGTACTTACGCTCCTTTCGGCCATACTTGGGCAGCCGCCATACGCATTGTAGCAGGAAAGGCATTTGTATATTGCGGATTGTATGCTATCTTTTCTTTCTTTTTATTAGGATTGCTCCCTTATTTTTTCAGTATTCCCAATATTGGAAATGGTCTGTATATTGTGCTATTAATGATTCCTTACCTGATAGCTACTTCTTTCCTCGGACTAGCTGCTTCCCGTTATTTTACCGATTCGGAAGCACCTTTGTTAATGATAGCTTTCTTTTCAGTCGGATTGATTTTCCTTTCCGGAGTTTCTTACCCAATGGAGTTAATGCCTTGGTATTGGAAAGCGGCACATTATATTCTTCCGGCAGCTCCTGCAACACTTGCTTTTGTACAATTAAATTCAATGGGAGCAAGTATGGCTGATATACGACCAGAATATATTACTTTATGGATTCAAGTACTCGTTTATTTTATATTAAGTATATGGGTATACCAAAAAAAGCTTCAGAAAAGTCAACTTCGTTAAGTAAATAATCAACTTAGGAAACAAAAAATTTCCAAACGAAAGTTTTCTGTAAGAATGTGCTACATTTCTTTGTTTTTCTCATCGCTTTTGTATAGTTTCGTAAACTATTATTTTTAAATAGCAGTTAAAAACAATTTAAAAATAAATGATTATATGAAATACATTGTATATATTTTCCTTTTGTTTCCTATTCTGGTCACGGCACAAACTTACAAATATATAGGAATAGAAAATGGATTAAGTAATCGAAGGATATTCAACATTCAGAAAGATGATCAAGGCTATATGTGGTTTCTTACCAATGAAGGAATGGATCGTTATAATGGTAAAGATATAAAGCATTATAAACTGAACAAAGATAATAATTCCGTTGCTTCCCAAATACACCTCGGTTGGTTATATGCTACTCCGGAGGCAGGTTTATGGGTGATTGGCAGAAAAGGACGTCTCTTTCAATATGAAAAGCAATATGATCGTTTTACGATAGGATATAAACTACCGGATATATCGAAAACGATTAGTTATGGTTATGTAGACCACAACAATAATATTTGGTTATGCTGCAATGATTCTATTGTATTATACAATATCAAAAATGCTCATACATTTCAGTTCCCTAATATACTACACAGCAATATTACAGCCATAGAGCAGATAGATGACAATCATTTCTTTATAGCAACAGAAACAGGCGTGAGGTATGCTAAACTGAAAAACGGTGCTTTACAAATTATCCCTACCGAGACGCTTGATTATTTTCATACGCAAGTAAGTGTGTTGTATTTCCAGCAACAGCAAAAAAAATTATATATCGGCTCATTTGAGAGGGGTATTTTTGTATATGATATGCTTTCCCAAGAGATTATCCGGCCTGAAGCAGATCTTAGTGATGTGAATATAACCCGTATCAGACCATTAAATGAAACAGAACTATTAGTGGCAACCGAAGGCATGGGCGTATATAAGCTAGACATGAACAAATGCATATTAGAACGTTACATATCAGCAAATTACCAAAGCTATAATGAAATGAATGGTGACAACATCAATGACGTATTTGTTGATGAATCAAAACGAATATGGCTTGCCAATTATCCCACAGGAATTACAGTTATAGATTATCGTTATGAAAACTATCATTGGATGAAACACTCTATGGGCAACAAGCAGTCCATTGTCAATGACCAGGTGCACGCTGTCATTGAAGACAGTGATGGAGATTTATGGTTTGGTACGAGTAACGGCATTAGTCTTTACAATTCGGGAACGGGAGAATGGCATTCTTTTTTGAGTTCTTTCAATCATCAGCTAAAAGACAAAAATCATATATTCATAACTTTATGTGAGGTTTCACCCGGCATTATCTGGGCAGGAGGCTTTACGTCCGGGATCTATAAGATTAACAAGAAGGCACTGTCTGTAGAGTACTTCTCTCCTTTTCTGTTAAGTTCTGCCAACATACGTCCGGACAAATACATCCGGGATATGATCAAAGATTCAAAAGGATATATATGGTCGGGAGGATATTATAATCTTAAATGTATCGATCCGATAAAGAATTCTGTTCGTCTGTATCCCGGAGTGAGCACTGTTACCGCTATTGAGGAAAAAGATACTCATTTTATTTGGGTAGGTACAGCTACGGGGCTTTTTCTGCTCGACCGGAATTCCGGTGAGTATGAGTATATATTAATGCCTGTGGAATCGACTTATATCAACACGCTTTATCAGGCGAATGACGGATTACTGTATATTGGAACAAACGGTTCGGGAGTACTTATATATAACCCGAAGAACAGAACTTTCGAACATTATTTTGCAGAAAATTCGGCACTTGTTTCAAATAGCATCTATACCATTCTGCCGGAAATGGACGGACAGATAATGATGAGTACGGAAAACGGAATCACCAGTTTTTCTGTGGAGAAGAGATCATTCCATAACTGGAGTCGGGAGCAGGGAATGATGTCTGCCTGTTTCAATGCAACTTCCGGTGTGTTGCGAAAAAACAAGAGTTTTGTTTTTGGAAGCGTTGATGGTGCTGTGGAATTTCCCGCAGGTATAAAGTTACCGGATTATGAGTATTCAAAAATGATATTCAGCGATTTTCATATTTCTTATCAGCCTATTTATCCCGGAGATAAAGATTCCCCTTTGGAAAAGGATATTGATAAGACAGACGTACTGACTTTAAAATATGGTCAGAATACTTTCTCATTTCGTGTTTCTTCCATCAATTATGATTTTCCTTCTCATTCCATATATTATTGGAGACTGGAGGGTTCTTCCTATAATGAATGGGTGCAGTGACAATAGTCTGATCCGTTTCACTAATTTGAGTCCCGGTAAATATAAACTTTATGTGCGCGCCATATCTAAAGAAGAGCCTAGTATTGTTTTCGAAGAACGCCAGCTTGAAGTGATAGTGGCGCATCCTTTGTGGTTGAGCGGATGGGCTATATTTGCTTATATACTTTTGATTGTGTTTATATTCAGTATTGCCTTCCGGGTAATGATTCTGAAAAAGCAGAAAAAGATATCAGATGAAAAGACGCATTTCTTTATAAATACTGCCCATGATATCCGTACTCCGCTTACTTTAATAAAGGCTCCTCTGGAAGAATTTGTTGAAGAAGAGACATTGACAGAGATCGGTTCACAGCGTATAAATACAGCCTTGAGAAATGTAAACGCTCTTTTACGGTTGAGTACTAATTTAATCAACTTCGAACGGGCGGATGTCTATTCTTCCGAGCTACATGTCTCTGAATATGAGCTTAATACGTATATGAATGAAATCTATAAAAGTTTTCGTTCGTATGCCAATATCAAGCATATTGATTTTACTTACAAGAGTGACTTTAATTATCTGAATGTATGGTTTGATAAAGATAAGATGGACTCCATCTTAAAGAATCTGATATCCAATGCGTTGAAATATACTCCTGAGAATGGAACGGTCAGTGTATATGTTTCTGAGACTAAAGATTCTTGGAAGCTGGAGGTCAGAGATACCGGCATCGGTATTCCGTCGAATGAACAGAGCAAATTATTCAAGATGCACTTCCGGGGTACGAATGCTATTAATGCAAAGATAACCGGTAGTGGAATCGGATTAAAGTTGGTGGGGAAATTAGTTCACCTCCATAGTGGCAAGATAAATATTGAGAGTGTCGAACAGCAGGGTACTACTATTACTGTTGTCTTCCCGAAGGGGAATAAACATTTCCATCATTCGAATCTGATAGAACCGGAGAAACCCCGCAGACAGGAAGCTGAATTGGATGCTCCGGTGATTTCCGAAACGCCTGTCATGGCAAACGACGAAGATCTGCAGCGTATTCTTATTGTCGAGGATAATGATGAATTACGTGCTTATCTGGTCAATTCACTATCGCCTATGTACAACGTACAGGCTTGCAGCAATGGTAAGGAAGCGTTGGTCATTGTAAAAGAATACCAGCCGGAGTTGATTCTTTCTGATATTATGATGCCGGAAATGCGGGGGGATGAATTGTGTACCACTATCAAGAATGATATTGAAACATCACATATTCCTGTTTTGTTACTCACAGCTTTGGGAGAAGAACAGAATGTTCTCGATGGTCTTCATATTGGTGCCGATGAATATATTGTAAAACCATTCAGTGTGAGAATCTTAAAAGCCAGTATTGCTAATTTATTGGCGAACCGGGCATTATTGCGTAGCAAATATGCTAATCTTGAAATTGATATAGAAGAAAAAACACCGTTGGCAAAATGTACAAATAGTCTCGACTGGCAATTTTTGTCGGATGTGAAGAAAAGCATCGAAGACAATATTGATAACCCCGCCTTTTCCGTTGATGTGCTTAAGGATTTGCACAATATGAGTCGTACCCGTTTCTATAACAAACTGAAAGCGCTAACAGGGCTTCCTCCTCAGGAGTTTATTAAGAATATCCGTTTGAAGCGTGCTACGCAGTTATTGAAAGAAGGCGTGCATAATATTACTGAAATCTCAGAAATGTGCGGTTTCTCAGAAAGTAAATATTTCCGGCAAGTATTCAAGAAAGAATATAAGATGAGTCCGAGCCAATATGCCAAGGTAAATGGTGTTTCTTCCAGTATCATTGAAGATGATGCATCTCAGGAAGATTCGGAATGTTAGCTGCATATCAAGCATTTAATGAACAGATAACCTCCGAATACTTGCAGGCACATTCCGGGAATTCCAATACGGAAATCCTGAATGGCACTGTAGAAGCTTCCTATATAGATCCATTCTCCCACTGTTCCTGTTATCTGATAAAAATTAAAAGTTCAAATTAATACCACCCATAAATGTTGCCTTGGGCATGGGATACCCTATATTTATTTCGTAACGTTGTGCCAACAGGTTTTCACCTTTCACAAAGATGTTGGCAAAATTACAAATACGATAACTTCCTCGCAGATTCCATAAAACAAAACTATCCTGTTGCTTGGTGCCTTTATTATTAACGATTACAGAAGTGTAAAGTCCTTTAATATATTGAATTCCTGTTGATACAGTCCAGCGACCTGCGGTATAGTCTGCTCCGACATACAATTTGTGTT
>OLWB01003586.1_pt1 | contig 10929 bp, 9 predicted proteins | sample 1673331 | NCBI WGS metagenome assembly OLWB01 (sample SAMEA3178943, study PRJEB25190) | human gut metagenome | biome: human gut; feature: human-associated habitat; material: faeces | place: Austria | collected 2013 | reverse complement strand
CCGGATATTCATCGACAGTCCGGAATATCGGCAGTATGAGTAACCGGGGAGTCGAACTTCTGGTGGAAGCGGATGTCGTACAAAAGAAGGATTTCGGTTTTACACTTCAGTTTAATATTGCACACAATAAGAATAGAGTCGAAGAACTGGCTGACGGAGACGATATTCTGGGAACGACTTACAGCAACTATGGTTCCGGTTCTATAACCATTATCCGGGAAGGGGAACCTTTGGGAGCGTTTTATGTATATAAAGATGCCGGATTAGATGAAAAAGGGTCTCTTTCTTATGTAGATATGAACGGTGACGGTCAATATACGGATACGGAAGACCGGTATATCGCGGGATCTCCTTTCCCGGATTTTACCTATGGTCTGAATTGCGGTTTCCGTTATAAAAACTGGGATTTCAATTTCTTCCTGCAAGGCAGTCAGGGGAATGATGTCTTTAACCTGAGCGAAATGAGAAACTATTCTTATGGACAAGGTATGAATATCGAGCGTAAAGTGTACTATGAAAGTTGGAGAGAGGGGCAAGATAATTCTCATGTCCATTATCCAAAAGTCGAAGCGGTCGGCTCTTTAAAGTACTCGGACCGTTTCATCGAGAATGGCTCTTATTTACGTTTGAAAAATGTGAGTCTGGCCTATAATTTCCCTTGTGAAAAATGGAGTACCCGGAATTGGCTCAGCGGTATCCGGGTGTTTGTAAGTGCACAGAACTGGCTGACCTTTACCAAGTATAACGGAGTGGACCCGGAAGTAAGCTCGAAAGCAAGCGATGTCAATGCGGGTATCGACCATTTGACTTATCCGAACAGTAAAACTATCTCAATGGGTTTGAGTGTCAAATTTTAAAAATCAGAAGCAATGAAAAGTAAGTTTTTATTATCAATAGTGGCCTGTCTCTCTATCTTTCAAGCCTGTGACAATTGCCTGGACGAGACGAAATATACATATTCGATTTCGAGTGAAACATTCTATAATACATTGGAAGAAGCGAATGCTGCGGTATTGGCTCCGCTGGATGTGATGCGTTCGGCTTATAATTCTAATTTTTTCGCTACGTTGGAAATCAATACGGAATACTGCTATCCGAAAGGGGTTTACCAGACTTACAAGGCTTATAACGGTTTTGTAAATTCTACCCATATCACACGAAGTGAATCTAACTGGACTAATTTGTATAAAGCGATCATGTATTGTAATACCGCTATCGAGAAGCTGCCGGCAGCGACGGAAATGACTGAGGCGGAAATTGCGGCTTATTTAGGTGAACTGAGATTCTTGAGAGGATTCAACTATTTTAATCTGGTCAAATATTGGGGCGGAGTTCCGCTGAAGACCGAGGATAATATAACGATGTGGGATGTACCCAAAAGCTCAAAAGAGGACGTTTATGCATTTATTATTGAAGATCTGAAATATGCTTTGGCAAATTGTCCGGCTAAATCCAGATATTTGGCAACACCGAATAAGAATGTGGTTCGGACGTGCCTGGCTGATGTTTATATGCATACGGAAAACTATGAAGAGGCCAAAACATTGGCGGGAGAAGTGGTCAATAGCGGGGTTTACTCATTGGTACAGGTCGGTACTTCAAGGGATTTCGACAAAGTATTCGGGTATGACCTGACAACTTCGACGGAAGAGGTGTTTTACATCAAGACATCGCGGACGGACGGCAAAACCTGGGATTACCTGTCTTATACATCGCATCCGAAATATGAGATAGAACCGGGCAAGTTGATGTTGAATGGGAACGGCTATTTTACGCATTATACGGATTTGAGGAATCATGTGATATCTACCTGGGATAAGAATGATCTCCGTTATGGGCTGAATGTCGGTTTTTATATCTTTGGAGCCGATGCTTACGGAGAGTACACCTGTCTTTTGACAAAGTATTGGGATCCGAATTCACAAGGGGGAGGTGCAAATGTATCTATTCCGTTGATCCGTTATCCGGATGCAATGCTTATTTTTGCGGAAGCGACAGCACGTGTTGCAGGAGGGCCGACGGAGGAATCTATGGAAATGCTGAATCAGCTTCGCCGTCGTGCTTATGGGCGTGATCCAAAAGTGCCGGATATGGAGTTGGATTATAAGTTGTCGGATTATAAGACGATGGATGAGTTTATTGATTTGTTGATCAAGGAAGAAACTTACGAGCACTTCAATGAAGGGAAGCACTGGGACTTCATTGTTCGTTTGGGCAAAGCTCAGGAACTGGTCGGGAAATATTATAATGTAGAAGACGGGGCGTGGACAGACATACAGGAAAGACATTATTTATGGAAGATTCCGGATTCCGAATTTAACTATAATAAAGCGATGAACCAGTCTACCGATCAGAATCCGGGTTATACTTCTGCGGAATGATTAATATGTTAAACTTAAAAAAGGAAATAGGAATGAAAAAACAGCTTGTTAACAGGGTACGTATATTTTTTATGCTTGCGTTTGTGTGGACAATAGCCTGTCTTGTTACATCATGCGGCGGACGTTCGGAGAAGGGGTATTTACGTCTTCTCTACTGGAATATACAAAATGGAATGTGGTCCGGACAGGGAGATAATTATGACAGTTTTGTTGAATGGGTTAAAGAACAAAATCCGGATATCTGTGTCTGGTGTGAGGCCCAATCCATCTATAAGACCGGGACGGCCGATCCTATGGAGGCTGCGGACCGTTATCTGACTGATAACTGGGAGAAACTGGCAATGCGGTACGGACATACATATTGTTATATAGGAGGTCATCGGGACAATTATCCTCAGGTGATAACTTCTAAGTATCCGATAAAGAATGTCTTGCGTATTGTCGGCTCGGAACCGGATAGTGTCGTTACTCACGGTGCCGGTTGGGCTCAGATCGAAGTCAACCAACAGACGATAAATGTAGTAACGCTTCATACCTGGCCCCAGGCTTTTGCTTTCCGGGCCGAAGATAAGGAGGCCAGCAAAGCGGAATCCGGAGGGGATAAGTACCGACGCATGGAAATAGAATATATCTGTAAACATACGATCGACTCGGTGCCCGAAGCAGCGGGCCAGTATTGGATGATGATGGGAGATTTTAATGCGCGGTCAAGAATTGATAATGCAGTTTACAACTACCCGGAAGAAGATACGCGTTTTTTGGTGCATGATTATATCAGGGAGAATACGCCTTATATAGATGTGATCGCTAAAAAATACCCCGGCGAGTTTAAGACAACGACCGGAAAGGAGGCGCGTATAGATTTCGTATATTGTACTTCTCCGTTATATGAAAGAATTGTGGCTGCCGATGTCGTGACAGATACTTATACGAAACCGGTGCGCGACCCGGCTAATCTTTCAAACTTTTGGCATCCATCGGATCACCGTCCTATTTTAGTGGATTTTGATTTGGAAAAGTAGGGACTATATTCACCGGAAACGGTAGATTTGTGAGATAAAAGGTAAAATCGGGCAACACTTCCATGGGTTGTCCGATTTTTGTGTAAGTATCTATTTCTTTTATTCTAATAAAGTATCTATATTTACGCATCTAAGAATAGAATACGATGGAGAATTCATATAAATACTTTAAGCGCGACGTTAGTTGGCTGTCTTTCAACTACCGGGTTTTACTCGAGGCGGAAGACGATACGTTGCCTGTCTATGAGCGGATTAAATTCTTGTCTATCTATTCTTCCAACCTGGAAGAATTTTACGAAATACGTGTGGCCGAGCATCGCGGGGTGATCATGAAAAAGAATTTTACCGAAGAAAGCGGTGATGAGGCCGAAGAAGTGTTGACCGAGATAACCAATGAAGTAAACCGCCAGCAACGTGAATATTACCGGAGTTGAACCGGCAGAATATCTATCTCTATCAGGGAAGCGAACCTGAGCCATTCCATGAAGAGTTCGTTCATAACTTCTTTAATGAGGAGGTGTTTCCGTTCCTGTCGCCTGTCATGATACAGGCTGGGGATATCCGTACCTTTATCCGTGACCGCCGTCTGTATCTGGTGATCCGCATGGTAAAGAAAAGCAAGCGGAAGCCGGAAGGAGATCAGGCGCCTGAATATCATTATGCACTGATGAAGATACCCTATGCCAAGGTACCTCGCTTTATAGAGTTGCCGCAACATGAAGGGAAGTTCTACATCATGTTTATCGATGATATTATTCGTGCGAACCTGGCGAATATCTTCCCCGGATATATAATTGACAGTTGTTACAGTATCAAGATATCCCGTGATGCCGATATTTATCTGGAAAATGAGAAAGGTAATATCGTTGAAAGCATCCGGAAGAAAGTGAAGAAACGGAAGATCGGTGCCCTGAGCCGTTTTATGTACGACCGGGCAATGCCGGACGATTTCCTTTCATTTATTTGTGAGGCTTTCGGCATTACCCGCGATGACCTGGTCGTAGGAGGGCGTTACCTGAATTTGCAGGACTTGGCTAAATTGCCCAATCCAAAAGGGAAAGAGTTGGAGCAGAAGATTCCGACGCCTATGCGTGTCCTTTATCTGGATGAGAAAGGTTCCGTATTCCGGGCAGTGAAGAAGAAAGATATTTTGCTGCATTTTCCCTATCAGTCGTTCGATTATCTGATACGTTTCCTGATGGAAGCTGCGTTCGATCCGAAAGTGGATGAGATAAAGATCACCCAGTACCGGGTGGCGGAAAATTCGGCGGTCATCAATACGTTGGTCAGTGCGGCGCAGAACGGGAAGAAGGTAACGGTATTTGTCGAACTGAAAGCCCGCTTTGATGAAGAGAATAATATGAGTACGGCTGAACGGATGGAGCAGGCGGGCATACGTATTATTTACAGTATTCCGGGATTGAAGGTCCATGCGAAAGTGGCGGTTATCATCCGGAAAGATCCGGATGATGGAAATAAACGGCGTGATTTCGCTTATCTCAGTACCGGCAATTTTAATGAAAAGACTGCCCGGGTCTACTCGGATATGGCCTTGCTTACCTGTAATGACGAGATCATAACGGATATAAATAAAGTGTTTGCCGTGCTGGAAGGGAAAATGGCGGAGCCTACTTTCCGGCATTTGCTGGTTGCCCGTTTCAACATGGTGCCCGAACTGATCCGTATGATCCACCGTGAGATCGAACATGTGAAGCTGGGACGTAAAGGACGGATCGTGTTAAAGATGAACGGACTGCATGACCAGAATATGATAAACGAACTGTATCATGCCAGCGAGAACGGGGTGGAGATCGACCTGATCGTAAGGGGCATCTGTTGTCTGGTTCCCGGACAACCTTACAGTGCCAATATCCGGATCACCCGGATTGTCGATATGTTCCTGGAACATTCCCGTATCTGGTATTTCTATAATGACGGCAAGGAAGATGTTTATCTGACATCGGCCGACTGGATGCGTCGTAATCTGAACCGCCGGATAGAAACGGCTTTCCCGATACTGGTTCCCGAAATAAAGCAGGAAGTGATCGACATTCTGAAGATACAGATGCGCGACAATGTAAAAGCCTGCCTGATCGACGAGCAGCTGCATAACAACTTCAAGCATAATGAGGAACCGGTGAAAGTCCGTTCCCAACTGGCTATTTATGAATATTTGAAAAACAAATCGTGAATAAGATCGTATGGACAATCCTTCTTCCCTGACTTTTTTTCTGTTCTGTTTCTGTTGGGTGGCTCTGATAGCGGGAGCGGTGCTGGGGTATATTATAGGTATCCGTATGGCACGCAACCGGGAACGTCACCGGCTCGTAAAGGAAAAGATCAGGAAGAACAAAGTTGCCATTTATCATTACCAAAAGGAGAAATACGATTATATCGAGCAGATCAACCGGCTGGAACAGGATTTACAGAGCCTGACGGAAGAATCGGAGCTTTACAAGGAACGTGTCAGTGACTTGGAATATTACAAACGGAAGGTGCGTGAGCATGAACAGGTCATTGAACGGCTTTCCTCTGCTTCGTCAGAGACGATAGAATTGCCGGTCGATGCCTTTTCCCTGTTGCTGCAACTCAAACAAGATCCGGTACGCACCAATCTCAGCCGGCAGGAATGGATGGAATTGCTTCGTACGACGGACCTTCTTTTCAATAATTTCCTGACGGAGTTGAAGCAGAAATATGGTATAACCCGTCATGAAGAGGAAATCTGTTGCCTGATAAAATGGAACTTTCCCCGCAAGGATCAGATGGCTGTTTTCAATAACACGACCGATGCCCTCACCAAGTCGAAGAGCCGCCTGAAAAAACGTCTGCAACTGGATGAGAAGACCGATCTGGATCAGTTTATCCGGATGTATTAGAGAAAAAGTACCTGATTCCTTTTCCGATGATTGGAATAGTACTCTTCCGGTCATCGGAACACTGCTCTTCCACCCATCAGAATAGTACTCTTCCGACTATCGGAAGAACGTTATTCCGATGGTCGGAAAAAAGCAGAAGCTCGACAGTTTCTTTTATTGGCGGAAAATATTTGAGTCGTTTCTAAAGCATCATGTCCAGATAAATACATAAAATCAAACAGTTTTAGGATATATGTTTCTTATATACAGTCTGTTAAGCCTATGTTCGTTTGTCCGGCACCATTTCTTTTCTTCTGTTGACTTATCCTTTACTTTTGTCGGAGTAAACAATAAACTCTGGAAAAGATAAATCAATAAAGCTATGAGAACACAGCATCTATTTACTTTTTATTTAGTAGGATTACTGACATTAGTGAGTTGTAACTCTTCGATCGTAGAAAAACGGGCTACCGGTTTGCCGTATGAAATCCTGGTTGTTATGACCCGGGAAGTTGGAGACAGCGAAGTCGGGGATTTAGTGAAAAATCAATTAAAATCTCCCATTGCCGGATTGCCCCAACCTGAACCCGCCATGCGTGTTACATTTGTTCCTACCGAGACTTTTAATGGCTTGTTGAGATACGTCCGCAATATCCTGGTTGTCGATATTGATCCGACGAAGTATACGATGGTTTCGTTGAATGGTTTTAAAGATGAGTGGGCAAAAGGGCAGGAAGTGATAAAACTCTGTGCTCCGTCGACTCGCGAACTGGTCACTTACCTGACATTACATGATTCGGATATTGTCAATCATTTCTGTGCAATCGAAAAGGACCGTCGTATAAAGATCCTGAAAGAACATTACAGCCAGTTGGCAATGGATAAAGTGCAGGAGAAGTTCGGTATGAAATTGCATGCTCCGGACGATATGACTTATTATAAAGATACAACCGATTTCCTGTGGGTGTCGAACAATGCTAAAACCGGACGTGTCGACCTGATCGTCTATTCCTTTCCATATACTGATGCAAATACATTTACACAGGACTATCTGGTGGCAAAACGGGATTCTGTTTTAAAGGATAACCTGCCGGGTGCTTTTCCGGATTCTTATATGACTACGGAAAAGCGTGTCGACCTGACTTACGAACCTATAATGTTGCATGATAAATACTGCGGAGTCTTGCGTGGCCTGTGGAAGATGGTTGGCGATAAGATGGGCGGACCGTTTGTCAGCCATGCTTTTCTGGATACGAAGACACAGCGTGTGATTGTTGCCGAAGGTCTCGTTTATGCTCCGGAAACAACCAAACGGAATTATATACGTAAGATCGAAGCTGCACTTTATACGGCACGCCTGGATACCATCTCCCGCTGATTCGTGAGACACTCTCCACTAAGGCTGTCTAAGTGGAGAGACTTAGGGCGTCTAAGTCCCGGGACTTAGACAGTCTAACCAACGGGAGTTAGGGCATGCGCCTAAAAAATGTTAAAGAAGGTGGAGTGTCGGGCTATTGGCATTAACCTTTCAGGTTAGTCTGTTAATAACTGTATCTGCTTGGGCATATATCCGGTGCGGATGCGCCATTCCTGCGGGTAAAGGTTGTTGGCACGGTTTCCGAGATGTTTGACAAAACCTAAAGGAAATCCTTGATAACAAACCAATACGTACCCTTTTTCTATTTCGGCAGGGAGGAGCAATGCTTCTTTTTTCAGGTATTTGATGGCATCGTCCCAGCTTACTTCGGCACAGGTGAAAGTCTCTTTGTTCAGTGCCGTGCTTAAAGCCAGCGAATGGGCCGGTAAAATATCTTTGCCTTTTATCTCTCCGATGCGGATTCCGGCAGATACGATTCGTAGCTGGGTGGATAATAGTTGCCAGGTATCATAGTGGATGGTCGGAATGGCTTGTATCGTATCATTGAATATTTCCATCCGGAAGCTGTCCGGCTCCTGTATCCATTTATTTACAACAGGGGGGATGACGGGAGCGGCTTTCCCTTTATCCTTCTTGTTTTTACTTTTAGGGCGGATTATTTCATCGACTTCACCGGACGCTTTACGCAAGGCGGCCAGGAAGAATCCTTCCCCTTTTGTTTTATGGGGGAAGAAACGGTAGACGGGGTGTGCATGGCGTAGCGGTCCGGTGATCTGCCATTCATCCCTAATGGGAATGGACAGGGCTTCGGCTCCCAGTTCTTCTATTATATAATGTATATTATCTTCATCCTCTTCCGTATTGTAAGTACAGGTGCTGTAAATGAGCAACCCACCAGGTTTCAGTGCGTTCCATATGTCGTGGATGATACGGCGTTGACGGGCGGCACAAAGGTTGACGTTTGCCACGCTCCATTCGCCGGTACTGTCGGTGTCCTTGCGGAACATTCCTTCTCCGGAACAGGGGACGTCGGTAACGATAACATCAAACAGATGGGTAAGGCGCCCGATATCTTCGGGATCGTTGTTCGTGACGATGCTGTTCGGATTCCCCCATTTGGTGATATTTTCAGCCAGGATATTACTACGGGTACGGATCACTTCGTTGCTGACCAACAGGCTGCCTTTGGGTAAAAGGCTCAACAAATGGGTAGACTTACCACCCGGTGCGGCACAAAGGTCCAGGCATTTCACCGGTTCGCTGACAAAGTTCCGGATGGCTTGCTCCAGGAACATGGAGGAGGCTTCCTGCACATAATAGGCTCCTCCATGAAACAGCGGGTCGAAGGTGAACGACAGGCGTTCGGGCAGATAATAACCTGTTTCGCTCCAGCCGACCTGAGGTGTTGAGGGAGCCTTCGTCCCTTTATTCCGGTTGATACGGATACTGACGGGAACATCCGCTTGCAATGCGGTTTCCAGTTTGTCATATTCTTCGCCCAGCAAGGCACGGGTACGTGTGATAAATTCGATAGGAAGTGCCATCTTATTCTGTTTGTTTGGCACAAAAGTACTAACTTTGCGGAAAACTAACAGTATGCAAGCATCGCTTTTCCTTATACCGGTTACATTGGGAGACACCGATCATCGGCGTGTTCTCCCGGAATATAATCGTGAAATCATTCTACAGATCAAACATTTCATCGTAGAAAATATACGTACTGCACGCCGTTTCCTGAAAAAGACGGAACCGTCTATCGTGATAGATGATCTGACTTTTTATGAACTGAACAAGCACACTTCGCCGGAAGATGTGGCCGGTTATCTGGTTCCGTTGACGAAAGGGGAGCATGTAGGTGTGATATCTGAGGCCGGTTGTCCGGCTGTTGCCGATCCGGGAGCGGATGTCGTTGCTATTGCGCAGCGGAAGAATTATCCGGTGGTTCCCCTGGTTGGACCGTCTTCTATATTAATGTCGGTAATGGCTTCCGGTTTCAACGGGCAGAGTTTTGCCTTTCATGGCTATCTGCCCATTGATGCTTCGGAACGGACAAATACAATCAAAAAGCTGGAAGGCCGTATCTATTCGGAAAACCAGACACAGCTTTTTATCGAAACACCTTACCGTAACAATAAATTGGCTGAGGAGTTGATCCGTACTTGTCGCCCGTCAACCAAATTATGTATCGCTTCGGATATTACTTGTGAAGATGAATATATCCATACCCGTCCTGTGAAAGACTGGGCAGGAAAAGTTCCTGATCTGAGTAAGAAACCGACTATCTTTTTAATCTATAAATAACTTTTTATGGCAGCTTATCAGGCACATGAAACAGCAGTGATCGATCCTGGCTGTACGATCGGCGATGATACTTTTATTTGGCATTTTTCTCATATAATGGCCGGCTGTATCATTGGTGAAGAATGTAATATCGGGCAGAATGTCGTTATTTCGCCGGGCGTGGTTTTGGGGAATAACGTCAAAGTCCAGAATAATGTTTCCGTTTATACCGGAGTGACTTGTGAAGATGATGTTTTTCTGGGACCGAGTTGTGTGTTCACGAATGTGATAAATCCGCGCAGTGCCGTTTGCCGCAAAGACCAGTATAAGAAAACTCATATAGGAAAAGGGGCTACTATTGGTGCCAATGCAACGATTATTTGCGGGCATAATATCGGAGCCTATGCCTTGATAGGTGCGGGAGCGGTTGTAACTAAAGAGATTCCTGCTTATGCTTTAGTCGTTGGTAATCCTTCCCGGCAGATCGGCTGGGTCAGTGAGTATGGACACAGGCTGGAGTTTGATGAAAAAGGTTTTGCTATTTGCCCGGAGAGTGGAGAAGGGTATCAGCTGAGGGATAATGAGGTGGTCCGTATCGGATAAAAAAGAGAAAGGCGGATAATCAACCATCCGCCTTCTGAATATTTCTTAGCAAGCCTTCAAACTCATATCGAGACTTTTGACCGAGTGGGTCAGTGCTCCGACAGAGATAAAGTCTACGCCGCATTCTGCATAATCGCGCAGTGTGTCGAATGTGATACCGCCGGATGATTCGGTTTCGAAGCGTCCTCCAATCATTTCGACTGCTTTCTTTGTATCTTCGATATTGAAATTATCCAGCATGATGCGGTCGATACCGCCAACATTCATCGCCTGTTGTAATTCGTCGAAGTTGCGTACTTCGATTTCGATCTTCAGGTTTTTGCCTTTTTCTTTCAGGTAGTTCTGTGCACGGGTAATAGCCTGTTCGATGCCACCGGCAAAGTCTACATGATTATCTTTCAGCAGGA
>OLWB01003579.1_pt1 | contig 10949 bp, 8 predicted proteins | sample 1673331 | NCBI WGS metagenome assembly OLWB01 (sample SAMEA3178943, study PRJEB25190) | human gut metagenome | biome: human gut; feature: human-associated habitat; material: faeces | place: Austria | collected 2013 | reverse complement strand
AAGGCGTTGAATATCATGAGGGTCGTGGCGTTTGGACCATTAAGGTTGATATTGCCCTTCCTTGTGCAACTCAGAATGAGCTGTTTATTGAGGATGCAAAGATGCTTGCCGCTAATGGCTGCCAGATCGTCGCTGAGGGTGCAAACATGCCTACCACTATGGATGCAACCCAATATCTCCAGGAAAATGGTGTGGTATTTATGCCTGGTAAGGCGGCAAATGCTGGTGGCGTTGCAACTTCCGGTCTTGAGATGTCTCAGAATTCCGAGCGCCTTTCCTGGTCCTTCGAAGAGGTAGACGCCAAGCTTCAGGGAATCATGGTTAACATCTTCCATGCTGCCGATGATGCTGCCCGCGAATACGGCGTAGAAGGCGATTATGTAGCTGGCGCAAATATCGCTGGCTTCAAGAAGCTTGCTGACGCAATGCTCGCTCAGGGTATCGTTTAAGCTCCGCCCGTTTCCTCGATTCAGGGTCTTATATATTAAAAAAGGAAGCTCAATCGAGCTTCCTTTTTAATTTGCAGCAATTTGGAGCGAGGATTGTTAATTGTTTTGGGTGGAGAGCAATATCGTATTCCGTGGATAGAAACTCTTCGCCGTCAATCTGGGTTGGGATTTCTGAAGGAAGCGTCAAATGAGCTCTGCGCGCCTTTAAAAAGGTTAGGTTGGGGTGCTTAGTGTGGTTTCCATTCTTAGCCTTCAGAAGCAGCCTTATGGCTTCTGAAGCGGAGAGCGTTGGAGTAGCGAAGCAGATATCAAGAAACCCGTCGGTAAGGCTTGCTTTGGGACAGATTTTGAACCCTCCACCGTAACTAATGCCGTTTTGTATGGCCAAGAGATAGAAACCGAGCTGTTGGGGCTTATCGTCGTCAAGGGTCAGTGTGGCCTGTCTGATTTCGCGGTGATTGACGAGTTGATCGATTCCGCACTGAAGGTAAAGGCTCGTGCCTGTGCGCTTGGTTTTCTTTCGTAGATCTGCAGTTCCTAAGGCGATGGCGGCATCAAGGCCGAATGAAAGGGTCTCCAGGAACCAGATATCGTTAGCGCGCCCTACATCGATCGTTATTGGTGTCAGTGCTAATGATTCTATTTGCTTGAGCGATTCGTTTGGTTTTCGGCTAATTCCTATGGTTCGAGCGAAGTCGTCGCCATTGCCACAGGGGATAAGAGCGAGCGTTGGGCGTTGATTGATCGGAAGACTCATGAGTCCATTTGCCACTTCGTTTATTAGCCCGTCTCCTCCGAGCACAACTACGGTGTCGTAATATGGGCCTTCGTGTTGTGCGATTTGTGTTGCGTCTTTGGGTCCCACGGTGTAGCGGAACGTCAGTCTCATAGGTTGAGACTGACGTTTTTGAATCCGATCGAAGACGAGTGCTGCATGCGCTGCGACTTCGGCAGCTTTACCGCTGCGTGCTGCTGGATTTACTATGACGAGCGTTCTTCCGAACATCATGCCTCCTTTTGCTTCAATAGCATTATGAACCACTGCTCTTATCTGCGCTAAAAGCTAGACCCGATAGATCCGGATTAACACTACTCCAATTTTTTTTCAAAAAGGGGTTGCACGTTTTCCGGAATCCTGTATAGTACTTACCTGCGCCTACGGTGGGTATAGTTCAGTTGGCTAGAATGCCAGATTGTGGCTCTGGAGGTCGTCGGTTCGAGTCCGATTACCCACCCCAGCGCAACCTTGATAATTCGCATCTATGATGCATAATAGATAGCCGTTGAAACACACGGCATTTCTCATGGACCGTTAGCTTAGTTGGTAGAGCAGGGGACTCTTAATCCCAAGGTCCGGGGTTCGAGTCCCCGACGGTCCACCATTTAATCGTTAAGCCCCTTAGGGGCTTTTTTTATGCACAAATACGTAACGCTTCGTTTCCTTTTTCAAGTAAGTATCTATTTGACTATACTCCGCTCTGCATCCTTGAACATCTCTTCACTATGAGATGACGTGGGTTCGCTTTCTCCTATTCAGGGGAATAGTGCGGAATATGCCATGTTGGATTTTTCTGTCGATTGCCCACTCGCGTTTTTGACGCTAACGCCGTACGTTACTTTTAATAGGTACCTTTTTTGTGACAGTTAGGGGATGCCTGTGGAAGTTTTTGAGCTGATTTTGATGCTGTTATTGGCCGTGCTGCTCTCTTCCATTCTCGATCAGGTAGTTCCTCGCATTTCGTCACCGCTTATTCAGATTGCTCTTGGCATTGGCATTGCTATGCTTGCTATTTCTCCGATTGAGGTGAATATCGACCCAGAGCTGTTCTTGGTTCTGTTTATTGCCCCTTTGCTTTTCAGCGATGCGCTCGAAGCGGATAAACGCAACCTATGGGAAAACAAGACTACTATTGTTTCATTTGCTATAGGTTTGGTTATTGTTATCACCTTGTGCGTTGGATTTGTTCTTCACTGGCTTGTTCCCTCTATTCCTCTTGCGGCTGCATTTGCGTTGGGTGCGGCACTTGGTCCCACCGATGCGGTTGCGGTTCAGGCTTTGAAGAAGGAAGCCAAACTGGGTAAACGTGAAGGAGCTATTCTCCAGGGTGAGGCTCTTATTAATGACGCATCGGGTGTTGTTTCATTTCAGTTTGCGGTTGCCGCAGCTGTTACCGGTGCATTTTCTCTTGCCAACGCAGCGACTTCGTTCGCTATTGGATTCATTGGGGGCATAGCGCTTGGCATCCTGCTTGCTGTCGCTTTCCTTTACATCAACAAACGTATTCGCGAAATGGGATTGGACAACGTCACATTTCATGTGCTCTTTGAGGTCTCAATGCCCCTTGTCGTATTTCTGTTCTCTGAGCTTGTTGGCGTCTCTGGCATTTTGGCTGTTGTTGCTTGCGGCATTATGTGGTCGATGTACCGCGATCGCAAAATCTCTCCCTATCAGTCTCGCTTGAACATTGCCCTTACCAGTGTGTGGAAGGTAATCGGCTTCGTGCTCAATGGTGTCGTGTTCGTTCTCTTGGGTATTCAGCTCCCCAATGCCATGCAAAGCACCTGGGATAACTTATATATCGATAATTTCGTTTTAATCGGGTACGTTCTTTTATTGACTGCTCTGATTGTCGTGCTTCGTTTTGTTTGGGCGCTTATCATGACGCGTCTCATCAAAAACCCTGATACGGGAAAGCGCGATAGGTTCAGCTTGAGCATGGTAAAAGATTCGCTTGTCACCACTGTTGGTGGTCCTAAGGGCGCTATCACTCTTTCTATTGCCTTCACCATTCGATTTCTTCTTGCTGATGGATCAACCTTCCCACAGCGATCGCTCATTATTTTCTTGGCCTCGGGCGTAATTGTGTGCACGCTGCTCCTTGCTAATTTCCTCCTTCCCGTCCTTGCTCCTAAAGAAGAAGCCGAGGATGACGAGGAGGAAACAGAAGAATTAATGCGCACCAAAATTGAGATCATGCGCACTGTCATTGAGCGTCTTATGGCGGATTCTACTGAGACCGTGAGACGAAAATCGTTGTCTCTTCTTACAACAACCGTATTCGCAGCATTCGCTCTATTGCGGATATCGAAGAGCCTGCGGTTGCCAAGCTACGTATCGAGGTCATTGACTATCAGATTGAACAGCTTATTCGTGCTGTTGAACGGCATGAGGCCGAGGCATTTGAGACATTTGAGCATCTGAATCGGCTTTCCAGGCAAAAAAATCTAATTGCTCATTCCAATGAAAAGGCTTCGTATGCAACAAGTTTGCGCGTAGGTCGCCTTCGCATTATGACCTCAATGTTGATTCGTAGCGTTAAGAGCATCTTCTCTTCCGGAAGCGACGAAGACCACGAAGCGATGGATAAGGTTCGTGAGCTTGCTGAACGTTTTGCAATTGAGTACCTTCAGAGGCTCGTAAATAATCCAGATTATCCCAGTGAGGTAGTTGCAAAACTCATGATTAATCACGAGCGCGCCCTTTCGGTGTTTGACAAGTCTGAAGCCACTATGACTTCGGAGGCTGTTCAAGACGCTACCGTGAGCATCGATGAGATTCAGCGTCGTGGCCTCCATCTCGAACTTGAGGTAATTCAAGACTTCTATGCGTCAGGCAGTCTAACGCGTGAGCAGGCGAAGGATATGCGCGATAACGTGTCGTTGATGCTTCTTGATTTGGAAGAATCGCTTTAAGGGATTTTAGGTGGATCAGGACAAACTCCAACAAATCAAGGAACAGCTCAAAAGTGTTCCAGCCGAGCCTGGTGTATATCTTTGGAAAGATAAATCGGGCACGGTTATTTATGTCGGCAAGGCAAAACAGCTTCGTGCCCGTATGCGCCAGTATGTAAATTTCCAAGACGACCGTGCGAAAATCCCCCTCTTGGTGTCGCAGATAGATTCCTTTGAATATGTTGTTACCGCCAATGAGCATGAGAGCTTAGTTCTAGAGCGCAATCTTATCGAACAATATTCGCCGTATTTCAATGCCGATTTCAAAGACGATAAAAGTTATCCATTTATCGCTCTTACTAAAGGCGATGTTTTTCCTGCAATCAAGTACACGCGTGAATCTCATAAAGCCACAACGCGTTATTTTGGTCCCTACACGGATAGCCGTGCTGCGCGCAACCTGGTTGATATTGTGCGCAGGATCGTCCCCATCTGTTCATCGTCATGCACTGAGTGGCGACGTCTTAGTCGCAAGCTCGATCAGTTTCCCTATGATGAGCTCGAGCTGGATGAGCGCCCGTGTTTCGACTGTCATGTTGGGCTTGGACCTGGTGCATGTTGCGGCGATATTTCCCCAGATGAGTACCAAGAGCAAGTTCGTAAGGTTGAGCGATTCCTTTCTGGCTCCCATAAAGAATTCATTGATGAGCTCAAATCCGAAATGGCAATTGCTGCCCAGAACCTCGACTTTGAGCGTGCCGGACGTATTAAAGCGCGTATCGATACAATTGAGTCGCTTGCTCAAACCCAGCACGCTGTATCATCCCATAGGCTTAACGCCGACGTGATTGGCATTTTTCGCGAGGAGACCATTGCTGGCATAACTGTGCTTATGTTGCGCGAAGGCCGCATCATGAATACCAACGAATTCGTTTTCAACAAAGGCAAGGATATTCCTGCATCTGAACTGCTTCGCATGTTTGTGCTGCGCTATTACGGTTCCACCGAATCGATTCCGCATGAGCTTATTGTCGAAAAGGTTCCAGAAGACAATGACGTCATTTGCGAATGGCTTACCGAAAAACTTGCAAGCGTTCATGGTGCCAAGGTGTTTTTTACCGTACCCCAGAGGGGCGAAAAAGCAGCGCTTATGGACATGGCTTTGAAGAATGCTCGTCATGTTCTTATGCGCTATAAAGCCCGAAGTAGCTACGACGATGACCGTATCAACGATGCATTGTTGCAACTGGAGAGCGCTCTTGCCCTCGATGCGCCTCCGCTGCGCATTGAATGCTTCGATATCTCCACGATCCATGGTCGCTACTCAGTTGCTTCTATGGTGGTGTTTACGAATGGGCGGCCCGATAAGGGGCAATATCGCCGTTTTAAGATTCGGATGGAATCAGATGAGGCCAACGACTTCGCTATGATGAGCGAGGTTATTGCTCGTCGTTACTGCAAGGAACGTCTAGATGACGAGCGGTTTGGGAAACGCCCCGATCTTATTATCCTCGATGGCGGTAAGCCCCAGCTTTCAGCCGCTATTAAGCAGCTCAATGAGCTTGGGGCGGGCGATATTCCTGTATGCGGTCTTGCAAAACGAGACGAAGAACTCTTTGTGCCCTGGCAGGAAAGTGGTCCTGTGGTTTTGCCAGGAGGGAGCCCCAGTCTTTATTTGGTTAAGCAGGTTCGAGACGAGGCTCATCGCTTTGCTATTACCTTCCATCGTGAACTACGCGGAAAAGGCATGACTACGAGCATCCTTGACGATGTAATAGGCATGGGTCCAAAGCGGAAAAAAGCACTTTTGAAGGCGTTTGGTTCATTTGGCGCATTGCGCAATGCAACCCTTAAAGAGATAAAGCAAACACATACCGTGCCTGAACAGGTCGCCGAGGACGTGTATGCTGTTCTTGTGCAATATAACTCAAAATCAGAAACACATCCGCAGGAGCAACATAAGTAGACCCTGCGAAGCAATACAGGGGGAGAGGTTTCGATGACCCAGACATTTTCCAATGGGGACACGCCGCAAGATCATTCGGAGACTTCGAGCACTGCGCCTGATGTGGTTATCATTACGGGCATGAGTGGTGCTGGCAGAACTGAGGCAATGCACACGTTTGAGGATTTGGGCTATTTCTGCATCGATAATCTGCCGCCTTCGTTGATTATGAACATGATCAGTCTCGCAAGTCTTCCGGGGCAAAGCGAGATCGGCAGAAAACTTGCAATCGTATGCGATGCACGCAACAGAGAATATTTCAAACAGTTGGTAGGCGAGCTAGCAAACATGGAAGCTGCAGGGGTGACTTTTAGGGTGATCTTCCTTGACGCCGCTGACAGCATTCTTATTGCACGTTACAAGGCTTCGCGCCGTCGCCATCCTTTATGCATCAATAACAAACGTTCTATTGGGCAGGCAATTTCGTATGAGCGTAGCCTTACTCAAGAGTTGCGATCGTTGGCTGATTCTTATATCGATACCTCCAATATGAGCCCCCGTGAACTGCGCGAAGAACTTCGTCGTTTGTACTCTAAGCAAACTGCAAAAGAAGGAATGAACGTAACGGTATATTCGTTCGGCTTTAAACATGGTGCTCCTACAGATGCCGATATCGTTATCGATGTGCGTTTTCTTCCGAATCCGTTCTATATCCCTGATCTGCGTAATTTAACCGGTCTCGATAGTAAGGTGGCAGATTATGTTTTGGGCAACGAGGAAACCCATAAATTCTTAAATGCCTGGGAAAACTTGTTGAACTGTGTGATGCCCGGCTATGTTGCCGAGGGCAAACAGCAGCTCGCCATTGGCGTAGGATGTACGGGTGGTCAGCATCGAAGCGTTGTGCTTGCCAATAAAACTGCTGAGCTGTTGGCGGCGCAGGATTACAACGTTAATGTGTATCATCGCGATATCGCTTTGGCAGATACCAACAAAGAGGTGGAAAAATGAGTCAGGGCGAACCTCGTTTGGCGGGGCATGGCTTTCGCCTCGATGCATCATCCACCCAGGCATTCAAGGCAATAGGCTCACTTCATCTGCCCAATCCCCTTAAAGGCAATGTGGATCCGACTGAGCTGCGTGCTGTTGTTATTGGTGGAGGCACTGGTGCCCCTATGTCGATTCGCACCTTGCTGGCTTTAGGGGTTAACACATCTGCTGTTGTTGCCATGGCCGATGACGGCGGTTCTACCGGCATATTGCGCGAAGAGGCTCATGTGACTCCGCCTGGTGATGTTCGTAAGTGCTTAGCTGCATTTGCGGCGAATCCGGAAGATCCTCTTACCAAGGCTTTCAAGTATCGTTTTGATTTTGCTCGAAACCATACGCTTGGAAACCTTATGCTTTCAGCTCTTGAAAATGCCACGGGATCTTTTCCTGAAGCTATAAAAATTTGTGGTCAGCTTCTTGGAGCTCGCGGGCATGTTTACCCATCGACATTGAACAATGTGACACTTTGTGCGGAAACGCGCGACGGTCGCATTCTTCGCGGGCAATCGGTGGCGGGGAAGTCGTCCACTGCGCTTGAACGTGTGTGGCTTGAATCTCCCGAGCTTTGTCTCCCCTATATGGAAGCATTGCGTGCCATTCGCCAAGCCGATGTGGTCGTACTGGGTCCTGGTTCGCTCTTCACCTCTATTATCCCGAATCTCCTTGTTCCTGGTATTGTCGATGCCATTCGTCAATCAAATGCTCGTACGGTGTTTGTCTGCAGCCTGGCAGATCAGCAAGGTGAAACTTGGGGTCTTTCCGCACGTGAGCATGTAGAAGCTTTGTTGCGTCATGGCATGGAAGGGTGCCTCGATTACGTTTTGATCCATTCTGCTCAGCCGCTCGAGAGCCCACGTCACGCAACGGGTGCTTTTCATGCTTTGGCTGGGCTTGGATCGCAGAGCGCCGGGATGGCACTTCGCTCGAATCCCGCGTTCGACCAGTTAGAGCGTCGAAGGACGACATCGATGCTATCCAGGCTCGTGGCCCGGTTGTTCTTTTACGCAATATGGCGGATCCTCAGCGTCCTACATGGCATGATCCGCAGGCGCTTGCTGATGCATTTATGGGGGTGTTCAAGCTATGTCGTTCACCACGGAGGTAAAAGAGGAGCTTTCTCATGTGGAGCCAACGTGTTCGCATTGTGATGCTGCGACGCTTGCTGCACTGATTCGCATTGAAGGCACGATCTTTCTTAACGGTCCTGGTCATTTTCGTCTAGAGATTTCGACAGACGTTCCGCAGGTTGCCCGTTTCATCATCAGTGCGCTTCATAGCATGTATTCGCTGAAAACAGATCTTACTATGCGTCGTAGCGTTTTGCACAAGACACCCAACTGGCTTATTGACGTGCCCGCCCAGCCTGGCTTGAATGAGGCGCTTTCCGAATTAGGCATTGTCGGCGAAAGCGGCCTGCAGCGTGGGATCGATCATGACCTCATTAAGAAAGAATGCTGTGCTTCGGCGTATCTGCGGGGGGTTTTTTTAGGGAGCGGGTTTATCTCCAATCCACGTGGCGATTTTCATTTCGAGCTTACTGTTGAGTCGCAGACCATGGCTAACGACATTGTCGAGTTGATGGAGGCCAAGGGGATTCACGCGAAGGTTGTTGAGCGTCGTAATTCCCATACGGTTTACCTTAAAAGCGGCGCTTCGATATCGGCTTTCCTTGCTTATGTTGGTGCTCATCAAAGTGCATTGAAGATGGAAAACGAACGTGTATTAAAAAGTGTGCGCAATGATGTAAATCGTCGGGTAAACGCCGAAATCGCAAATCAGGCTAAAACCGCTGAGGCTTCTGTTGATCAAATTCAGGCGATCCGTACAGTTCTGGAGCACCAGGATATCAAGTCGCTGCCTCATGCTTTGCAGGATTACATTCGCTTGCGCGTGACGTATCCTGATGCAACGTTAAAAGAACTCGGCGAAAAGGCTAATCCACCGCTCTCCAAATCGGCGATTTATCATCGGGTGCGTCGTATTGAGCAAATGGCTAACGATATTGGCAAATCATAGACCGACCACCGCTTGCTGAATGCCGCTTGCGGCTGCTATTCGTTCGCTTACTTCTCGTGCGTCTTGCTCTATTTCGGCAGTTTCTTTTTCAGGTACAATAAAACAGCACGTGTTCACATACGTCGCATTGTTTTTAAATCAGGCATGAAAGGGGAGCCTCATGGCAACCAAGGTTGGTATCAACGGCTTCGGTCGTATCGGCCGACTTGTTTTCCGCGCGATGGAGAAGGATCCTGCCTTCGATATCGTTGCTATCAACGATCCCGGCAGCACCGAGGCAAATGCTCATTTGCTTAAGTACGATTCTATCCACGGGCGTGTTTACGATGATGTTAAAGTCGAGGGAGACAACATCATCGTTGACGGTCACAAGGTACGCGTTTTCGGCGACCGCGAACCGCTCAATATTCCTTGGGGCGAAATGGGCGTAGAGCTTGTTATCGAATCTACCGGTTTCTTCACCGATGCTAACTTGGCTAAGAAGCACATTGAGGCTGGTGCCAAGAAGGTTCTTATTACGGCACCTGCTAAGAACGAAGACATCACCATCGTTGTTGGCGTGAACGATGATAAGTACGATTACGAGAAGCATAATATCGTCTCTAATGCGTCTTGTACCACGAACTGCCTTGCTCCTTTTGCAAAGGTTCTCATGGATACCTTCGGCATTAAGCGTGGCTTCATGAACACTATTCATTCATACACGAATGATCAGAAGATTCTCGACCAGGCTCACAAGGACCTTCGTCGTGCTCGTGCTGCAAACCTGTCCATGATTCCCACCACTACCGGTGCTGCTCGCGCGGTTTCCCTGGTTCTTCCTGAGCTCAAGGGCAAGCTCGATGGTTTTGCAACGCGCGTTCCTACACCTGATGGGTCCATGGTTGACCTCACGGTAGAGCTCGAGCAGGAAGTTACCATTGAAGAGGTTAATGCTGCTATGAAGGCTGCTGCTGAAGGCCCCCTGAAGGGTATTCTTGAGTACGTCGAGGATCCCATTGTTTCCTCTGATATCGTGGGCGACGACCATTCTTCTCTCTTCGATAGCAAGCTCACCATGGTCCTTGGTGGTAAGGGCAATCTCGTAAAATGCGTTTCTTGGTATGACAACGAGTGGGGATATGCACATAAATTAGTAGACTTAGCAGCATACATGGCAAAAGTTGATCATAAATAATAGAGTATAATAACAATTTTGGGGCTTGGCATTTCTTAATTCAAGCCCTTTTATTACAATTTAAGAAAGGAAGATATACCATGAATAAAAAGACTGTTAGAGACATTGATGTTAAAGGAAAGAAAGTTTTAGTAAGATGCGATTTCAACGTTCCTTTAGATGAAAATAAAAATATAACAGATAATAGAAGAATAGTTGGAGCCCTTCCAACAATAAAATATTTATTAGATAATGATTGCAAAGTAATTCTTTGCTCACATTTAGGAAGACCAAAGGGACAAGTAAATAAAGATTTTTCTTTAGAGCCAGTTGCAAAAGAATTATCTAAATTATTAGGTAAAGAAGTAAAACTTGCAAATGATATAATAGGAAAGAGTGCTAAAGAATTAACTGCAAACATGAAAGATGGAGAAATTGTTCTATTAGAAAATGTTAGATTTGATAGTAGAGAAGAAGCAAATGATGCAGAGTTTGCAAAAGAACTTGCAAGTTTAGCTGAAATATATGTAAATGATGCATTTGGAACAGCTCACAGAGCACATGCTTCAACAGCAGGAGTAGCAAGCTATTTACCAGCAGTAGCAGGTTTCTTAATGGAGAAAGAATTAAACTTCTTAGGAACAACACTAGAGAATCCAGA
>OLWB01003567.1_pt1 | contig 10971 bp, 9 predicted proteins | sample 1673331 | NCBI WGS metagenome assembly OLWB01 (sample SAMEA3178943, study PRJEB25190) | human gut metagenome | biome: human gut; feature: human-associated habitat; material: faeces | place: Austria | collected 2013 | reverse complement strand
TCCGCCACGTACTATCGCTTCGCGGCCCTGAACCTTGACCTGCTGGAGCGGCATCTGTCCGCCCTGTCGGCCGAGGAGCGCCGGGAGGTCGTGTGCAATTTTGTGACGGCCACCCTGCGTGCCGTACCCGGAGCGCGCAAGAATTCCATGAATGCTGCGACCCTGCCTTCCCATGTGCTGGCCGTGGTGCGGGAAAAGGGGCATCCGGTGCAGCTGGTCAATGCCTTTGAGAAGCCTGTCTGGACCAGGGGCGGGCTGATGGAGGAATCCGTCAGCCAACTGGAGCGGGAATACACGCATCTGAAGGAGACCTGGGGGCTGGAAGCCACGCTGGAGTGCCGTATGCCGGAGCTTTCTCTGTCCGTCTTGCTGCAGGAGGTCGAACAGCATGTGCGCTGAAACGGTCTGTCTGGCCATACGGCTGGAAGGGCCCCTGCAAGCCTGGGGCAGCGCCAGTCAGTATAACAGGCGCCTGACGGATCTTCTGCCTTCGCGCAGTGCTGTGACCGGTATGTTGTGCGCGGCCCTGGGGCTGGGCAGGGGATCGACGGAAGAGACCGACTTCCTGCGGGAAATGACCGGCGTGCGGATGCTGGCGGTAGCGGTTGTGCGCGGGATCGCAGTAGAGCCGCTCGGCCCACCGGGGATAGGCCACCACCGCCGAAGCGAGCTCCGACCCGTCGGCGGCATCGACGACGAGGCACCGCACGGAATCGCTCCCGAAATCGACGCCCAGAAGATAGTTGGTTCGAGGTTGCATAGTTATTTCGATTAATGGTTGAACGCTTCTTTCACAGCCCGCAACCCTCCGGGTATCAGACCGCGGAGAAGTTCTTCGAGCAGGGCTTCGTCCCCTTGCAGGTGGAAGACCTCCTGCGTGTGGCACAGCGTCTCGCCGGGCCGCAGGAAGGCCGCCGGCGAAGAGGTTTCGATTTCATAGAACGGACCCATCACCTCGCCGGTTTCGGTCGGCCCGTCGTTGTAGGCGTTGACGACATCCCCGCCGAACGGATCGGCCTGCGCGCCCCAGCGGCTCTCCACATAGCGGTCGCCCGGCGCGGAACGGCGGTAGCGAACCAGCGTCACGTGATGCGCCGCCGCGTCGTAACTGCCGCAAAGCCCCGTATCGCGGCCCGCAGGCAGCCCGATCTTCGACCGGAAAGCGCCGTCGATCCGCAGGCATACGAGCCCTCCGGATACGGAGAGCCGGTCATCCGGAACCTCTCCGAAATAGTCGCTGTTGACGGCCGCACGTACCTCTTCGCCGTCGCAGGGGAGGAAAACGACGGTCGTCGGCGACGGCGTGAACATCCCGAGCATCCAGACCGACGGAGCGCCGCCCGCGGGCGTCCAGGGCTCCGGACCGCAGTTCCCGATCCGGTTCTCGCTGCGGTAGGCCACCAATGCGAGTTCCGGCGGCAGGGCACGCCCCAACGACACCTCCGCCTGCCGGTGCGAGAGGAGTTCGACGCGACGCGCCACCCCGATCTCAAAACGGGTTCCGGCGGCGTTGCGAAACGACATTTCAGCCTCGAAGCGCACCTGCCGGGCATCGCGCCCGACCACCCGGAAAGGCTCGGTGTCCAGCGCCGCCGGAACCTGCCAGTTGGCATAGACCTGCTCGGCGCCGGGTGCGAAGTAGAGCGAGAAGGGACCGCCCTCGGGCCCGAGCCAGAGGCGTTCTTCGCCGCCGAAAGGGTTGAACCGGGATTTCCGGACCCCCGAAGCGATCAGCGAGCGGTTTATCCAGCCGTAGCCGGGTCCCCCGGTTCCGGCCGCCGTCGAGGTCATCACTCGTCCCTGCCACGCCGGAACCAGACAGACCCGCGCCCGGCCCGATTCGTCGGACAACTCCACGACCCGAACCCCGCAACTCTCCAGGAATGAGCGCTCTTCACCGTAAGTTTTCATATTCCGAAAGGGATAAAATCAAAAAAATTGCGAAAAAATTTGTTTATTAAAACGTTTTAATTACATTTGCAAATGTAACAGAAAATCCCAGATATTGCAAAAAATCGCAAAAAATATGCGCACGAAGCGAGTCACCATAAAAGATATAGCCACGGAGGCGGGAGTTTCGATCGCCCTGGTCTCGTTCGTGATGAACAACAAGGCCGACGGCAAGGAGACCTACCGCGTGAACAAGGAAACGGCCCAGCGCATTCTGGAGGTCGCGCAAAAACTCAATTACCAGCCCAACAACGCCGCCCGCACCCTGCGCAGCGGCAAGACGAACACCATCGGCGTCATCGTTTCGGACATCTCGAACAAGTTCTTCGCCGACATCGCCCGGTGCATCGAGAACCACGCATATAAACATAAGTACACCGTGCTGTTCGGCAGCACCGACGAGAATCCGCAGAAGCTGGAGAATCTGGTCGAGGTCTTCCGCAACAAGGGCATCGACGGCCTGATCGTGGTTCCGTGCGAAGGCGCGGACGAGATCATCCGCGACATCGCCCGCCAGAACATCCCGCTCGTGCTGCTCGACCGCGAGGTGCCCGATTTGGAAGTCAACAGCGTCGTGCTGAACAACCGCCGCGCCGGGTACGAAACGACCGAGGCGCTGATCCGGCGCGGATTCACCCGCATCGAGATGATCTCCTACTCGATGGGGCTCTCGAACATCCGCGAGCGCGAAGAGGGCTACCGCCGCTGCATGCAGGCACACGAAATGGGCGAAAACGCCGTCATACACCACCTGCGCCACGACAAGTTCGCCAAAATCGAGGAGATCATCCGCGAGGCCCGGCAGCGCCGCGTCGAGGCTTTCCTCTTCGCCACCAACACGTTGGCAGGCCAGGGCCTGAGCGCCATCTTCCGCAACGGCTGGCGCGTGCCCCAGGATTTCGCCATCGCCTGCTTCGACACCAACGAAGCCTTCGACATCTACAAAACCGCCATCGCCTACGTCCGCCAGCCCATCGAACGGTTCGGGACCGAGGCCCTCGACCTGCTGATCAAGAGCATCGAACAGCGCGACAAACCCGGAAGCTGCACACGCATCGTGCTGACGCCCGAAATCGTCGAGAGCGCCCCCGAAGAGGCGCTGCGGAGCGCGGAAGAGGCGGCCGTGAAAAGTTAAAAAACATTTGCCCCGAGGCTAAAACGATTTACAAGAAACCGACATAAATCCATGAACCCGGCAACCCATCTTTACAAAACGAGCGTCCTCGCCATCCGCACCGCAGCGCTGGCCGCCGCACTCTTCGTCACGACATCGGCACCGGCCCGAACGGCGCATACAGCCAATCCCAAGGAGGGGGGGGGGAAACACCTCGGCCCAATCCGACCCGGACATCCTGCGCTATAACAATCCGGGCCTCACGGTCGATCTGGGAGTCGGGCTGTGGGGCATTCCGCTGCCCGTGGACTACGACGGCGACGGTCTGAAAGACCTGCTGGTGTCGTGCCCCGACCGCCCCTACAAAGGACTCTATTTCTTCAAGAACATCGGTACGCCGCGCCATCCCCGCTTCGCCGCCGCCGAGCGCATCAGCGAGAAGGGGATGAACAACATCCGTCTCTCGGAGGCGGACGGCAAACCCTACGTCCTTTCGAAGAATTTCGAATACCCCGACTTCTTCAAGGCCCCCTATGCCAAAAAACGCCGCCTGCACTACGAAGGCGAGGAACTCGGGGCCACCTACAACAAGTCGCGGAGCAATATGTGGAGCTACGCCGACTGGGACGGCGACGGCGACAAGGACATCGTCGTAGGCATCGACACGTGGGACGACTACGGCTGGGACAACGCTTTCGACAGTCTCGGACGCTGGACCCGGGGTCCGCTGCACGGCTACGTCTACCTGCTGGAAAACACCGGCAGGGGATATGTCAACCGCGGCAAGGTGGAGGCCGCAGGCGCCCCGATCGACGTTTACGGAGCGCCCAATCCGTGTATCGCCGATTTCGACGGCGACGGCGATCCGGACCTGATCTGCGGCGAGTTCGTCGATGGACTCACCTGGTTCGAGAACGTCGGCACCCGCACGGAGCCCCGCTTCGCCGCGGGACGGCCGCTTGCGAACAAACACGGGGAGATCCGCCTCCATCTGGAGATGATCGTCCCGGTGGTGTCGGATTTCGACGGCGACGGGCATCCCGACCTCATCGTCGGCGACGAGGACGGCCGGGTGGCCTGGGTGCGCCACACGGGGAAGGTCAAAAAAGGCATGCCGCAGTTCGAATCGCCCGTCTACTTCACCCAGCAGGCCGATCCGGTCAAATTCGGAGCCCTCTCGACCCCCTGCGCCTTCGACTGGGACGGCGACGGAAAACAGGACATCATTGCCGGGAACTCGGCCGGCGAAATCGCTTTCATCCGCAACCTTTCGGGCGGCGAAAACCCCGTGTGGGACGCTCCGCGCCTCTTCACCGTCAACGGCAAGCCCATCCGCATCCAGGCCGGGGAGAACGGCTCGATACAAGGTCCCGCCGAACGCAAATGGGGCTACACGGTGCTCTCCGTGGCCGACTGGGACGGCGACGGACTTCCCGACATCATCGTCAACTCGATCTGGGGCAAAATCGAATGGTTCCGCAACCTCGGCGGCAAAGACGGGCTAAGACTCGCCCCGGCGCAGCCCGTGCGCGTGGCCTGGGAGGGCGAGGCCCCCAAACCCGCCTGGAACTGGTGGACGCCCGAGCCCGGCACGCTCGTCACGCAATGGCGCACGACGCCCGTGGCGATGGACTGGAACGGCGACGGGCTGACGGACCTCATCGTCCTCGACCAGGAGGGTTACCTCGCCTATTACGAACGTTTCCGCACGCCCGAAGGCGAACTGCTGCTCCGCCCCGGACGCCGCATCTTCCACGGCACGAACTGCTCGCTCTACAACTCCAGAAGCGGGGTAGCGGATGCGTCGGAAGGGCTTCTGCGGCTGAACGACGGCATCGGCGGACAATCCGGGCGCCGCAAGATCTGCTTCACGGACTGGGACGGCGACGGACGGTTGGACCTGATCGTGGACAGCCAGAACGCCTGCTGGTTCCGCAACGTCCGCGAGGAGCGGGGCGAGGTGTGGTACGAATACATGGGCAACGTCAGCGAACGCATACTGGCCGGCCACACGACCTGTCCGACCCCCATCGACTGGCGGGGCGACGGCACGCCGGAACTCCTGCTGGGGGCCGAGGACGGCCACTTCTACCGGATGGCGAACCAACAGAAACAGACGCGATGAAAACCTGCCTCACGACACTCTGCGCCCTATTGCTGGCCGTCACCGTATCGCAGGCCGCCGAGCCGCTGCACGTCAAACTTTTCCCGGAGGGGACCCTGACGAAGAACGGATTGGAAGAGCAGCCCGAAAGCATCACCGACAAGGGATATTACGTCGGCGTAAGCGATCCCGAATTAGAGGTTTATCTTCCCGATCCGGCCCGCGCCACGGGACAGGCCATGCTGGTCGTGCCGGGCGGAAGCTACGAGAAAGTCTGCATCACGCACGAGGGCTACAAGACCGCCGAATGGCTCAACGAACACGGCATCGCCGCAATGATCCTCAAATACCGGATGCCGAACGGCCATCCCGGGATTCCGCTCGAGGACGGCGAGCAGGCGATGCGCGTCATCCGCCGCAACGCCGCGCAATGGAACGTCGATCCCCGCAGCGTGGGAATTATCGGATTCTCGGCGGGAGGCCACTTCGCCTCGACGCTCATCACGGAATACACGAGCGGGGAGACGCGCCCCGACTTCGCCGTCCTGGTCTACCCGGTCGTCTCGATGAAATATTCCAGCGTCCGGACCCGGGAGAACCTTCTCGGGGACCGCAGCGAAGAGGAGGCATTGCGCAAACGTCACTCCACCTTCGGACAAGTGCACGAAGGGATGCCCGAGGTGATGCTTCTGCTGTGCAACGACGACAAAGCGGTGGTCCCGGACAACTCCATCGCCTTCTACCGGGCCCTCATCCGCCGCGGGGTGAAGGCCGAAATGCATATCTATCCCGAAGGGGGCCACGGTTTCTGGATGCGCGAACGCTACAAGTACGGCGAAGAAACCTATCCGGCCGTCATCCGGTGGATCGAACGGCACAGAACGAACAACTGACTGAAACCTAAAACATAAAAAAATGAAGACTATCAAAGGGATCATTCCCCCGATGATCACCCCCTTGAAGGGTGACGACCAGATCGACCGCGAAGGCACCGTACGGCTCACGGAGCACATCCTCGCCGGCGGCGTCCACGCCCTCTTCCTGCTCGGCACCACCGGCGAGGCGCAGAGCCTCTCCTACAAATGCCGTTACGACTTCGTCGAACTGGTATGCCGTCAGGTCGCCGGGCGCGTTCCCGTGCTGGTGGGCGTCACCGACACGTCGCTCGACGAGAGCGTCAAGCTGGCCGCCCACGCCGCGAAATGCGGCGCCGTGGCAGTCGTGGCCGCCGCGCCCTACTACTTCGCTCCCTCGCAGCAGGAGTTGATCGAATACTACACGGCGCTGGCCGACGCGCTGCCGCTGCCGCTCTTCCTCTACAACATGCCGTCGCACGTGAAGGTGTTCCTCGAACCCGCGACCGTCAAAACGCTGGCCGACCACCCGAACATCGTCGGGCTGAAGGACAGCTCGGCCAACATGACCTATTTTCAAACGCTGCTTTACCACCTGGGCGGCCGCGAGGATTTCGCCCTCTACGTGGGTCCCGAAGAGCTGACGGGCGAAAGCGTCGTGATGGGGGCCGACGGCGGCGTGAACGGCGGCGCCAACATCTTCCCCGAACTCTACGTGCAGATGTACTACGCCGCCTGCAACCACGACGTGAACACGATGCACGCGCTGCAACGGAAGATCATGCAGATCAGCACGTCGCTCTACACCGTCGGCAAATACGGGTCGAGCTACCTGAAAGGCGTCAAATGCGCGCTCTCGCTGCTGGGCATCTGCGACGACTACATGTCCTATCCCTACCGGAAATTCCGCACCGAGGAGCGTGCCCGCATCCGCAAGGCCCTCGAAGCCTTGGGCGCCGAATGCGGCGAATAACACACAACCAAATCCCCCTAACCCGATAAAAAATGGAGATAACCATACTCGATTACCTCGTCTTCTTCATCTTCGTAGGCGGTGTCGCCCTCTTCGGATGCTCGTTCTACTTCCGCAGCCGTAAAGGCGCCGCGGCATTCACCGCCGCCGAAGGTTCGCTGCCCACGTGGGTCGTGGGCATGTCGATCTTCGCCACGTTCGTCAGCAGCATCAGCTTCCTCGGACTTCCCGGCGACGCCTACAAAGGCAACTGGAACCCCTTCGTATTCAGCCTCTCGATCCCCATCGCCACGTGGCTCGCGGCCAAGGTCTTCATCCCGCTCTACCGCGGAATCAACAGCGTCTCGGCCTACCACTACCTCGAAATGCGTTTCGGCTACTGGGCGCGCTGCTACGTGGCGGTCTGCTACCTGCTGACGCAGCTGGCGCGCATCGGCTCGATCCTGCTGCTGCTGGCCCTGCCCCTCAACACGATGTTCGGCTGGGACATCCAGACCATCATCATCTGCACGGGCATCGCCACGCTGATCTACACCCTGCTGGGCGGCATCGCCGCCGTGGTCTGGACCGACGCCATCCAGGGCATCATCCTCATCGTCGGGGCCGTCGCCTGCGCCGCGATCCTCACCTTCACGATGCCCGAAGGTCCCGGACAGCTCTTCGCGATCGCCTCTGCCCACGGCAAGTTCAGCCTCGGGAGCTTCGGCGCGAGCCTTACGGAACCGACCTTCTGGGTGGTGCTCATCTACGGACTGTTCGTCAACATGCAGAACTACGGCATCGACCAGAACTACGTGCAGCGCTACATGACGACCCGCTCGACGGCCGAAGCCGTGAAATCGACCCTTTTCGGCGGACTGCTCTACATCCCCGTGTCGCTGGTCTTCGTCTACATCGGCACGGCGCTCTTCTCCTACTACACGGCGCGTCCCGAACTGCTGCCCGCCGGCACGCCCTCGGACCAGGTATTCCCGTGGTTCATCGTCCACGGACTCCCCACGGGACTCACCGGACTCGTGATCGCCTCGCTCTTCTCGGCCGGCATGTCGACCATCGCCACGAGCATCAACTCCTCGGCGACGATCGTGCTGACGGACTTCGCCAAGCGGCTCTCGAAAAAGGAGCTCTCCGAAAAGAAGAGCATGCGGGTGCTCTACGCCACGTCGTTCGTCGTGGGGGCACTGGGCATCGTCATGGGACTGCTGATGATGCGCATCGACGGCGTGCTGGACGCCTGGTGGAAGCTGGCGTCGATCTTCAGCGGCGGCATGCTGGGACTGTTCCTGCTGGGCGTCGTCTGCAAGACCGTGCGCCGGGCCCACGCGGTCGTCGCCGTGATCCTCGGACTGCTGACCATCGCCTGGATGAGCCTCTCGCCGCTCATCAACGCCGGTTCGCCCTTCTACCGGTTCCACAGCCCGCTGCACACCTACCTGACGATCGTCTTCGGAACGACGGTCATCTTCCTGACGGGCTTCCTGCTTACGAAGCTCACGAACCGCAAAGCCGAAAACGCATGAAAACCCGACTGAAAACCGGACTGCTGCTCTGCGGCGGCGTCCTGGGCGGCAGCGCCGCCGTCGCAGCCCAGAAACAGCCCAACATCCTGCTGGTGCTGAGCGACGACCAGAGCGCCTTCGCCGTCGGCTGTTACGGCAACGCCGACATCCGGACGCCGAATCTCGACCGTTTCGCCGCCGAGGGCGTGCGCTTCAACCGCGCCTACGCCACCTCGCCGCAAAGCGTGCCTTCGCGCGCCTCGATCATGACGGGGCGTTCGCCCGTGGCGGTGAACATGACCCGTTTCAACGTGACGCTCGCCCGCCGCTTCCGCGCCTTTCCCGAATACCTGCGCGAGAACGGCTACTACACGGGCGTCGCCGGGCGCGGCTACCACCTCGACGGAGCCGTCAGCGGCCGGGTCGGAAAGATCAAGGAGGTCGAACTCTACTACGCGGAGCACGGCTACAAGACCTTCCCCGACCGGCTCGACACCTGCATGGGCGTCGCCGACGCCAGCAGGGGCAAGAACCACGGGAAGATCAACGCCCAGTTCCGGACCTTCATGGAGCGCCGCGACAAGGACAAGCCCTTCTTCCTGCAACTCTGCTATTCCGATCCCCACACGCCTTACGACGCCCCGAAGGTGCACGACCCCCGGTCGCTGACCCTCCCGCCGTTCTATCCCGACACGCAGCTGGTCCGCGAATACCTGGCGGCCTATTACGACGAGATACACCGGATGGACTCCGATTTCGGGGAGGTGCTGCGCTACCTCGACGACCACGGCCTGAGCGACGACACGATCGTCATCTTCATGGGCGACAACGGCGGAGCGCAGTTCATGGCCAAAGGCACGCTCTATGAAAACGGAATCCGGGTGCCGTTCCTGGTCCGCTGGCCCGGGCGCATCGCCCCGGCCGTGACGGACGCCGTGGTCTCCAACGTGGACATCGCCTCGACCTGTCTGGCGGCCGCCGGGCTGCCGGTTTTCATCCCCATTATATCGCAAAACGCAAAAAATGCAAATAGAAATGCGAATAAAGGCAAAAAGCAAGTGGTTTTTGTTATTTTGCCTGTGCTATACTGATGCTGTAAAGTTGACCATATTTTTGATGTATTTCAGGGCGGATACTGGTTATCTGCCTAAAATCTGTTTGCGCACCGCCGCCGGAAGAGCGGCTCCGGGCGCGGGAAAAACATCAAACAGGTTAGGAAGGTCCGCCACAGCGGGGCGGATACAACAAAGCAAAGGAGTTTTGGTGCATGCAGGAGCAGGAGGTAGCGCGCAAGCTGGAGCTGTGCGTCGGCAGCTTTAAAAAGGTGCTGTACGAGCCGGACGATATTTTCCTGAAAAACATGGAGAAAAACAATCTCGCGGGAGACGACATCTCAAAGTACCAGCTTTGGGAGTGGACGCAGGGCGTGGGCCTGTACGGCCTTTACAATTATTATGAGCTGACGGGAGACCGCGGGACGTTCGATTTCCTGTGCGGCTGGTATGACGCGCGCATGGCCGAGGGCCTGCCCGAGCGCAACGTCAACACGACCTGCCCCATGCTCACGCTGCTGTGCGTGTACGAGGACACACAGGACGAACGCTACGGCGCGCTGTGCCGGGATTGGGCCGAGTGGGTGATGCACGGGCTCATCCGCACGGGCGACGGCGCGTTTCAGCACATGATCACCGGCGACGCCAACGACAGCCAGATGCTTATCGACACACTGTTCATGACGGTGCTGTTCCTGGCCAAAGCAGGCGTGGTGTTCGGCCGCAAGGACTATGTGGAGGAAGCAAAGCGCCAGTGCCTGGTCCACATCAAGTATCTGTATGACACAAGCTGCGGGCTGTATTTCCATGGATACGACTTCAAGGGACGCCACAACTACGGCCGTGTGCATTGGGCACGCGGAAACTCCTGGTACACCTGCGGCATCATGGAGCTGATCGGCCTTATCCCCATCGAGCCGGGGCTGCGGCAGTATTTCCTCGACACCTTCCGCGCCCAGGTGGACGCGCTGTGCGCCTGCCAGGCGGAGGACGGCATGTGGCATACGATCTTGGACGACCCGGCGTCTAAGGAAAGCTCGGCCACGGCGGCGTTTGCCTACGGAATGCTCAAGGGCGTCCGTCTGGGCTTTTTGCCCGCGCAGTATGAGGCGCCGGCCCTGCGCGCCGTGCAGGCCGTGCTGGCCCGCGTGGATGCCGCGGGCATCGTGGGTGGCGTTTCCTACGGCACGCCTGTGGGCAATGGCGCACAGTTTTATAAGGATATCCCCGTCTGTCCCATGACATACGGGCAGGCCATGGCCATCCTGATGCTGGCCGAGGCGCTGTACCACACCGGGGAGGACGCGTGATGGAAACAGGCGCGAACGTCCCTCTGTATGGGCCGTATTCCAAAAAATATCTGGGCCTTTCCAAAATCGTTCCGCGGGCGCAGGCGCCGGGCGCGCGGTTCGATCTTGTCGTTCA
>OLWB01003558.1_pt1 | contig 10986 bp, 7 predicted proteins | sample 1673331 | NCBI WGS metagenome assembly OLWB01 (sample SAMEA3178943, study PRJEB25190) | human gut metagenome | biome: human gut; feature: human-associated habitat; material: faeces | place: Austria | collected 2013 | reverse complement strand
CCTGCTTGCGAAGTTCTCTTTCTATCTGGACATCTGTCAAGTTTTTCACGCGCTGCGAGTCATAAACTATCCGACATGACTGATGCAAAGCTTTGCGAAGCGTCTTTTGCACATTCACATCTAACATTTTTGCTAAACGATTTCGGTCAAAACGCAGAATTAAATCCGATCTACTTCGGACTTGTCACCGCAGCTCGACGGCCCCCGAGCCGACGAGCTCGCCGACGCGCGTGACCATCTCCTGTGACCCGCAGTTGACGCTCACCGGGAGCTCGGCGCGAAACTTGCGGCCATCGGCTTGCTCGATGAACAGCGTGACCGGATGCGCACCCGGATAGTTGTCGAAGATTGCCGAGAGCTGGCGCATCGTCTCGTTGCTGAACTGCTCCGAGCGCACGTGAATCGACAGCGCCGACGGCCCGCGTTGCGCCGGCGCGCCCGCAGACGCACCGTCGGCCCTGAGCTGGTCGACCTCGTAGACGATGACCTGCGCACCGCGGTCGCTGCGCTCGAACTTTCCGCGCACGTGAATAACCGGAATCTCGCCCGTCTCGTCCTCGGACTGCAGCACCTCGCGGTACTTCTCCCACGACGAGGACCAGAACACGCAATCGACGCCCGCTTCCATGTCCTCGAGGCGCACGATCGCGAAGTTGTTGCCCTTCTTGCTCGTCTTGACCTGCACGTCTGCCACCATACCCGCGAAATCGTAGGTGCGGCCATCATGAAAGACGTCCTCGTCGTCGAGCGAGCCGATGCTCGCGTGGGCGTTGGCGGTCATCACGCCCGCGTACGGCGACAGCGGATGATCGCTTACGAAGATGCCGATGGACTCCTTCTCGAAGCGGAGCTTGACGTTGCGATCCCACTCGATGCCATCGGGCGCGGGGATGTCGTCTTCCATCTCGCCCGCATCGTCCTGAGCCGTCTCGGCGAAGAGGTCGAACATCGTGACCTGGCCGGCCTCGCGGTCCTTCTGACGCTGGCTCGCCTGCTCGAGCAAGGAGCCCTCGTTCACGAAGCCCCAGAGCTGCTTGCGCGTGTAACCGGTCGAATCGAACGCGCCCGCCTTGACAAGCGCCTCGACCACACGCTTGTTGCAGGCCTCGCCCGGCACGCGGAAGGCGAAATCGTGCAACGAGGTGAACGGCCCGTTCTTCTCGCGCTCTTCGATGATGAGCTCGACTACCTTCTCGCCCACGCCCTTGAGTCCCGACAGGCCGAAGCGCACGCCCTCGGGAACGGCCGTGAAATCACCGCGGGACTGGTTGATGTCCGGCGGCAACACGGCGATGCCGTCTTGCTTGCACGCGTTGACGTAGTGGACGATCTTGTCGGTCTTGCCCGTGTAGCTGGAGAGCACAGCCGCCATGTACTCGTTGGGGTAATGCGCCTTGAGCCAGGCCGTCTGCATGGTGAGGATGCCATAGGCGGCCGAGTGCGACTTGTTGAACGCGTACTCGGCGAACTTGAGGACATCGTCCCAGATGGTCTGCGCGATCTTGCGCGAATAGCCGTTGCGCTCGGCGCCGTTGAGCCAGTGGTCCTCCATGGTCTCGACCGTGCCGTCGGCCCACTTCTGCTCGACCTCGCGCATGAGGGCAATCTTCTTCTTGGCCACGGCCTTGCGCACCTTGTCGCTCTCGCCCGTGGTGAAACCGCTCATCACGACCGAGATGCGCATGACCTGCTCCTGGTAGACCATGGTGCCGTAGGTGCTCTCGAGTACGGGCTTGAGGCGGTCGTCGTAGTAGGTGACGGGCTTGCGGCCCAGCTTGCGGTCGACGAAGTCGTCGACCATGCCCGCGCCCAGCGGGCCGGGGCGGTACAGCGCGATGACGGCGACGATGTCATCGTAGCAGTCCGGGCGCATCTTCTTGAGCAGTACGCGCATGCCGGGCGACTCGACCTGGAACACGCCGGCCGTACCGCCACGCGCGAACAGCTCGTACATCGCCGGGTCCTTCATGTCGATGGCGTCGAGGTCTATGTCGATGCCATGGTTGGCCTTGATGTTCGCCAGTGCCTTGGAGATGACGGTGAGCGTGCGCAAGCCGAGGAAGTCCATCTTGAGCAGGCCCATGTTGGCGGTCATGACGCCATCGTACTGGGTGATGATCATGCCGCCCTTGGTGTCGAGCTTGGTGGGTACGTAATCGTAGACCGGATCGCGGCAGATGATGACGGCCGAGGCGTGGACGCCCTCGCCGCGGGTGATGCCCTCGAGGCGCTTGGCCGCGTCGATGATCTTGGCCGTGTCCGGATCGCTCTCGTACTGCTTGCGCAGGTCGGGGTTCTCTGCCAAGGCACGCTCGAGCGTCATCTTGGGGTCGTTGGGAATCATCTTGGAGATGCCGGCGCTCACGTAGACCGGGTACTCGAGCACGCGCGCGGCGTCGTTGACGGCCTGTTTGGCCTTCATCTTGCCGTAGGTGATGACGTGGGCGATGCGCTCGGGACCGTAGATGTCGCGACAGTGCTGGATGACGTCCAGCCTGCGCTCGTCATCGAAGTCCATGTCGATATCGGGCATCTCGGTGCGCTCGGGCGACAGGAAGCGCTCGAAGATGAGGTCATTTGCCAGCGGGTCGAACGTCGTGATGTCGAGCGCGTAGCTGATGATGGAACCGGCGGCCGAACCGCGGCCGGGACCGACGCCGATGCCCTCCTGCTTGGCCCAGCGTGCGAACTCCTGCACGATGAGAAAGTACGCGGCAAAGCCCTTGGAGCAGATGATCTCGTATTCGTGCTCGAAGCGGTCGATGACCTCCTGCGGCAACGGGTCGCCATAGCGGCGCTTGAGGCCCTCCATGGACATGTCGCGCAGCAGCGACTCGTTGGTCTGGCCCTCCTCGAGGAAGGGGTATCGCGGCAGGATGATGTTGCCGAACTCGAGCGTGACGTTGCATTTGTCGGCGATTTCGAGCGTCGTGGCCAGGCACTCCGGATGTTCCCTGAGCGCCTCGGCCATCTCCTCGGGACTCTTGAGGTAGAACTGGTCGTTCGAGAACTTCATGCGGTTCTCGTCGCTGACGAACTTGCCCATGCCGATGCACAGCATGAGGTCCTGGGTGTAGGCGTCTTCCTGCCTGAGGTAGTGCAAGTCGTTGGTGCCGACGACCTTGAGGCCCATCTCGCCGGCGAGCTTGCACAGCGCGTCGTTGAGACGCGGCTGGCTGATGCCGTTGTCGGTCACGATCTCGGGGCCCTGGTTTTGCAGCTCGATGTAGAAGTCATCCTTGCCGAAGATGTCGATGAAGGTCTGCGCCCACTCCTTGGCGATTTCGTACTCGCCGCGGTCGATGGACTTGGGGATGACGCCGGCGATGCAGGCGCTGGTCGCCAGGATGCCGTCATGATACTTGCGCAACGCCTCGAGCGTGACGCGCGGTTTGTAGTAGAAGCCCTCAGTGGCGGCATCCGAGACGATGCGCATGAGGTTGCGGTAACCGCGGTTGTCCTTGGCGAGCAGGATCATGTGATAGAGCTCGGGACGCTTGTCGCGCGAGAGCGTGGAGTCGGGCGTGAAGTAGATCTCGCAGCCGATGATGGGCTTGATACCGGCCTTGACGGCCGCCTGGTAGAACTCCGCGCAGCCGTACATGTAGCCGTGATCGGTGATGGCGACGGCGGGCATGCCGAGCTCCTTGGCCCGCGTGCACAGCTCGTTGATACGCGTCGCGCCGTCGAGCAGGGAGTATTCCGTATGCACGTGCAGGTGCACGAAGGTGCCCGCGTCACGACACGAGGTGGGGATGGGGCCGTTGCCCTCGCTCGCGGCCTTGATTTGCTCGAATGCGGGGATGTCCTGCTCGGCCATGGTTACTCCTCGCCATCGTCGGCGGCGTGCTCGATGATGGAGAGCGCGCGCTCGTAACCGCCGCTGCCGTAGTTGAGGCACTTGGAGACGCGGCTGATGGTGGTGGCCGATGCCCCGGTGACATCTTGCACGTAGACGTAGCTCTGGCCGCCGGCGAGCAGGCGAGCGACCTCGAGACGTTGCGACATCTCCGTGATCTCGCGGACGGTGCACAGGTCGAGCAGGAAGTCGTAGACCTCGTCCTCGGTATCCAGCGAGGCCAGGACGGAAAGCAGGTTGTCGACGAGCTGGGTTCGGAGTTTGTCTGACACGGGCGCTCCAAAATCAATCGCGTGCGGCTTCGAATACCGAATATCCTACTACGCCCCTGCGACATGGGCCGCGAAAAATCCGATTCGTACGCGAACTGAAAAGTGGAGCGACATGGCCGACCGGACAGAACCCGCCGGGATGGATGAGACAGTTGCTCAGGGATGTTGTCTCACCCAATGTGCCTCACTTGGTCTTCGTTCGTCTGTCTTCCTCCCGATATCCCATCGACCCTTGCACCTTCCCCCGCGCGCGCTATATATTGCGTGTCGAGAGATGGAGGGACATTGACGGCACGGCGCGGCGACGAAAACGCACCCAAAATAGTGAAGAAGCGCTACATCGCGTCGCTCGACGGCCTGCGCGCGCTCGCCGTCATCGCCGTCATCTGCTATCACCTCGACCTCAAGTTCGCGCTTGGCGGCTTGCTCGGCGTCACCGTCTTCTTCGTCCTCTCCGGCTATCTCATCACCGGCCTGCTCATGGCCGAGCTCGAGGAGACCGGCACCGTCAACCTCCCCCAATTCTGGCTGCGTCGCGTGCGGCGCCTGTTCCCGGCCATCGTGCTCGTGGTCGTCGTCGTGACGGCGCTCTGCGTCCTGTTCAACCATCCCCTGCTCACCAAGCTGCGCCCCGACGTCGGCCCGTCGCTGTTCTGGTTCCAGAACTGGTGGTACGTCTTCCGCGGCCTGTCGTACTTCGAGTCGCTCGGCGATCCCTCGCCGCTCACGCATTTCTGGTCACTTGCCATCGAGGAGCAGTTCTACCTCGTCTGGCCCATCTTGCTGCTGCTCGTGAGCAAGCTCGGTGCGAGCAAGAACGTCATCCGCCGCGGTTGCCTCATACTCGCCGTCATCTCCGCGGCGCTCATGTGGGTGCTCTACAATCCGCTCGAAGACCCCACCCGCGTCTACTACGGCACCGACACGCGCGCCTGCTCCCTTCTCATCGGCGCATGGCTCTCGCTGTTCTGGCCTGGCCAGGCCCTCACCGAGCAGGGAACCCGCAACGTGCCCTCGCGCACCATCAACCTACTCGACGTCATCGGCGTGCTCTCGCTGGCCGGCATCATCTGCATGATGGCCTTCATCGACGGCTTCTCGGGCTTCATGTACCACGGCGGCATCGTCATCTGCTCGGTGCTCACGGCCGTGCTCATCGCCGTGCTCGTGCACCCGCGCAGCCGGCTCGCCAAGTTCGCGAGTCTCAAGCCCTTCGTCTGGATCGGCCAGCGCTCATACGGCATCTACCTGTGGCACTACCCCGTCATCCTGCTGCTCAAGCCGCTCAACGGCCCCGGAGACTATACCTGGTGGTTCGTCCTCGCCGTCTTCGCCATAACCTTCACGGTCTCGGCGCTGTCCTATACCTTCGTGGAAAACCCCATACGCCATGGTGCGATCGGCAAGGCGCTGCAAAAATGGCGTGAGCGCAGGTCAAACGGCCTCGAACTGCGCAAGCCGCGCGTGATCGCGCCCGCACTCGCGAGCCTGCTGACGCTTGCCATCGCCGTGGGTGGTTGCGCGTTCATTCCCGACGAGTTCCAAGTGCCGCAAGACGCCATCAAGAGCACGGGCGCGGCGGTAGGCTCGGCCATGCAACTCTACGATACGCCGCCGAGCTACGAGCCCGAAAACGGCGTCATCGGCAACGCCGTGGCGGCTGCCAACTACCTCAAGGCCAAGGCCGATCGGGAAGCCGCCGAGCTCGCCGAGGCCGAGCGTCTCGCGCGCATACGCGATCCGCTGCTCATTGGCGACTCCGTGCCGGGAGATTCGGCCGACGAGTTCTACTCACACTACACCAACGCCCTCATGGACAGCTACATCGGCCGCTGGTTCTGGCAGGCACGCGACGTCTACAAGGATTACGAGGGGCAAGGCGTCGTCGGCGACGTCGTCATCTTCGCCTGCTTCTCGAACTTCGTGCTCGAAGGCGACGAACTCGACAAGATGTACGAGCTCGTGGGGCCGGACAAGCAGATCTTCCTCGTCAACGTCTACAACGAGAAGATCATGACCGATGTCAACAACGCGATGATCAATGAGTTCGCGACCAGGTACGACAACGTGCACGTCATCGACTGGTACGCCGCGTGCAACGGACACGCGAGCGAGTACCTGTGGGACGATCACGAGCACCTGCGCCCCGAGGGCGCCGTCGTGTACCAGGACCTCATCTTCGACAGCGTGAAGGGGTATCTGCCGGCAGAGGCCATCAGGGAACCCTAGCGCATCCGAGCAGCCCTCGCATGCACCCTCATGGTATCCTGTAAGCTCACACTCTATCGAGGGAGAAACGCATGCGCATTGCAGTCGCACAGGTAAACCCACGTGTCGGTGACTTGTCGGGCAACATGGACAAGATGCTCGACTATACCCGTCGGGCCGCGGCAGCCGACGCCGACCTCGTGGTCTTCGGAGCCGGCTCCCTCACGGGCGCCCACATCGCCGGGCTCGTCGATTCCCACGCCTTCGTCGAGGACGCGCACGAGCACCTGCGCACCTTCGCCATGACCTCGCCCATCCCCGCGCTCGTCTCCTGCGCGAGCGTCAACGAGCTCGATGCCGATACGCTCGCCATCGTTCCCGAGCTCTTCCTCGCCGGCGAGCGCTCGCTCGAGTCGCTCGGTGCGCCCGAGCTGCTCGAAAGCGACGTCGTGCCCGTCATCGAGCTCGCGGACTGCAACATCGCCGTGCTCTTCGACGGCCATTTCGAACCCGATACCGAGCTTTCCAACGTCGACGTACTCGTCGAGATGAACCGCGACGCCTTCGGCGACCCGATGGCGGCACCCGCCGCCCGTGGCGATCTGCGACCCCTTTCCGCGCTTGCGAGCGAATGCGGGGCGCACGTCGTGAGCGCCAACCAGTGCGGCGCGGCGGACTCCGTGGTCTTCGCGGGCAATTCGACGGTCACGGCGCCCAACGGGAGCCTCATGCACGCGTCCCCCATCGACGAGGAGGACCTCTTCGTCTTCGACACCGCACCTGGCGCCGTCCACGAAGTGCAGCAGCGCCCCGCCGTCGAGCTCGACATTCGCGAGATCGTCTGGCGCGCACTCGTCATCGCCACCCATGACTACGTCCGCAAGAACGGCTTCACCGACATCGTCATCGGGCTGTCCGGTGGCATCGACTCCTCCGTGGTCGCCGCCATCGCGGTCGATGCGCTCGGTGCCGCACACGTCCACGGCGTCGCCATGCCCGGTCCCTACTCGAGCGAGGCATCCCTGTCCGATGCGCGCTCGCTCGCCGCAAACCTCGGCATCACCTGCGACGTCATTCCCATTACCGGTCCGCTCGAAGCCTTCGAGAGCGTGCTGGCGCAAGCCTGCGGAGGCAGCGTCGACGGCCTGGCCGCCGAAAACCTCCAGGCTCGCGTGCGTACCGTCGAGCTCATGACGATCGCGAACAGCCACGGATGGCTCATGCTCAACTGCGGCAACAAGTCCGAGGCGGCAATGGGCTTCTCGACACTGTACGGCGACACCGCCGGCGCGTTCGCCCCCATCGGCGATATCTACAAGACCGAGGTCTACGAACTCGCCCAGTGGCGCAACACGCACGATGCCGTCATCCCGCAATCCGCCATCGACAAGGAACCGAGCGCCGAGCTCTACGAAGGCGCGCGCGACATCGACCGTCTACCCCCGTACGACAAGCTCGACGAGCTTCTCGAGGCGCACATCGAAGACGAGATGGGTGCCGCCGAGCTCATCGAGGCCGGCTTCGACCCCGAGCTCGTGGAGACGGTGCTCAAGACGGTCCAGGCCAACGAATACAAGCGTCGTAGCGAGCCGATCGCGCCGCACGTACTCGGCCGTTCGTTCACCAGGGACCGTGCATGGCCCATCACCAACGGCTGGGTCGATCCTGCACTCGCGTAGAGCCGGATGCCCATCACGCCTGCATAGCCGGAAAGACGCAGAAGGGCATGCGATCAGAGCGAGTGGGTTTCTGAGCTCTGGTGCATGCCCCTCTGCATCAATCACCCGTGCTACAATGGAGGGCAAAGCATTTTGGCGAGATGCCATCACATTCGCCGCCCAACGAAAGGACTTTCACGATGCCCCAGATCACCCGTGAGGACGTGCGCGTTCCCGCCGACGTCATGCCCGAGACCGTCGAGCTCTACATCGATAACTACATGGCCGCCACCCGTGGCACGGGACGCCTCATGCTCTTTGCCTGCGACCAGAAGATCGAGCACCTCAACAAGGACTTTCATGGAGAGGGCATCGACCCGGCCGACGGTGACCCCGAGCATCTCTTCCAGATCGGCGACCAGGGCACCATCGGCGTCCTCGCCGGCCAGCGCGGCCTCATCGCCCAGTACGCGCGCGATTATCCCAACATCAACTACCTGGTGAAGATGAACTCCAAGACCAACCTGGTCAAGACCGCCCAGGAAGATCCGTACAGCCCGCAGCTGTACGACCTGGAGGCCGTGCTCGCCATGCGCGACAACGGCGTGAACATCGTGGGCCTGGGCTACACCATTTACCTGGGCAGCGAGTACGAGTCCACCATGCTGGCTGAGGCACATGCCGAGGGCCTGCTCGTCGTGCTGTGGATCTATCCGCGTGGCGAGGCCGTCACCGACGAGAAGGCCGCCGACCTCATCGCCGGTGCCGCCGGCGTCGCCCTGTGCCTGGGTGCCGACTTCGTCAAGGTCAACCCGCCCGCCGCGGCCGATGGCAAGTCGAGCGCCGAGCTCCTGGCCGTCGCCAGCCGCGCAGCCGGCCGCACCGGTCTCGTGTGCGCAGGTGGCTCCAAGGCCGATGCCCGCGAGTTCCTCGCAAGCCTCTACGACCAGATCCACGTGGGTGGCGCCGTCGGCAACGCCACGGGCCGCAACATCCACATGCGCTCGCTCGACGAGGCCGTGCGCCTCACGCAGGCCATCAGTGCCATCACGCTCGGCGATTACGATGTCGAGGAGGCCATGGACGTCTTCGAGGGCAAGGAGCACTTCACGATCTAGCATCCTCGCATACATCTCGACGCCAAGGGGGCCGCATCGTGCGGCTCCCTTCTTTTACCCACGGAGGTATGCGGCATCGGGGCTCCTTAAGCGAACGTCACCTATTCGGCATGCGGTCGAAAGTCCCGGACCATGAGCGAGCGAAAGGGGCGTACGACCGGAACGACTGGGTCTCGGAGTTCCGGCAGACGTCCCTTTCGAATCCGTCCCACTGCGCCACGTAACGCGCTACACTACGACCCACGACCCCGTCACCAAGGAGCCCAGCATGCCGCAGACCGAAGTTCCCATCGAGCGTCGCTTCCACGGCTCGGTAAACCTCGTCATCCTGCATCTGCGCCGCGTCGCGCAATCCAACGACATCGACGCCGGTCTCGCCGCCGCACGCCAGCTGCACATGTTCGACGCCGACAACGAGGCCTTCGTGCGACGCATGCTCGCGCTCGACGAGGCCCTGCAGGCCGGCAACGAGCTCTCCGAACCCATCACGCCCGCACTTGCCGACGAGCTGCAGGCCTGCGCGTTGCGCCTCAACGCCGCCGACCCGGCATAGGTGCGCGACCCCATGGCACGACCCGAAGGTGACAAGCTCGCGAACTACCTGACCATGCTCGGCCACCTGTGCGCCGACATCAACCAGGGAGCGCTCTCGGCCATCCTTCCCTTCCTCGTCGTAGGCGCCGGCTACAGTTACCTCGAGGCGACGATGCTGCTCTTCGCCAGCAACATCGCGTCCGGCATCATCCAACCCCTCTTCGGCTGGCTCGGCGACCGCCATCCCTGTCCGTGGTTCATGGCGCTCGGCGTATTCCTCGCCGGCCTCGGCATGGCGGCCATCGGCTTCGTGGGTAACTACTGGCTCGTGCTCGCCTCGGCGATGGTGAGCGGCATCGGCATCGCACTCGTGCATCCCGAAGGCGGGCGTCTCGCAAACCTCGCGGCAGGTGAGCACAAGGGCACCGGAATGTCGATCTTCGCCGTTGGCGGCAACGTCGGCTTCTTCGTCGGTCCGCTGCTGTGCGCGACCTTTGTCGGCAGCTTCGGACTTACCGGCACCTGGGTCTTCCTCGTCCCCGCGCTTCCCTGCGCGCTCGTTCTCCTCGCCTTCAACGAACGCTTCAAGGCACTCGGCACCTCGCGTGACAATCCCGTCGTCGAACCGGGCCAGCGCGAGCACTGGGGACTTTTCGCCGTCGTCATGGGCGTGCTCTCGCTCAAGTCCATCGTGAGCTACGGCTTGCTCGCCTTCGTGCCGTTGTTCATGGTCGCCAATCTCGGCCAGAGCGACACGGCGAGCTCGATGGTGCTCTCGGCGTTCGCGGTATTCGGCGCCATCGCCACCGCCATATCGGGCAAGACCGCCGAGAGGTTCGGCGCCATACGCCTGGCGATCGCGTGCTGCGTCGCGTTGGGAGCCGGCCTCATCGCCTACGGGCTGAGCGGAAACGTCATGATCGCGATTACGCTGGCCATGTGCCTGTCGGTGGCCTCGAGTCTCTTCCATCCCTCCACGATCGCCCTCGGCATGGACTACGTTCCGCTGCACCTGGGCATGGCATCGGGACTTTCGTATGGCGTGACGGTGTGCATCGGCGGCGTGGTCGAGCCGCTGCTCGGCATGGCGGGCGATGCCGTGGGGCTCACGCCGGTCTTCTTCATCATGGCCGGAGTCGCCTTTGCCGCGGCGCTCCTCGCCTGCGTTCTCAAGCGCCATGATGCCCTCAGGCTCCCGATGTAGCCCCGCTCCTAGTAGTCGTCGGCGGCCTCGGACTCCATCCACGCGCGTTCGAAGGCGGCGTAGCGTCCCTCGGCAATCGCCTCGCGGGCGCGCCGCATAAGGTCGAGCAGGAAGTGCAGGTTGTGTACGGTGA
>OLWB01003554.1_pt1 | contig 10994 bp, 10 predicted proteins | sample 1673331 | NCBI WGS metagenome assembly OLWB01 (sample SAMEA3178943, study PRJEB25190) | human gut metagenome | biome: human gut; feature: human-associated habitat; material: faeces | place: Austria | collected 2013 | reverse complement strand
TTTGCCGATCCTCAAAATGCAGATGTGTATGCCGCTAGCGTTGACGAAAGCAAAAAAGCCCGTATTGCCGATACGGTTACCCAGGGTGGCCAGGTTACCATCAACGGCACCACCAACAACCTTGGCACCGCTGAGGTGTACGCAACTGCAACCACTTCGCAGGGTGGCGAAGTGCCGTACCAGATCTCCATGGTACGCGATGGCCTGGGCTGGAAGGTTTCCAGCGTGTCGCTTTCCTTCACCAGCCAGTCTTAACCCTATTCGATCCGGGGTTCGCCCCGTTTCATATCGTCAGTAAGAACGAAACGTTCATTTGAAAGGAACCAACATGGCAATTGAAAAGACCTACAGCATGATCAAGCCCGACGGTGTTCGCAACGGTCATATCGGCGAAATCGTAAACCGCTTCGAGCGTGCTGGTCTGAAGATCGAGCGCATGGAAATGGGTATGGTTACCCCCGAGCAGGCTGCCGCTAACTACCAGGAGCACGAGGGCAAGCCTTTCTATGATGGCCTGATCTCCTACATCACCTCCGGCCCTGTTGTTAAGATGGTTGTTTCCGGCGAAGGCGCTGTTGCCAAGTGCCGCTCCCTCATGGGCGCTACCAACCCTGCAGAGGCAGCTCCTGGCACCATCCGTGGCGACTTCGGCCTGATCATGGACGAAAACGTAATCCATGGCTCCGACTCCGTTGCTTCTGCCGAGCGCGAGATCTCCATCTTCTTCTAAGCTTTTTTGGTTGCGTCGTTCATGGAACGGCGCAACATTTGTTTTGGGCGCAATTACGCTACGCGAGCCCTTGATGATGCAGCTGTCGGTCTGAACAGCCTTGGCGCAAGAGGTGCGCTTGATGGCGGCTTTCCGGCGGTTGCACTTATCAGGGGCTCGTTTGATGGGAAAGCAGGGACAGGTGCCAGATTCCCACTTGAAGTGGGAATCTGGCACCTGTCCCTGCTTTCCCTCCTTCACGGTTTCTGCACGTGTATTTATGCTGTGTGATAGAATCTGTTCTTACGATTGCACAATACTGTTTAAGGACGATTAATGTCTTTCCTTGATTTCATACAGAACGCCACCTCGTCGTCTTCGTACGACATGGCTATCGACCTTGGCACCGCCAATACACTCGTAGCCATCACGGGGCAGGGTATCGTTATCAACGAGCCTTCTGTTGTTGCCATCGAGCGCAGCACCCACCGCGTTCTTGCTGTTGGTCATGAAGCAAAGAACATGATCAACCATACGCCAGACACTTTTTCTGCAGAGCATCCTCTGCACGATGGCGTTATCGCAGACTATGACGTGACGGAGGCCATGATCTCCGCGTTTATTAACAAAGCAGCTCCGCGTCGTTATCCTTGGCAGCCAAAGCCGCGTATCGTGGTATGCATTCCTTGTGGTGCCACTTCTGTAGAGAAGCGCGCTGTTTTCGAGGCCACCATTCAGGCGGGCGCTCGCCAGGCATACCTTATCGAAGAGCCTATGGCTGCTGCCATGGGCGCCGACCTGCCTGTAACCGAGCCTACTGGCTCGATGGTTGTTGACATCGGCGGCGGCACCACTGAAGTTGCAGTCATTTCTTTGGGCGGTATCGTAACTTCTTCTTCTCTGCGTCTTGCTGGCAATCGTCTTGATGAAGCTATTGCGGTTCATTTGCGTGATCTTCTTGGAATCAAGATCGGTGAACGCACAGCAGAGGTCATCAAGATTAAGATTGGATCCATTCTGCCCTTTGAAGACGGTCGTGAACGCGACATGATCATCTCTGGTCAGGACGTGCTTACCGAACAGCCCAAAGAAGTTACCATTCAGTCGGAAGATGTGCGTGATGCGCTGCAGGCTCCTATCGACGAAATGGTTGTGCATATCAAGGAAACGTTCAAGAAGACCAACCCCGACTTGGCCTCCGACATCATTTCCAACGGTATTCTGCTCACGGGCGGCGGCGGTTTGCTCGCTGGCTTGGACCGCTATCTTTCGCAGCAGCTTGAGATTCCGGTTTGGACCAGTGAAACGGCGCTCACCAATGTTGTTTCGGGTTGCTTGAAGGTTCTTGAAACCCCCACGGCACTCAAGCAGATTCTTATGAGATCGAAATAGGAGATCCTTTTACGATATGGCCCTGAATTTGAATGAAAAAAAGATCCCATTCGGCGGCCAACTTGGAGGGACGGGGTTGCTGATCATCTTGTTAGTGGTCTCTCTCGTCCTTGTCATCGTCTATTCCCGCGAGGGAGACGAAGGCGCTCTGCATTCATTGCAAAATACTACATCAGCTGTTTCTTCGCCCCTGTCTTCTGCAGGGACTGCTGCCGGTTCGCTTGCTGCCTCTGCTTCAGCTTCGTTGGAAGACCTTACGGCCGATGGTCAAACCATGAGTCAGCTGAAGGAAAGCAACGCGCAGCTTTCCCAAATGGTGGTCGAGCTTGAAGAGTACCGCCAGGAGGCTTCGCGCCTTGAAGCGCTTATCGGCATTCATGACGTGTATGGGTTCTCTTCGGTTGCTGCCCACGTGACGGGCTATTCTTCCGATTCCTACAATCGCATTATCACCATCGACGTTGGCACTGCATCTGGCGTGAAGCCGGGATTGCCCGTTATGGGATCTACGGGAGTGGTTGGCCAGGTGGTTTCCTGCTCAACCTATACATCTGAAGTGCGATTGCTCAACGATGCTCAAAGTGGCGTTGCCGTGATGCTTCAAAACTCTCGTGCCGAGGGTATTCTTTCTGGATCGGTGGAAGGCGTGCTGTACCTTCAGGGCGTTGATGAGGGCACCGAGGTGAAAGAAGGCGAAGCGGTTATAACCACGGGTCTTGGCGGAGGCTACTTCCGCGGATTGGTCGTGGGAGTGGTTTCCAAGGTTGAGCAGCGACAGGGCGACGCAACGCGTACCATTGTTATTTCGCCTAACTCATCGTTTAGCAACATCAGCGAAGTGCTGGTTGTTTTGGGCATGAGCAATGATGGCGCCGCTTCTAGCGACACCAATGCCGCCAACGCTGTAGCTCAAGCGGTTGGACCCGATGCCCTTTTGAGCAAAAACTCAAACAACGATGCGAATGCCAGCTCAAGCTCCGACAGCTCTTCGAAGTCTGGCGACTCTTCTAGCTCCGACTCCAAGAAGAATTCTTCTTCTAACTCTTCTTCCGAGGATGGTGAATAACGCCCATGCGTGATTGGATGCTTCCTCTTGTCTTTTCTGTTGTCATTGTAGTAATTCAGGTCGTATTCGCGCCGATTCTTACGGTGTTCTCTGCAGTGCCAAGTTTTATTGTTTCGTTCGTTCTGGTGCTCTCCATCATGCGTCGACCCGATACCACGTACGTTTATGCGTTTGTGCTTGGCCTTATTGCCGACCTCCTTACGCATACACCAGTAGGTCTTACGCCGTTGCTTTTGCTTATTGCGGTGTTCTGCCTCTCGCGTGTGTTCGAGGTGCTGGATGATACCTCTTTGGCTATGCCGCTTATTGCCCTTGCTGCAACGCTTTTGGTGTTTGAGCTGCTGTTTGCCGTTGTCCTTTTAGTGCTCGGTTATCAGGGATCCATCTTCGAGATCTTTGCTCAGCGCGTGATTCCTGCCACAATTCTGAACTCATTGATCGCGGCGTTGCTCTTCGTCATCATGCGTCGCTTGCCGTTTGCTCAAGCTTCTAATGAAGCGTGGCAGGTTCCTACCTCGGGTCGATTCCGCTAAGGGTAGGGGGAACACGTGCTTTCCGCTATTCTCACTACTTTTGCCGCTCTTGTTGTATTGGGCGTTATCCTTGCAGTTGTGTTCCGTGTGCGCGCCAACTCTGCTCACTCGAGGGCTGCCGACCGTATGCGAGTACGCTCGGTAACGTCGGTTGGTATTGCTGCAGAAACGCCAAAGACCACGCATAGCGCCGCGCCGAGCGGCCCTTCTATGGGCGGCGGTGTTGCTGCGGGCGAGGGCTTGCGCAATCGCTTCACTGCGGTTGGCGTCATAGCATTGGGCATTTTCGGTGCGCTTACCGCTAAGCTGTTTGGTTTGCAGATCATCGAGGCTGCCAGCTATAGCGAAGAGGCAGATGCAAACCTCTACACTACGGTAAATACGCCGGCTCCTCGTGGCGTTATCTACGATGCAAATGGTATTGCCATGGTTGCAAACCGCCAGGTGCAAACTGTTCTTGCCGATGCGGATGTTGCAAAGAACTCCGATGTGATCTTGCGCCTTTCTTCCCTTCTGGGAATTCCCTACGAAGTGGTGCGTTCTCGTATTCTCGATTCTTCTTCGGGCGCCCAGAGCCAACGAGTGGTGGCAAGCGATGTGAAGCTGCGCGATATCGCGTATATTTCCGAACATCGCGATGCCTTTCCCGGTGTCAGCACGCAGATTCGAACCACGCGAACCTATCCCTATGGGGCGATGGCGGCGCATGCCTTGGGTTATACGGGCACCGCTTCCGAAGATGACTTGAAGAACGCTGCCGAGGGCCGTGATATCCAGTCTGGTGATGCTGTAGGCAAAAGCGGCATCGAGCAAACTTACGATTCGCTGCTTGCCGGCGACCATGGTCAACGTGTTTTGGTAACAAACGCAGCTGGTGTGGTTCAGCAGGTGGTAGGAGAAACCGCCCCGAGCAAGGGCAACGATGTGTACCTGACCATCGATGCCAAGGTTCAACATGTGGCAGATCGCGTGCTTCAGGATGCGGTGCGTCACGGAACCGGTACTGCGGCATCATGCGTTGTAATGGATGTTAATACGGGCGGCATTGTGGCGCTTTCGAACTATCCGACCTATGCACCTGAGCATTTTATCGGCGGTATTTCCCAGGACATGTGGGACGCTTACCAAACCGAGGAGTCTCATTATCCGTTGATGAATCGCGTTATCGCAGGTACGTACCCTGCGGCATCGTGCTTCAAGGCATTTACCAGCCTGGCTGGTTTAACCTATGGATTTGCTGATACATCTCGCGTCTGGGACTGTCAGGGCACCTGGACGGGTTTTGGCGACAGCTTCCCGCAGAAGTGCTGGCAAAAGTCAGGTCATGGGTTGCTGGGCCTGCGTGAGGGCATCGTCGTTTCCTGCGACGTTGTGTTCTATGAAATCGCAAAGAGCTTCTACGATGCCCGTGCCTCCATCGGTGATGAGGCCATGCAAGATTTCGTTAAGGAATTTGGCTATTCGGCTGCTACAAAGATCGACCTTTCCGGTGAATCGGAGGGTCGTATTCCCACGCCTGCATGGAAAAAGGAATATTTCAAAGACGTCCCCGAAGAAGCTCAGTGGCTGCCCGGCGATATGTCGAACATGGTTATCGGCCAGGGCTATGTCTTGGTTACTCCCATTCAGGTGGTTCGTGCTTATGGCGCGGTTGCAACGGGAAAGCTCTTGCGTCCGCATCTGCTGAAGGAAGCGCGCAATTCACTGGGCGATACGGTGCTCTCCTATGACACGGTAGAAGACACGGCGCCGCAGGTAACAGAAGCAAATCTTAAAATCGTGCGCGATGCTTTGCATGGTGTGGCTACGGAAAACGAAACCGTTTCAGCCGAGTTCAATAAGTACTCTTGGTCTGCAGCGGCAAAGACTGGTACTGCCGAGGTTGCTGGCAAAGAAGATATGGCATGGTTCTCCTGCTACGCCCCTTACGACAATCCGCAGTTTGCAATGTGCGTGTGCGTCGAGGAAGGCGGCTCGGGCGGTTCTGTTGCTGCGCCTTTGGCGGGTCAAATCATGGACGCCGCAATTCAGTCTGCAGCGGGCACCTTGGAAGAAGATATGAGCACTATTGCGGCAACGGAGGTGAGCGTTGGTGGCTCAAATTAACGAGATCAGCTCTTTGCGCATGCAAGACCCTGCAGTGGCTCGCGCTACGCGTCCTCGCAGGTTCAAGTATGTGAACCCTTCGTTCTATCTGTTCGCCCTTTTGCTGGTTGGATATGGCCTTATCGTTCAGTTCTCGGCTACATCTGCCGATGCCGACTATAGCTTCGCTCGTCAGCTCTCAGGCGTTGCGGTGGGTATGGTCCTGTTTGTGCTCATCACACGCATGGATTATCACGCCCTTTCTGGCTATACTACGTTGTTCCTGATCATCAATGTCGTTTTGCTCCTTTCGCCTCATTTGCCCGGCATTGGCGTGGAAGTTAATGGCGGTCGCTCTTGGATCAACATCGGCACTCAGATTCAGCCGGGTGAATTTGCGAAGATCACCATGGTGCTGTTGGCTGCTTCGGTTATGGCGCGCTACGGCGGTCGTCTTACCGATTTGCGTGAGTACCTGAAGGCACTTGGCATCATGGCGGTGCCTTTCGTTTGCGTTATGACTCAGCCCGACCTTGGCACCGGCTTGGTGTACTTGGTTATTGCTGCCTTCGCGCTGATTATCGGTGGTGCCGATTGGCGTTTCATGGTGGGCACGGGTCTTACCATTATTCTCTTATGCGCCGCAATCTTGATTATCGACCCCATTGTCGACCAAATCGCTGGTCACGATGTACTTTTAAAGGACTACCAAAAGTCACGTTTGATGGTGTTCTCGGACTCTACGTATGACACTTCGGGCGATGGCTATAATTCGCAGCAAGCAAAGATTGCTATTGGCAGCGGCGGACTGCTGGGCAAGGGCTTTATGCAGGCAACTCAATCGTCCATGGGCTTTTTGCCCGAGGCACCAACCGACTTCGTTTTCTGCATCTTGGCGGAAGAGTTTGGTTTTGTGGGCGCGCTCGTTTTGCTCGCATTCTATATCGGCTTGATCGTCACCTCAGTACACGTTGCACGTGGCGCCAGCGATCTTTTCGGTACCATTATCGTTATCTGCGTTGTGGGCATGTGGCTCTTTCAGATACTAGAGAATATCGGCATGGATTGTGGCCTTATGCCTATTACGGGTATTCCGTTGCCGTTTATCAGTTACGGATCATCGTTTATGGTTGTGAACTTCGTGATGCTGGGTTTGATAAACTCTGTTTGGGTTCATGGCGGACGCTAACGCGAAAGGGGATCGCATGAAACTACCAATTGATATTCCCGCTTTGTTGACGGCGGCGATCGATATCGATAAAGCATGCTCTGTCTCGGTTTCTGCAAATATCCTTATCGACGAGTCGGCAACGCCGGAGTTTCAGGTGTTCGTACGATCGGGCTTTAATAGCGAATCTGCTAACTCCCGTGTTATGGTGAGCTATTTCCCTACCCAAACACCCGATGCGCACGTTGCAAGCGACATTGCGGTTATTGCTGCAGGCTCGAATCCTGATGTTGGGAAGATCGCAGCGGGGTTCCGCGAGCAGGGTACGCCTGTTTTGGTTGTTGCCGAAAATGCAGAAGCGGTTCATGAAGCTGCGGTGGCGGCTGGCTATGCTATTCCAGACGAAGATCTTATTTCGCTTGGCGAAGGCGAAGTGCTAAGCGATGAGCTTCGCGGAACGCTTGCAGATGAAATCGGCACATGGATTGTTCGCGCCGATTCAGAAAAGCGCCTGGCCTTCTCTATAGCCTATCCGTTTGTGCGTCGCCCTTTGGCATATGAATCGATTCGCACTCCCTGCAGAATGCTGGTGTTGGGGTCGTTGTCTTTGTTCCTGGCGCCGACATGCCTATCATGACCGCAAACCAAGCAAAGATGGTATTGCAGATCGCAGCTGCCTACGGACATCCCTTGAGTGCCGATAGGGTGAAGGAGATTGCTGGTGTTATTGCTGGGGGCTTTGTATTCCGTGGGGTTTCCCGTCAGCTTGCAGGTGCCATCCCGGCGCTTGGCTGGGTGGTAAAGGGAACTATGGGCTATGTGGGCACCCAAGCTATTGGCCATGCGGCAATCGAGTATTTTGAGGGCGGCGGCGATATTGCCGGCTTGGCTGCTCTGGTGGGAAAAACCACTTCCGTGGCAGCGGAAGCTGCGGAAACCGTTGCAGGCAGGCCTGCGGTGAAAACGGTTGTTGCCGCCGTGGCGCCAAAGGCGAAGAAGGCAGCCGTGGTTGCCCTGGATGCCGCTGCACCCGTTGCCAAGTCGGCAGCTAAAGTTGCATGGAAATCCTTAAAGCCAGGTCATAGGAACAAGGGCAAGCGCCTGTAACACTGTTTCTCTGTTGGCTGGCTCCCAGTCCGCACTGACTATTTCGCGTAGAGCATTGCAGGGGGCTATCTTTTTGCTGAACGGCATAAGTGCACGTGGAATGATCCGTTTCCTAATTTGGGAAAACTTTTTTAAAAAGGTTCTTGCGCGATGATTCCGTTCCTGTATACTATCTATCGCTGTCGCACATGGGGTGTTAGCTCAGTTGGTTAGAGCGCCGGCCTGTCACGTCGGAGGTCGCGGGTTCGAGTCCCGTACATCCCGCCACTTTGCATGTAAGGCTTGCCGCAAGGCAAGCCTTTTTGCTTTTCGGGGCTTTCAGGAGCTGGCTTTCGAGCGGTCTAAAAGTGTGTCTTTGCTGAAGCCTCAATCCCCACGCTGTCGCGTTTCTTGTCGGTTCTTGCATGGTGTATAGTAAGCAAGTTCAACTTTAAGTTGCGTATGACAAATGGCGCAATCGATACCAGGAGGGTGGAGACGCGATGGGCGATTCTCGTCAGACGAAGCCGGTTGAAATTGCCGCGTTCGACTTCGACGGTACCTGCATATCCGGTAATTCGCCAGTCATTTTGGTGAGCCATCTGGTTCGAAAGGGTCTTTTGGGCAAGGGCACGCTTCTGCGCATTCTTTGCTGGGCTGCTGCCTACAAGCTCCGCCTGCCACAAAATGAAAGCTGGGTTCGCGGTGCAGTGTTCTCTGCCTTTGAGGGTAAGAAAAAGGAAGAAGTCGACGAATACTTGCGTGACTTTTACGATAGCCACCTGGAAAAACTCTTCCGTGCTCAGGCTAACGAAGTTATTGAGGAACATCGTGCTGCGGGTCGTGAGGTGTGGGCGGTAACGGCAACGTTTGAACCCCTTATCCAGCAGGCAATGACGCAACATGGTTATACTCAGGCGTTTTCCACGCGAATGAAAATCGATTCCGATGGTCGCTATACGCGAGAAGTGGAAGGCTTGCCGGTGGAAGGAAGCCAAAAACTCGAGGTTCTTACCCGTGAGGCCAATGCCCGATTTGGGAAAGGGAACTGGGTCCTAACCCATGCTTATGGGGACCATCATTCCGATCGAACCCTGCTCGCTGCAGCTGAGCATCCTTTTGCGGTTACCCCCGATAGACCCCTGCGCCGCACTGCGCGCAATCGGGAATGGCCGATTTTGAACTGGCGCTAGCCTGTTTTTGTATCTGCAGAATCGATTAAGAGCCCTGCATGTTGTTCGTGCGGTTCCGGTGGGTATTGCGGCTGAGGCATGTTGGCTTAACGCTTTGTAGCAGAGCCTGGTTCGCCGTTCACCCTATGGGAATTTGACGGATAATGGGTTTGTTCGAGCCGCCCGAATTGGGGCGGCATACAATTAAGTGCGATTAACGAACTCTCATATCAGCGCGCTCCCTTTGGCTGGCCCAGCGCGCTTGCAACTATTGTTACCTGCCAAGGAGGTGCACCAGGATGAGTGAAGATACCGCAAGCGGCCAAGTTCCTTTTCAGGACAGTCGCTCCAATTCTTCTCAGGCATACCTTAAGCGTGCCGCTTCCGCGGTTGCGGAAGGGGATAGCGTTCTCGGTATCCATCTATATCTTGCTGCTTACGAACGCGCATTGCGCGAAAGCATCATGCCGGGCGAAGAAGTGCTCGAAGGCATGAGCAAGGCATGGGATTTAGCCATCAAAACCAAACAACGTTCCCTTGCTGAATATATCTTTGAAAAACTCGAGCCTTATTGGGACAGCAATGAGGTTTCTCGGCACGCCGACGAACTTCAGCGCTTGGCTTTCGATAAGCTCGAAGAATACGGCTTCGACCGTGATGCCATTGAAGGCATGGCCGACATGGTAAATCAGGATCTCATGGAAGCCGCACCTGATATGCTGTGCCGCTTTGAGAAAAGCACTCCTGCTGCGGCATCAGCTTCGGCTCCTGCTGAAGCTGCCCAAGCTGCTGCAGGCTCTGCTCAGAACGCTTCGGGCTCGGCGGAAGCCAATCGGTCTTCGGCGGACGCCAATCGCGAGCAGGCGGTGAAGGACCTCACTTCGCTCATTTTCGGCCAGGCTTCTGAGGCGAAAGCTGAGCCTGCAGTGCCCGAGCAGCGTTTCGACTATCGATCGCTGGTTGGTTTTGGTAATGCTGTCGAAACTATGGGAGAACTGGGCGTTGGTCGCTCGCGTGATCCCGAGTTTGCCCGCTTTGTCGCTATGCTCAATGCTCGCCACGGCTTGTCTGGCATTCCCCGATTGGGCACCTTGCTGTTCCGCTGCCCTGCTCGAGAAGATTCCAACTACTTCATGGTTGCTACAGCTGGCGAATTGAATATTCCTGCAATACGCATGCGCCTTGATCAGAATGCGCAAGGTCAAGCGGTGTTGTGCGTAATGGCGTCCGCCGATTTCAAATCACGCATCTCCGGTGTGCCGCGTGCTGGCTTTGAGTCGCCGACCGTGGTTATCCTCGAAGATTTTGATTTGTGGGATCTCCCCGACTTCGATCCCCAGCTTGCCGAGAACCCCGTGCAGAGCCTTCTTCAGATGCAGCTGTCCCGTGGTGCCCGCGAAGCATTAGCGCTTATCCAGACTGCTCTTGAAAGCCCCGAGGCAACGGTTCTCATTTCCGCATCTGAGCCGAGTGATATTGATCCGTTTTTCTGGGGGCTCATCGGGTCTCAGTATCAGATCATCGATATCGACCTTCCTAGCGCACGTGAGCGCCATGAGATTTGGCGAGAAGTTCAGGCGCAACATCCTTCTACTCGTGGTTTGGATGCCACCCGCATGGTGGAGCTTTCTCGTGGTCTTTCTCGCTTTGAGATCCTTGCCATTGCGAGTGAGGCGGTTGAAGAGGCTTATCGGAAGAGCATTGCCGAAAACCGCTTCTGCGCAGTCTAGTTCAGTGTTTCCTCGATAATCTTATAGGCATTGATGCGGGAAGTTCCGTAAGT
>OLWB01003548.1_pt1 | contig 11011 bp, 10 predicted proteins | sample 1673331 | NCBI WGS metagenome assembly OLWB01 (sample SAMEA3178943, study PRJEB25190) | human gut metagenome | biome: human gut; feature: human-associated habitat; material: faeces | place: Austria | collected 2013 | reverse complement strand
CCTGCGGCTGCAAGCCGCAGGGGGTATAATAGTATTTTCGCATACGCAATCGCAGGGATGACCCTATGACCCTTGCGGGGTGGAAACGGCTCGTCATACGAAAATCAATCCAATAACTTATAAATTATCAATCCGATACGATCCATTCCACAGGAAAGGGGGTTGTTCTTATGTGAAGCGTGCGCAACACGTAATTAGTCACGGAGTACAACAACCCGAAAAACAGAAACTGAATGGATTTCCTCATACTTACAAAAGACGAATTTTTCCGTCTGATCAATGACGGAGCCGACGCCCGCACCATAACGCCGTCGGTATATAACGAGTTCATCAAAGAGGTTTGCACCGTATGCTGCGCTCCGCCATCCCAGCGGCATCACCTTATCTTCACGCTCGCCTATATCGAAAAGGAACTGGGCTGTCTGCACGAGATTCACAAGGCGGAATCTTCCCATACAATTCCTATCCGCAAAGCCCTGACGTTCGTGCGTCGGATGTTTCGATACCTCCAAATCCAGACGCCTCCGCTGTCGGCGCAAAAATCCGATATTCCGGACACGCCTTTCCGCTGGACGGGTAGTCTCGTCGAGTTGGTGGAGATCATCTATGCGTTCGACGAGATCGGCTGTATCAACGACGGAGAGAACGACATCAAGGAGCTGGCTGCGTTTTTCGGTCAGATATTCGGGCTGGAAATAAAGGACAGCCATTGCTATAACGCCTATACGGACATCAAACGCTGCAAGAGCGAGAGCCGCACCTATTTCCTCGACAAGCTGCGTGAGCGGCTGAACCTGCGCATGCAGCGCGATGAGGAGAAAGAACGGGCGAGGCGGTAACCTTACCGATAAACGGGAGAACATACGGCGTTCTTCCGTTAATTTATGTATTTTTGTCGTAAAATCATTCGGCAACAATGAAAAAAGACGATATTACCGCTTTATATACCCCTGATTTCATACAAGAGATCAAGCGGATCGTAACCAATGCCCGCCAAAAGGCATACGCCGCGATCAACTCGGCGATGGTCGAGGCTTATTGGCAGATGGGCAAGCGGATCGTGGAGCAGGAACAGCAGGGAAAAGACCGCGCGGATTACGGCTCGCAGTTGTTAAAATCCCTGTCGAAAGAGCTTACGGCAGAGTTCGGCAAGGGGGTTTCCGTCAACTCGTTGTACTATTTCCGTCAGTTCTATCTTGCCTTTCCCGAAAAACTCCCCACAGCGTGGGGAATTTTGACGTGGTCACATTACAAGCGTCTGTTGAGCGTTTCCAATGCCGATGCCCGCGCATGGTATCTGAAAGAGGCCGCCGAACAGATGTGGAGCTACCGCACGCTCGACCGCAATATAGGGTCGCAGTATTACGAGCGGTTGCTGCTCTCGCAGCATAAGGAAAACGTAACAGCCGAAATGCGGACGCTGACAAAACCGTTCGAGCATGACCGGATGGAGTTCATCAAGAACCCGACCGTCGCGGAGTTCATAGGCCTTACGCCCAACAGCGACTTTTCGGAAACGGAGCTGGAGGGAGCCATCATCGGCAATCTGCAAAAATTCCTGCTCGAATTGGGTAAGGGCTTCTCGTTCGTCGCACGGCAGAAATTAGTCCGCACCGAAAAGAAAGACTACTTCATCGACCTCGTTTTCTACAACTACATACTCAAATCGTTCGTACTGATCGACCTCAAGACGACGACCATCACGCACCAAGACGTAGGACAGATGGATATGTATGTGCGGATGTACGACGAACGGGTGCGCGGCGAGGGCGACAACCCGACCATCGGCATCGTTCTCTGCTCGGAAACGGATGAGGACATCGCACGCTATTCCGTGTTGCACGACAACGACCGGCTGTTCGCCTCGAAATACATGCTCTATATGCCGACCGAAGAGGAGCTACGCGAGGAGATCGAACGGCAAAAGGAGTTCTATCGGTTACAACACTAAAATCGGATTATAACATATTAAATAATATTTATCATGGCATTTACTCGTGCACTTTATTATCCTACAATTGATATTTCCAATGAGGCATGGCTTAAAACAGCTATCTTGTATTGGGATGAAATTAATACTATTGTACCATCATCAATAGACCATCCATATAAACAATGTACCACCCAATTTTTAGCAGATGAAGGGGTGATAAAACCTCTTTTCGTTAATTCCGACATGGATTTAATAGAGGGATTAACGAATGATGTATTAAATTACTTAAATAGTAATGAGGGATACCAAGTTTTGACTCATCCCGAAAATGGAATTGCAATGCATCTCCAAAAATTGCCGAGAGAAATTCGAGAAATTCACCGAATTCATCCGGAGAAAATGGCTCATGAAATATGGTATCAACTACGAGAGTATATGGATAAAGATGGTTGGCTTCATGTAAGTGGAGGTTTTGCCAATTTTTATATGACATTACTCACAAATCGACTATGCGAGCAGCATAGCATTGCACCTCTAACAGACAATACTCACACCTCTAATTTTAGTAATTTAGCAAGGCTTGATAACCAAGTAGCAATATACAATCATTGGGATTATCAGTGGAGAGATCGTCATATTCGTAATAGAGGGCATCAATTAGCTCAAGGTATTCTTATGGATTTATCCTTTAATGGAATAACTATATCGGATGAGGTTTCGATTGATGATATTCTTAAATTTAAAAGACAACATCAAGATGAATTAGGATTGTTTAGAATGAATATCGAAAGTCTTACCAGAAATATTCCAGTCGATGCAACAATAGAACAGATACGGCAACAAGTCAGTGATATATATGTAAATCAATTTTTGCCGGGATATAATAATCTAAAAAAGTCTCTGAATGGAGCAGGTATAAAAACGTTTGTCAATAATCTTATGAAAATATCGTTTTTCTCAACAGGTGCAACTACTATACCTGCAGCTTTGTTGGGAATATCTATCCCCTCTGCATTATTAGCAGGTGCAGGTATTTCTGTCATATCTACATTAATTTCCTATAATATAGATAAACAAGACGTTTTGAGAAATAGTCCATATTCGTATTTACTATCAATGAATAACGGAATATAAAAGAATCCTCGCTGAGTTAGCAGCGAGGATTCTTTTATAAATTACGTCTGTTGTAACAGGTGCGCCAGCGCCGGATCGCTCTTGATGCGTTCCAGTTCGTCGGCGACGATTTGCCGCACGTCGGCTTTGATGCGATTGTAGTTTTCCTGTATCATCTCTTTCATGCGGTCGTTGCCCTCCTCGTCCGTAAAATCGGTAATGATGGGAATCTTCTTGTAGGCTTTCTCCTCCTGCTTCACCTTTTCGGCATCCTCGACGATTTCGCAATGAAAAACGCATCTATATACTTTAAATGTACCAATCAAAACACATTTATCATTATTAGCTTTAGGTTTAAGTCGTAATACAGTAATAACCCTATCTGAGAAATATATTACGAATACGCATATGTCTCAAAGTGAAAGCTTGACATGGCTTAGACAGTTAGACTTGGAAGCATTGGATATATCCCCCATAATGAGAGAAGATATTCATAGAATACTATAAAAAATCTTTTTTGAATGAGAAGAATATGTGTCAATCAAATATTTTTGTTATCTTTATAACGTGATGAAAAAACGGGCAGACAAGAAGAAGCCATTAGGCGACTATGACAGACAAGATACCGTTACTAATTCGTTACAAACGTACTTTTTGAAATAATTATCACCTTGATAATAAGGGATCTGTGGGGTGTTGGTTCATAACCCTATCTCTCCGCAGTATGATTTATCGATAAACAGAGACTCCGCATGATCCGGTCGATCGTGCGGATGTTTTTTATGATTCCGTTCAGGAATTTTCCCGCTTTTTGCGTTGTAAATCGTAACAGTCGTAGACGGAAGCGCTTATATGCCGACATGTAAGCGCTTCCGTCTATGTTGAAATCGGCCGGGGGAGGCAGACCTGCCGCCGTTTTATTCCTTAAGGCGGATAGGCCGTCTATTTTCGGTCTCCTTCGCGGTTCCTGACTGCACGTTCGAATACTTCCCGGTCGTATTTCCAGTCGTCGTTGCGGTACCGTATCTTCCAGCGGAGCGAACGGAGATATTGTTGCTCTTTTTTCTTTCCTGCGTTGGTGAACCAGAGCTTCAGTCCTATGCTGGCCCTGCCTTTTTTAGAGACGATCATACCCGTGCAATGCGTGTAGCCCTTTTTGAACGGATCGTCCACCGGCAGGGTGTACAGGAACACCGAGTCGGCATTGAACCACCTCCGGGCTTTGCCGCCCGAAACGATCGTTACGTAGGTTTCGAAATCTTCCCGGGTGAACACTTTCCCTTCCACCGGGTTGAAAAAGCCTTCCGTATAGCCGTAGGCCGCTTTCAATTCGCCGGTTATCAAGAGGCGGGGATAGTTGTCGTTCGTGAGCAGCTCGTTCGTTGGCGGCGACTTTTCTAACTTTCTCATGGTTTGGTCTATCTCGATCTCGCCCTCGGTTCTGTAAATTAAAAAGCTCATGTACATCAAAATGAACTCCCCGTTCTCGGATTCGAGTACGGGAGCATATGCAGTTCCCGAGCGGTGTCCTCTTCGGATCCACTGTCCCGCCAGCGTATCCAAATCGATCATATGCCTGGGCCGGGCCCAGACGATATCGAATGCAGCGGCACTGAATTCGGCTCTTTTCTCAAAAGATTCCGGGGATATCGCTGCCGTTCGCTGCTGTGCACAAACTACCGACGGGAACAGAAATAGGGCGAGTATCGTTAGGCGTTTCATAAAAGCAGTGTTTTAATTTCGACTTTCGGATCGTACCCTACCGTACGCTCGTACGCTGTTGGCTTCGAAAACGTCGGTGACCTCTTTTCTGTGAACCATGATAGGAGTTCCGTCGTTTGTATTTTGGGTATCTTTTATGTAAACCCAATTAATGTCGGCTTTGACCGCCGGGGCTGCATGTCCTCCCGAATTCGCCATCTTGGTTGCCACGAGATAGACGTTTCCCGAACCTTGCGAATATTGGTAAGAATGCGAAATGTCGCTTACGGACACTCTGGTGCCTTTTGCGTAATTGGCCGGAAAATACTTACCAGGTCGGAATCGCCGAGTCCAGCCACTGCACGCGGCGGGTTAGGAAGTCCTTGGCGTACTGCACTTCGTTTTCCCAGGTTCCCAGCGTGATGACTTCGACGCTGACCGGCGTGTTGAGGATGTTCCACTTCGTGAAGTTGGCCCGCTGCGATACGGAGATCTTCTGAGCCGTCTCGTTGATGTAGGCGTAGAGCTGCGGCAGGTATTCGCTTTTAAGCGTTTTCCAGCGCTCTTTGACCAGTCCTGCGAAGTAGGGATCCTGCATCAGCCGGTCGAAATAGAGCGAACGTTGTACCAGGACGTCGTGGCGGGCCGGTTCGGTGTAGTTCCAGCCGATGCCGAGCGACCACTCGAAGTCCCAGACCGGCGACATGCCGAGTTTGGTGTCCGGCTGCGCGTTCTTTTTGAAGAAGTAGTAGTTCGTATCTTTGTTGCACAGGGTTTCCTGTACCAAGTACCAGTTCACCCAACTGTCTACGTCGATGTATTTGCGGTATCCCTCTTCCGGGTCCATGAAATTCTGCGAATAGAGCACATATTCGAATTTATTGACGTAATCTTTGATGTAGGCGACCTGTTGCTGCGTGATGTCGTCCGTATCGGGATGCTTGAACGTGAACGGGTTGCCGCGGTCGGTCATAAAGTACAACGGTTCCTGCTGGTAATAGCCGTCCCGTTCGATCAGGTAGCCGTCGTCATCGGCGTTCAGCCGGTTTTTGGAAACTTTCACGTGTTCGCCGAGCAGGTAGTTGCCCTCGTAACGCCCGTTCAGGAACAGTTCCACGAATTCGGTGCGGGGCGTCCACGGCATCGACATCAGCTCGCTCAATTTGAATGCGATGCTGGTGCGCAGCAGCGATTTGTCGCAGTAGTTGGCCAGCAATACCCACTCTTTGTCGGACGGCATACCCAGAATCTCGGATTTTTCGTCCAGCTTGATCTTGTACGGCTTTTTCGGATACCCGAACGTGGCGTTGCCCCGGCCCCGGATACGCATGGCGCCTTCGTATCCGGCTTTGAAATCGGCGGTTTTGCTAATCGTCAGCGTTCCGTTGACGTAGTTCTCTTTCGACGTGATTGCCGCACGCTGGTCGGTTTCGACCGTAACGACCGGCAGACCGGTGAAATTGAACAGGTTGACTTTGTATTCGGCGGACGTTCCCTTGCTGTCCGTAACCGTATAGACGACCTCTTTCGTGAAGTCGTTCGCCGTGACGCCCGACTGCTGCGAAACCTTGCCGACGGAGATCCGGTCGAAACGGCCCAAGAAGGTCGGAACGAGTTTGTCGATGTCCGTCACGTAGGGTATCAGGCCCGAAATCGATGTTCCGTCGATCGTGCATTCGACATCCGACAGTAGGTACAGCGGGTTTTTGGCCGCTTCGAAAACGAACGACGTGATCGCCGGGCCGGACTCCGCCCCTTCGAAACAGGATATGTTGACTTTATAGTCGACCGTTTGTCCGATGCTGTCCATGACCGTATAGACGACCTCTTTCGTGAAATCGTTTTCCGAAACGCCCGATTGCTGAACCGTATGGTTTACCGAGATCTGAGCGAACCGGCCTTTGAAGGACGGAACGAGCTTGTCGAGGTCGGTCGCGTAGGGGATCAGCCCCGAAATTTCGTTCCCGTCGATCGCGCATTTGATGTCCATGATCAGCGTTTGCGGATTCCGGGCGGCTTCGAATACGAAGGCGGTAATCGCCGGTTGGGTGGCCGGCGGGTCGGGCCGGCCGTTTTCGTCGTTGTCTTTGCAGCCTGACAGCAGCGCGACGCATGCGGCGAAAAGGAGTAGCTGTTTTTTCATAAACGGTAAAGTTTTAGGTGGATTCGGATGTCCGGGTGTTGCCGGACGGTAAGGGGCGTTTTTATAGAACGCCGTTCGCTAATTTAACGATAAAATTCGAAAATGCAACCGGTTGCCGGATAAATACGCGATGTGCGGCCGGCTCGGTTCGCAGAGGCGTGCCGGGAAGATACGAAAAACCGTGTCGTGAAAAAACTTTCCGGAATTTCCCCGTACGGGGAAATTCCGGAAAGTTCGTCGGTTGCGTTCGTACGCGTATCGGTCAGGAAACTCCGTTGCTCATCAGGAACGCTTTGATAAACTCGTTCAGGTCGCCGTCCAGCACGGCTTGCGTGTCGGAGGTTTCCTGTCCGGTGCGGTGGTCTTTTACCAGCTTGTAGGGATGGAGCGTATAGCTGCGGATCTGCGAACCCCATTCGATCTTTTTCTTCTGTCCTTCCAGTTCGTTCTGCAATTCCATCCGTTTTTCCAGCTCGCGCTGGTAGAGTTTGGACTTCAGGATGCGCAGCGCGTTCTCTTTGTTCATGATCTGCGAGCGGGTTTCGGTGTTCTCGACCACGATGCCCGACGGCAGGTGACGCAGGCGTACGCCCGTTTCGACCTTGTTGACGTTCTGGCCGCCCTTGCCGCCGCTGCGGTAGGTGTCCCATTCGATGTCGGCCGGGTTGACGACGATTTCGATCGTGTCGTCTACCGCCGGCGAAACGAACACCGACGCGAAAGTCGTCTGCCGCTTGTTGTTGGCGTTGAACGGCGACAGGCGTACCAGCCGGTGGACTCCGTTTTCGCTTTTTAGGTAGCCGTAGGCGAACTCGCCGACAAATTCCAGCGTCGCCGATTTGACGCCCACTTCATCGCCTTCCTGCAGGTCGACGATTTTTACCTGGTATCCGTTCGCTTCGCCCCAGCGGGTGTACATGCGCAGCAGCATGGCCGCCCAATCGAGGCTCTCGGTGCCTCCGGCCCCGGAGTTGATTTCCATGATCGCGCCCAGGTGATCCTCCTCGCCGCCGAGCATGTTGCGCATTTCGAGCGCTTCGATCTTTTCGAGCGTCGCCCGGTAATGGGCGTCCAGCTCTTCGGCGGAGGTAAGCCCTTCCCGGACGAAATCGGGCATCAGCGACAGATCGTCCGCGGCCGACGCGATTTCGTCGTAGGCCGTGATCCAGTATTTGATCCCGGCGACCTTTTTCAGTTGTTTCTCGGCCTTTTCGGGATCGTCCCAGAAATCGGGAGCCTGCGTGCGGCTCTCCTCTTCTTCTAATTCGATGCGTCGGTTATCGACGTCAAAGATGCCTCCTCAACGAATCCTGTCGTCTTATAAGCTCTTTAATTTGTTCCGCGGTTATCATACTATAATATTTAAGGTGTAAATTCGAAAAGAGTTAAACTTCCGCCTCGATCGTTTTCGGACAGGCCATCGGTTTCAGGAACGTCAGGTAGATCATCCGCAGCCAGGTGAACGTGAAACAGTAGATGTTCAGTTGCAGCGTGTCGCACAGGAACCGCATGACCGGCGTCGGGCAGACCAGATCGACCGGTACGGCGACCAACAGGACGAAGTTCGCCCAGAAGAGCGTCCTGTCGAGCCGGGTTTTGCGGGCCTGTACCCAATACCAGAGCAGATAGCCTGCCAAGGCGATGACATAAGTGTGTTTTTCGGTCGAGAGGCTGAACAGGATCACCCAGCCCATCAGGATGCCGAGCGAGCCGGCCCGGAAGTCGAACCGGTCGAACTGTTTGCGATTCACTACGAACAGGACGGCCAGCAGGGCGATCGATCCCATCTGTACGTAGGTCATGACCGGGGTCAGCAGGTCGTGGATCGGGTAGAGGTTGAACAGCGCGTAAAACTGGAACTGATCGACATGCAGCGCCAGCACCTCGGCCCAGCGGGCGTAGAACGGCATCAGGCCCGACGGCTCGATGCTGACCAACGGCAGGAAGACGAAAACCGCCGCCAGCGCGATCGTGAACAGGATGTTACGCCAGAACTTCGGGTAGCACAGCAACAGCGCCAGTTCGAAAATGCCGTATATCTTGCAGAACCCGGAGATCAGGATCAGCGTGATCGCCCAAAAAGGTTTCCCGCGCTCCAGCAGCGTGAAGGCGAACAGGAACAGGTAGGCTACTACCGGGTTGAACTGCATCGACATCTGCGTCGTCGCGAGGATCATCGCCGTGTAGAGGTAAGTCTGGCATTTCTGGTTCTCCGTAAGCCGGGGCAGCGTGAAAATGGCGCAGAAGAACATCGAGAAGTTGAACAGGTTCCATACGAACGGGCCGACCGTCATGCCGAGGTAGGCGAACGGCGCGAACAGGATTGCGAACAGCGGGCCGTACAGGAAGTCGTACTTTTCGACGCCGTAAGGGTCTTCCCCTTTCCAGAAATCGAACGTGCCGTTCTGGAACGTAAAAAAGTTGTATTGTTTGCCGTGCGACACTTCCAGCAGCGTCAGTACGAAAGTCAGTACAAAGCCGAGGATGAAGATATTGCGGCGGTTCAGAAAAAAACGACTGATGTTTTCGGTAAATCGGGACATGGCGTTGGTTTGGGTTTCGTGGGAAAATCAGCCGGCGACCGAGCATGGGATACCGAGCGCTTCGACGCGCGCGGCGATCGCCCGGAGTTCGGGAACGGATACTTTGCGAAGGTTCTCGGCCGGGGTATCCCGGTCGATCGTGTAGACCATTACCTGACGCGGAGCGATTTCGGCGATTCGTGCCAGCCAGGCCGATACTTCTTCTTCGGTGGTGTTGTCCACCGTCCGCCCGCCGTACTCGCCGCGCAGGAACATCGTCTGGATAATCAGCCGTCCGTCGAAGCGTTTCATGTTCTCGACCGTGCGGGCTACCGAATAGTCCCCGCGCGGAAGATCGATCTGCCGCACCGTGGCGTCGAATGCCGAATCGAGTTTCAGGATATTGTTATCAACTTTCATCAACGCCTTGGCAACTTCCTCACGGTCAATCATCGTGGAATTTGTCAGCACGCTGACCTTCGCATTGGGGAAATAGAGATCGCGCAACTCAATCGTGTCATCGACAACCCCGGCGAACTCCGGATGAAGCGTAGGCTCTCCGTTACCTGAAAAAGTGATTACATCCAGCCCCGTCCCGGCGGCTTGCATCTCTGCCAGCTTTGCTTCGAGCTGTCTCCTGACTATATCACGTTTGGGCAATCCCGACCTCCCAGGCCCCTGGGCATTGAAACCGGCCTCACAATACAGGCAGTCAAACGAACACACTTTCCCGTCAGACGGCATCAGGTTAACCCCCAGCGAAGTTCCCAACCGCCTCGAATGTATCGGCCCGAAAATCGTTGAGTGGAACATTACCCTCTGCATCTCCCCATCCTTCTCCATTGCGTCGTTATCCATCTTTGTTTTCCTAAAGAGTGAAGAGGGTATGCCCCGGCCAACAAGCCTGAACACACCCTCATGCATATTTCCATTTCTACGGCAAAATGACACAAACCGACATGTCACCGGCCGCAATCACACCGTCAGAATCTCTTTCTCCTTGGCGGCAAACAGGTCGTCGATCTGTTTGAGATATTTGTCATGGAGTTTCTGGGCTGAACCCTCGGCATCTTTCTCAACATCTTCAGGCATACCCTGCTTGATAGCCTTCTTCAGCCCCTCGATGGCATCGCGGCGGGCATTGCGCACACTCACCTTTGCCTGCTCGGCCTCAGTTTTCGACTGCTTCACAAGCTGTTTGCGGCGCTCCTCGGTCAACGGGGGAATCGACAGGCGGATAACCTCACCGTTATTCTCAGGCGTTATGCCAAGCTCCGAATTGATAATCGCCTTTTCAATCTCCTTGAACATCGATTTTTCCCAGGGGGTAATCGCGATAGTGCGCGCATCTGGCACCGATATGTTGGCGACATTTGAAATCGGGGCTGCCGACCCATAATAATTAACTTTCACACCGTCGAGAATCTTCGGGTTAGCCTTTCCTGCACGGATATGGGCCAACGACTCGTCGAGATAGGCAACCGCCATCTCCATTTTCTCTTCAGCGGGCCCGAGATAGGTTTTCGGATCTGTCATATATCTTAAATATTTTAATTTCGTTCAAATAGAGGAAGCATCACGATAGGTTTCACACAAATG
>OLWB01003542.1_pt1 | contig 11025 bp, 8 predicted proteins | sample 1673331 | NCBI WGS metagenome assembly OLWB01 (sample SAMEA3178943, study PRJEB25190) | human gut metagenome | biome: human gut; feature: human-associated habitat; material: faeces | place: Austria | collected 2013 | reverse complement strand
TATATTGGGGCCGTTAATAATCTGTATCCTCATAACACAATTTTTTATACCTTTGTCCCGGAAGTACCTGCTCCGTACCAAGTCCGTACCAAGTCCGTACCAAGTCCAAGTGTATAGATACGGAGCGAATACGGAGCAGACACGGCTCAGATATGCCCTAAGAAATATTTAAATCGAGTTGCAAAGATAGTGCAGACCGTACGCAGAAGCAAATTTATCAGTATTCTGCTAAAGTGCAGCCTATTTTCGCGGAGCAAAGGTAGAAAAAAGAAATGAAAACAGAAGAAAAATCAACGAATAACGAGAGACAAGCGTTGATAATCAGAAAGTACCAGCAATATTTAAAGTTAGAAAAGGCTCTTTCTGCCAATACGCTTGATGCCTACCTGACCGATCTTAACAAACTGCTGTGTTTTCTGAAAACAGAAAACATCGATATGCTGGCTGTGACTCTGGATGATTTGCAACGCTTTGCTGCCGGATTACACGACATCGGTATTCATCCCCGCTCGCAAGCACGTATCCTGTCGGGAATAAAATCTTTCTTCCACTTTCTGGTCATGGCAGACTATCGAGAAGATGATCCCAGCGAACTACTCGAAGGTCCTAAAATCGGATTCAAACTACCCGAAGTGCTTACCGTCGAAGAAATAGATACTATTATCTCCACCGTAGACATGAGCAAGAAGGAAGGACAACGCAACCGTGCCATCCTGGAAACCCTATACAGCTGCGGATTGCGTGTCTCGGAACTTTGTAACCTGAAGTTATCCGAGCTCTACTTTGACGAGGGTTTTATCAAGGTAGAAGGAAAAGGCAGCAAACAGCGTTTAGTCCCTATTTCTCCCCGTGCCATCAAAGAAATAAAATACTGGCTGCTCGACCGCAATCTTGGTAAAATAAAGAAAGGATTTGAAGATTACGTTTTTCTTGCCCGATGGGGAAATAGCATTTCCCGCATCATGGTTTTTCACCTGATTAAAGAGCTGGCAGAGAAAGCCGGCATCACCAAAAATATCAGTCCGCACACCTTCCGCCATTCCTTCGCCACCCACTTGTTGGAAGGAGGTGCCAACCTCCGCGCCATCCAATGTATGCTGGGACACGAGTCTATTGCGACCACTGAAATCTACACCCATATCGACCGGAATATGTTGCGAAGTGAGATCATTGAGCACCATCCACGGAACATTAAGTACAGAAAAGATACAGGATTTCATTAAATTATAATAAAATTGGCTATTCGTGTTAGATTGTGCCGATAGATTTAATATCTTTGCGAGGCTATTATTATGTGGTAATAGGCACTAAGAAAAACGAGTAGACTAATTTCAATTACAAACAATTAATTTATACCTAAGATGACTAAGAAATTGTATCTGCCTTTGTTAATGGCACTGGTTGTTGCTCTTTCATCATGTAGCAGCAAAATGGGTGAATTATCCTCTGATTATTTCACCGTGACTCCTCAGGTTCTTGAAGCCATAGGCGGCAAAGTACCGGCCACGATTAATGGAAAATTCCCTGAAAAGTATTTTAACAAGAAAGCCGTAGTGGAAGTAACCCCGGTTTTGAAATGGAATGGTGGCGAAGCTAAAGGTCAGCCTGCTGTATTCCAAGGTGAAAAAGTAGAAGGAAACGGACAGACTATCTCTTATAAAGTAGGTGGTAGCTATACTATGAAAGCTTCTTTCGACTATGTTCCTGAAATGGCTAACTCTGAATTATATCTTGATTTCAAAATCACAAAAGGCAAAAAGACATATACTATTCCTTCTGTGAAAATTGCAGACGGTGTAATCGCTACTTCTGAATTGCCTACTGCTGCCAGCTCAAATGCATCATACGCTAATGACGCTTTCCAGCGCATTATCAAAGACGCTCAGACTGCCAACATCATGTTCTTAATCCAACAAGCTAACTTACGCAACAGCGAATTGAATTCAGACGATATGAAAGAATTCCACAAGAAAGTTGCTGAAATCAATGCTGACACTAAGAACTACAAATTAAACAACATCGAAATCTCTGCATACGCTTCTCCTGATGGTGGTGTTGAATTGAACACCGGCTTGGCTGAAAACCGTGAGAACAACACAGAAAAATATATGCAGCGTCAGTTGAAGAAAGGCAAAATCGATGCCAACCTTGATGCTAAATATACTGCACAGGACTGGGAAGGTTTCCAAGAATTGGTTTCTAAATCAAACTTGCAGGACAAAGACTTGATCTTGCGCGTTCTTTCTATGTATCAGGATCCCGAACAAAGAGAAACTGAAATCAAGAACATCTCTTCAGTTTACAAAACTTTGGCTGACGAAATCCTGCCTCAATTACGTCGTGCTCGTTTGACTGCCAACTATGACATCATCGGTCGCAGCGATGACGAAATCAACGAAGCATTCAACACAGATGCTAAAGTATTGAGCGTAGAAGAATTACTGTATGCTGCTACTTTGACTAACGATAATGCTCGCAAAGAAGCTATCTTCACTAAAACAACTCAGTTGTATCCTAACGACTTCCGTGCTTACAACAACTTAGGTGAATTGGCATTTGCTGCCGGTGACGCTGCTAAAGCAGAATCTTACTTCAAACAAGCTGCTTCTAAGAATGCTAACGCTCCTGAAGTAAACGCAAACCTTGGTCTTTGCGAATTGGTTAAAGGTAATGTAGCTGCTGCCGAATCTTACTTAGGCAAAGCAACCGGAGCTAACGCTGCTAACGAAGCTCTTGGTAACCTGTACATCAAACAAGGTCAGTATGACAGAGCTGTAAATGCATTTGGTGATGCCAAGACTAACAGTGCTGCTCAAGCTCAGATTTTGGCTAAAGACTACAACAAGGCAAAAGCAACTTTGTCTGCTATCAAGAATCCTGATGCAATGACTGACTACTTAATGGCTATCGTTGGTGCCCGCACTAACAATGCTTCATTGGTAAGCAGCAGCATTAAGAGTGCAATCGCTAAGGACGCTTCAATGGCTCAGAGAGCTGCAAACGACCGCGAATTCGCTAAATTTGCTGATTCTATCAAATAATCAGACTATTTAAAATAACTAAATAAACAGCCGGGATGTCCCATTTAAAGGATATCCCGGTTTTTTTATGCAAAATAACTTCCATTTATACTGCCTGTTAGCTCCAAAATGAGTATTTTCGCAGAAAATAATTTGAGATGAAAAAATTATCTTTTCTTTTCCTTGCGCTTATACTCCTGCTGACCGGTTGCAGCAAGAAGAGCACTTTCACTTTAAAAGGGAATATCAGCAGCTTGTCTTCTGATACCATACTCGTTTTCTACCAGGAGCCTAACTATAAACTGGATACGATTATCGCACAAAACGGAAAGTTCAGTTACACTATCAACTCTGATACTTTCACCATCTTCTCATTGTTACTTAGCGATAAAGAAGTTCTGCCCGTGTTTGCCAACAAAGGAGAAAGCGTAACGTGGAACGGCACTCCCGGAGATATACAAATCAAAGGAAAAGGAGACAACGAAAGAATGGCATATATCCTTCAAGCCATCAAAAAAACAAAAGCAGACAGCCTTATGTTTACGGTAGACCGTCTCATTAAAGAAAACCCTCACTCATTCGCCAATATTTATTTAATAGAACAATATTACGTGCAGGACAGTCTTCCCGACTATTCGCGGATAGATGAACTGATACAGGGGCTAAGCGGAAGCATCAAGGACACGCCTTACATGATAGACCTACAAGCCAAGCTGAAGGAAAAGAAGGAACTGAACCGACAAAGCCTACACACAATTTCCTGTACCGATAAAAACGGAAAGACCATTGGTTGGAAAGAGATGAAAGACAAGTACATCCTTCTCGATTTTTGGGCAAGCTGGGACAAAGCGAGCATGGCGGCACAAGATTCACTGGTCAATGTACAGAAGGCATTGAAAAAAGAGAAGTTCCTCATTGTCAGCCTGTCACTGGACTTGGACAAGAAAGAATGGTTGAAGGCCTGCGACAAAGACACCACCCGGTGGAAACAAGTATGTGACTTTAAAGGCTGGGACAACTCCATAGTCAAACAACAAGGCATTACCCGCCTGCCCGCCAACCTCCTGATAGCACCCAATAAACGAGTGGTCGCCAGAGACATCAGAGGAAAAGCATTAATAGATAAAGTAAAACAACTCATAGAGCAAGACAAAGAAAAAGAGAAAGCCGCAAAAGCAGCCGAAAGAGCTCGTAAAAAGAAAAAATAAAAAGAATGCTGGTAAAAGTCTATGGCGCGGCTGTACAAGGAATTGATGCAACCATTGTAACTATTGAAGTCAATAGTTCGCGCGGTATAAAATTCTTTCTTGTCGGTCTGCCGGACTCTGCCGTAAAAGAAAGCCATGAACGTATCATATCCGCCTTACAAGTAAACGGATACAAGTTTCCCACCAGTCAGATCGTCATTAACATGGCTCCGGCCGATATACGCAAAGAAGGCTCCTCATACGACCTGCCTTTGGCCATTGGTATACTGGCTGCCGCAAAAATAGTTTCCGAAGAAAAATTATCACGCTACCTCATCATAGGCGAACTAAGTCTGGACGGAAGTCTGCAACCTATCAAAGGAGCTTTATCCATCGCCATCAGTGCACGCGAACAAGGCTTTGAAGGATTCATCCTTCCCCTGCAGAATGCCCGCGAAGCGGCCGTGGTTAACCACCTGAATGTCTATGGAGTAGCAAATATAAAAGAAGTCATAGAATTCTTCAACGGTGAACGAGAGCTGAAACCCACCATAGTCAATACGCGCGAAGAATTTTATAAGAATCAGGAGAATTTCCCATACGACTTTGCAGACGTAAAAGGACAGGAAAGCGTGAAACGCGCACTCGAAGTAGCTGCCGCAGGAGGGCACAACCTGATCATGATTGGCGCACCCGGAAGCGGAAAGTCTATGATGGCCAAACGACTGCCGGGCATTCTTCCTCCTCTTTCGCTGGGCGAGAGTCTGGAAACGACCAAGATACATTCCGTTGCCGGAAAATTGGGAAAAGACTCATCTCTGATAGCCACCCGCCCCTTCAGAAGCCCCCATCACACCATCTCGCAGGTTGCAATGGTGGGCGGAGGAGCCAATCCACAACCCGGAGAAATCAGTCTCGCACATCACGGTGTCCTCTTTTTGGATGAGTTACCGGAATTCAACCGCAGTGTGCTCGAAGTGCTCCGGCAACCTTTGGAAGACCGCCACATCTCCATCTCGCGCGCCAAATACAGCCTCGACTATCCGGCAAGCTTTATGCTGGTAGCCTCTATGAACCCCTGCCCCTGTGGATACTACAACCATCCTACCAAGGCATGCGTCTGCAACCCCGGACAGGTACAACGCTACCTGAACCGCATCTCAGGACCGCTGTTAGACCGCATCGACATACAGATAGAGATCGTTCCCGTGCCATTTGAAAAGATATCGGAAAAACAGCAGGCAGAAAGCAGCGCTTCCATCCGTGAAAGAGTAATCTGTGCTAGAAAAATGCAAGAAAAAAGATTTGCCAATCATCCGGGAGTATATTGCAATGCACAAATGGAAAGCCGGTTGCTCCACCTATATGCCGAACCCGATGAACAGGGGCTCAATCTACTGCGCAATGCCATGACACGACTCAACCTGTCGGCTCGTGCCTACGACCGTATCTTGAAAGTGGCAAGAACCATTGCAGATCTCGACCACAGTGAACAAGTAACGTCCATCCATTTGGCAGAAGCCATCAGTTACAGAAATCTAGACAGGGAGAGCTGGGCAGGTTAAGTCTGCCACAGCCCTTTCATAATAGAATAGAATGGATAGTTTAGTTTTATTTCTTGGATTATTTCTTCTTCGACGAAAGTTTCACCTCAGCCTTCAGTTCATAAGCTCCCGTATACCAGCTTCCGCCTTTTTTTATTTGGGACTTTTCCATTTGATCCACCCCTAGAGTAACAGATTCAAATTCTCCCCCATTCTCCTCTCCATCCACATCATGGAAAAGCACTTCCTGACTGCCTATGCTGAAAGTATGCGCCTTGTCACTCTCGAACTCACCTTTTACATCCGTATACACAGTATCATAATCCGACACATAGTCCTTCTCACCCTTCACAAAAACAGCATCCAAGTCCTTTACCACCACCTGTACCCCTTTTATCGGCTTCCCGGTTTGGTCAAGTACTTTTCCTTTCACCTGATAATCCGCCGAGGGAGTCCCATATTCACATAACTCATTACCGGGACCATCACTGTCACAAGCAGTAAAGCCCAGCAATACCAATACGCCGGATAACAGCTTACGCACCGCGATTTTCTTTTTCGTGTTCATATTTTCTAGTTTTATAATGTTTGCAACCTCTTATAATGGCAAAACAGCAAATCTCCCTTCCCGTCACGCAGATGCATGCCGTTTCCTTTGCAATAACGGAAAAACTCACAGTCGGCACACTCCCCTTTGCGCATCCACTCGCGGTCACGATAAGGCTGATATTTGTTATTCCACACCTCCATAAAGTCATCCTTATAAATATTGCCTTGATGATAGTCGGCACGGATGCTGGGACAAGCAGAAATAGCACCGTCCACCAGAACAGACCCTACCGATACCCCCGCCTGACAATGGAAGAAATGATCGCGCACATCTCCCTCATAGTTTCCGAGGAAACCTTCACAGCCATAAGCCGTCTTTATCCTTCCCTCCTTGCGCGTACGTTTGATAAACTCCATCACCCCGCGAAAATCCCTGTTCGACAATTGCAGTTCCAGATCTTTTGCCGCACGGCCGACAGGAAACACAGTGAAAAGCCGCCAGCGTTTCACTCCCAAACTCAGCAAAAATTCCTTCATCTCCTCCAGACGCATATAACTATGCTTGTTGACACAAGTCACCACATCAAACACAAATCCGGGTTCTTCCGCCATCATCTTTATTGCCTCCACCGCACGTTCAAAGCTCTGTGGATTTCCCCTCATCCAGTTATGATCTGCCGCAAATCCGTCAAGGCTGACCGTTGCCGTATGCAATCCCGATGCCAGTAAACGACGAAAACGTTCGCGCGTCATATAAAGTCCGTTGGTCACCATCCCCCATGGGAATCCTTTATCATATATAGCCTTCCCACACTCCTCCAAATCCTCTCGCATCAACGGTTCGCCGCCTGTAATAATGACAAATACCTTATGCGGATCTGTAGATGCCGCCACGCTGTCAAGCACTTTCAGAAAGTCTTCTTTCGGCATGTCAGGGTGTCTGGCCATCTTCTTGCAGTCACTTCCGCAATGCCGGCAATGCAAGTTACAGCGCAACGTACATTCCCAAAACAATTGCTTCAACGGATGTTCTTTCAGCAAATCATTATTCAGCTTCCGGGCTATTTCCAGGCCGATGCGATGTCTCAGAGTTAGTGATTCATTCTTCATTTTTCTTATCTTTCGGCAAACAAAAACATTTTCGTTTTACTTATAAAATGTCAATTTAACTAAAATACTGCATCAAAAGAAAAATATTTTACCCTTTAAATGAAATATCCCTTATTTCCTTATACTTCCTTCCACTTTCCTCCCTGCTTCTACCCCCTTTGAACATTCAACTTCCATCTTTCAACTGCCGGGAGATAAATATCAATGCTTGAAAGACAGACATATTCAACAAATAATAGTAGCTTTGCCACTAATAAATACCAAATGAGAAAAACAATACTCATATTACTATCCATACTCACCTTTTACGGATGCCGATATAATGTACCTCCATCCGTAAAAGAAGCCTTATCCACAGCCGAAGCCTACATGGAAGAAAACCCGGACAGCGCTTTACATATACTTCAAAATATCAGTCACCCCGAAAACTTGCGTAGCCAAGCCCGGGCGGATTATGCTTTGCTTTACACACAAGCCTGTGATAAGACTCATCTTCTTCCTCCGACAGATTCGTTGGTACAAACAGCCGTGAACTATTACAAAAAAGAGAAGAACAGCATCAATGCCGCCAAAAGCTATTTTTACTTAGGGCGCTTAAAGCGGAACCTCAGACAAGATACACTTGCCATCAAAATGTTACTAACAGCGTTAAAGAAGATGCCGAAGAACAACAAGAGCAAACTACTGATGCAAATCTATTTTGACTTAGGAGCGATATACAAAAAGCAGAATCTATATAATAAAGCCATGGATATGTACCGGGAATGCTATGCAGTGACCAAGGCCTTAGATGATTCTTCGCTCCTATTCTTTCCATGTCGGGAATTGGCACAGACACATTTATTAAAACATAAGAGCGACAGCGCTCTTTCTTATTACCAACAGGCATTGACCATCAGCCAAAAGTTTCAAAACAATTATTGGGAGGCCAACATACTCAATGACATCAGCAAAGTCTATTTACACGAAGGAGACACGCTGAAAGCCAACAACACCATAGACTTTGCCATAAGGAAAGACAGTTCTGCCACTAATATCAGTTTGAAAGGACAATTATTATATTATGGCAATCAGATGGATTCTGCCAGATTCTATTTGAAAAAAAGCTGCCTATCCGGCAACCTATACAGCAAAACTACCGGCTACCTCTATTTATATAAAGTAGAAAAGAAGGCCGGCAATCATTCGGCAGCCTATGCATACAATGATTCTTTCAACATATATCGTGACTCCATCATCAAGATACAGCAACATCAAAAGATTGAAGAGCTAAGCACACAATATGCTTTGGCCATACAGAGAAAGGAAATAGAGGCCGAAAACAGGAATATATATTATGTCATTACAATTTGCCTGATTGTGCTTTTGCTAGGTGCTTTTGCCGTTTGCCAATATTTAAAGAAGAGAAAAAAAGATAAAGAGCTCAAGCAAGAAAAGCTGAACTCGTTGGACCAAACACAGACCATCAGCACCTTTCTAAAAGAAAAAGTAGGCGAAGAAATCCAATTGCCCGAAACGGCAACAAAGTTCAAACAAGATATTCTCCGAAATGGCATCCGGGCATTCCGGGCATCCCAGTGGGGAAAGAATTTGGAAACAGTTGAAAAAACAATTGTACCCGGCAACTATATAAAACTGTCAGAACAGGAATCACTTTACAAGGAACTGAAATTACACTTCAATGACTTCATTGCCTGCCTCAATCAGATATACCCGGACATGTCCAAAGAAGATATCTATTTCTGTATCCTGTCTGCGCTGAAATACAAGAGCCGGACCATTGTGTACTGTATGAAAACTCCTGCAGGAGCCTTACGAACCCGCAAAAGCAGATTAAAGAAAAATATGGCGGAAGAAACCTTCCGAATCATCTTCAATAAATAAAAAGTCCCCATTTCATCGAGAAAGCTATAATTACAGCATATCAACTTGTAACGCTTTTCTCTTTTTATGTAACGGTTTCAGAGCACCAACCTATTGATTTTATTCGTATGTTTGCTATCAGGAAAAACATATAAATCAATACAATATGAAAAAGAGCTTATTATTCATTCTCTTCTGCTGCATGGGGTTTGTCGCTAAGGCACAAACCATTGAAGAAATAAAAATCCTAGACGCAAATGAGATTGTTCCCGTATGCATCTTTGATGCTCCGACAGCCTATCAAAATGGGACCACTATCAATATCCGATTAGGAGAAACAGCAACCTCCACTGTGACCGTCATTAATAAAGAGACGGGTGAGCCGGCCTATTCCATGATATATGCCGGCACTGACAACATCCTATTTGATTTAAAGGGTAAAGCGAAAGGGACGTACACTCTATTGATAAATATAGAAGGTATGAAATACACAGGAGAATTCACACTGTAACGAGTGTGTAATAAAGATATTGTTTGCAAACAAAAAGCCAAGCGATAAGGGCTGAGCATATCGCAAAGAATCAATTATACTAATACTTAGTATCATGAAAACACTTAAAGACCTTGAAAGTTTCCGCCTAGGAAAAGGACAGATGAATGCTGTGACCGGCGGATACAACTGTTACATTGTTTGGGCCGATGATTGGAGTACAGACCAAATTGTAGTCAACGAACCAGGCAATGAGAGCGACGCACTAAAAGCCGAGGATAAGCTACAAGAATCTTATGGAGACACAGGATATGTAATTTGCAACTAGGAAGAGTGTTCTAACTATGCATGGGGTGCATCAAAACTGGAACTGCCTATCATTGTGTAATTCTTCACATTCGTTGAACGACAGACTATATGATAGTGCCGTGAACTTTTGATACACCCTCATCTTAATAATACTAAGACCATGAAAACATTAGTGACAACCATTCTGCTCATCCTACTCTCAACCATCGGCAAGGCCCAAAATCCAAAGACAGAAGTGATTATGCACCTGTCCCCGGAAGTGACCCAAGAAGAGCAATGGGTATACGCAACAGGATGGGCTGTGGTAGAAGCGGAAAAGCTAGATTATGTCATCCTAGATTCCACTTTGGTAGCCAAAGGAGCCAAGCAAGCCAAGCTGTCTTTTTATGTAAAAGAAAGCCTTACTGTGAAAATACTATTCATGAAGAACGGGCCTGTCAACTTATACTTTTCCTCCACTCCGGGAACAAAGTCGGAACTGACTATCGACGAAAACACCAAAGACGGATGGTACAAGTTGCCCATCGAGGGGAACGATATACACAATGAGCAACGGCTATTCCAACGTAAAAAAGAGGATATCAGAAAGAAAATAGCAGACCCTACGGTTCATAAAGACAGTGTGGAATACTATAAAAAGTATTTGGACAAATTCTGCATTAACGAAATATATAAAACAAAGTATCCACGATTGGCAGAACTATACACCGTATGGCTGCCGGAATATAGTAGAGAGAACGAGGATAAGGAACCTTTCCGAACTATACTGCATTACTTAAAAAATAAATTTCCCGATGCATACTGCATCAAAAGGTTATGTCGTACCGACTCAAGTTCTAGCAATCAGCATTACAAGATAGGGCAAAACCATTATTACACACTTTTGAAACAAAGACTATATGTAGAGCCGAAAGACACAACCATGGGAGCAAAGCTGCAACTCGCATTCCCGC
>OLWB01003541.1_pt1 | contig 11028 bp, 11 predicted proteins | sample 1673331 | NCBI WGS metagenome assembly OLWB01 (sample SAMEA3178943, study PRJEB25190) | human gut metagenome | biome: human gut; feature: human-associated habitat; material: faeces | place: Austria | collected 2013 | reverse complement strand
TATTCTGGAACAGTTTTAAGCCAAATTTTCAGTATTGTCGGTGTTTCAAGCACAATAGGCACCGCAATAAACAGAAATAGAAAAGCACTAAACTTTGCTCCACGACAAACCAATTGATACATATAATCCAATTCTCCTGCAGAATAAGATTTCGTTATCTGAGGATTAATTGCTGTAGTAAAACTATTGGCGAAAGATTTTACTGCCGAATCAACTTGTACGGCAATACCACGAGCTGCGTTTGCTGCCACACCGAAATAAATATTCATCAGCATATTTACGCCTTGTGTGTTCAGCATAAAAGCTGATGAACCTAGAAAGTTCCAACCAGCAAATTTACCCATTTCGGAAAACAAGTCTTTATCAAGAAGTAAATGATAGGTACATTCTTCAAACTTACGCCTGCAATAAATACCATATATTGTACGAATAATAAATGCAACAACCAAATATAATACCGAATATGTTTTCAACTTGTCTAATGGCGACAAGTACAGCATATATGCAATAATTAACTGTAGAACTGCATTAACAATACTAATCACAGCATAAGCCCCCATTTCTTCGTGAGCTATAATTTCAGCATTAAACGGAACACTTATCAAATTTAGAACAAATGCACCAATAGCACATTGTAATACCCAATGAGCAGCATTCAATCTGTCATCAGGAATACTCATGTGATAATTCAAAAACCACAGACCTATAATTTCTGCCGCAATAACAATTACCACAGACATTATCAACTGAATATTTACACCTGTACAAAAGACAGCATTTAACCTTTGAGAATCTTTCTTACCTAACTCAAAAGTTATAAAACGCGTAATTGCATTAGAAAAGCTACCACTTAGTACAGTAAACATTGCTATAAACCCACCAACAACATTGTAAATACCAAAATCGCTAATTCCAAGAGCATTTAACACTACACGACTTGTAAACAACGCCACTGCCATTGTAAACATCATACGGATATATAGCAATAATGTATTTTTAACTATTCGCTTATTATTACTAGAATATTCTGTCATTATTATTTAGTACTAATCTAGTGTATGGTATAAGTTTTGGCTATCTCCCCCCATTATGAAAAATCACATCAATAGCACGAGCATGATCAATGACGTACAACCAATCACATACATTTTCTCTTTTGCCATATACAGGTTAATCATTAAAACTGAAGTTTGCATCTATATAATTATACTTATCAGAGCAATTATAGATTATAAACAACTCATTTTTAATTCATCTACGACTTTAAGCAAATATTGTCCATATTGATTCTTCAACATAGGCTTGGCCAGTTCGCGCATTTTATCTTCAGTTATCCATCCATGACGCAAAGCGATACCCTCCAAGCAGGCTACTTTCAAACCTTGACGTTTTTCTATAACTTCAATAAAAGTACTGGCTTCTGAAAGAGAATCATGCGTTCCCGTATCTAGCCAGGCGAATCCACGCCCCAGTAGCTGCACTTTAAGTTCCTGATCATTCAGGAATTGCTGATTCACTGTCGTAATCTCTAATTCACCACGCGAAGACGGTTTGATATTTTTAGCTACCTCCACCACTTTATTAGGATAGAAATAAAGACCAACTACTGCATAATTAGATTTTGGCTGAACAGGTTTTTCTTCTATACTTAAGACATTTCCCTCTTTATCAAATTCAGCAACACCATATCGTTCTGGATCAGCAACCCAATATCCGAAAACAGTAGCTTTATTTTCTTCTTCTGCAGTACGAACAGCCTCTTTAAGCATACGGGTGAAACTTTGTCCATAGAAAATATTATCACCGAGCACTAAACAAGCAGAATCGTTACCGATAAATTCTTCTCCGATAATAAAAGCCTGGGCCAATCCATCCGGAGAAGGCTGCTCCGCATATTCGAAACGCACACCATAATCTGAACCATCTCCCAAAAGGCGTTTAAAGCCTGGAAGATCATAAGGAGTAGAAATTATTAAAATCTCACGGATACCAGCCAACATCAGCACTGAAATAGGGTAATAAATCATTGGCTTATCAAAGATAGGGAGCAGTTGTTTGCTCACTCCTTTTGTGATCGGATACAAACGGGTACCTGAACCACCGGCTAAAACGATTCCTTTCATTGATTTGTTATGAGTACTCAAAATTAGAATAGCAGGATATATCCTTCTACTCAAAAACTGAATATTTTATTAAATAAATAGATTATCTTCTGAATTTGAAAAATAGTTCTACAAGCCAGACATAAGTTGTCCGACGACAAGGTGTCGACCAGATGATCGTAATGTTATGATTAGTTGATTTTTTCGCAATACCACTTTGGAATGTGCAGCATGACGCCGATAGTAGCCAACGTAACAACTACGTAATAGCTCTTCTTGTATTGCGTAAGTTTGCCTTCGAGTCCGGCAAACGGGCCACGGATCACCCGAACTGCTTGTCCGGGACGGGCTTCTGCTGTAACTGTATCGACATAAAGAGTTCCTTTATAATTAGGATCGCATACGGCACGGAATTCCAACATCTCATGGTCTGGAATTTCATAACACCGCCGTGTACTCCGGTCACGAACAAGCAGAAAAGGTATAGTACAATCCTTTACCCTCTCTAATAGTTCCTTTTCCGTAAATTCTTTCTCGATAAACAGCAGATTGTGTACAGCTGGAGTCAGCTTCCGATGCTTTTTACCATCGAGTGTCTCATACTCTACAAAACGCATCGGAATAAAATAATTTACCCCTTTTTCCTCCAAATATTTCCCCAAATGCTCTTCTTTACAATAGAAGGTTTGTATGGCATACCATGCCTTACTTCCCTCTGTTTGTCGTTCTTTGTCCAAATCATTCATTATCACCCATTACCCCTTGTTTTTATTTCATCACTTACTTAAAAGACAAAAGCGCCCTGACTTCCACAAATGAAATCCATTTATGAAGCAGTAGCGCATCTCTTAAGGATTTAGCCTTTTTATCTTATCTCCATATAAGAACCAAGGTTCATAGAGAAACGGATACAGTACTAAAACGATGCAAAAGTAATACAATTTAATAAAAGAACATACTTTTACAGCTTTTATTTTGCCCACCAAGATGTTAAACTCTTGCCTGAGCCAACAGAAATTCCTCTAAGTGTTTCATAGCGATACACTTAGAGGAATTACACATATTACAACGATATTTCTTACTTCTTAGCTTCCTAGCGGCTTTCAATGATCAAGACTCCCTTTTTTAAGCCCTTACCCGTAGCTTCAAGGGTTATTTTTCCCGATTGTTCTGTTGAAGACACAATAGCAGTCATCATGCCACTAAAGACTTTCATCCTCGGACGCTGGAAAGATTCCAAAGAAGCTGCATTCCCATTAGCTCCTGCACGATAAGTGCCTGCTCCTTTCACTTTGAAACTAATCTCATGGGAGGCATCTGGACACAGATTACCATCTTTGTCTACTACACGTACTGTCACAAAAGAGAGATCTTTCCCGTCTGCCTTAATAACATCACGATCAGCTACCAATTCAATATGGTCGGGAGTACCGGCTGTATGAAGTTCTTTTTCAGCTACAGCTTTACCATTTGCATCATAAGCCACAACTTTCACCGTACCCGGCTCATATTTTGTATCCATCCACATCAGACGATAACGACTCTGACGCTTCAAGTTCATTATTGAAACAGAGTCGGCACTATTATTGATGGTTACAGAAAGGTCTTTGGTACGTTTTCCCTGACTCTTTCCATTGATAAATAATTCAGCTGAAGGATAGTTAGTATAGACAAAGACAGGAGTTATCTCTCCTTCACGTCCCGCCCAGTTCCAATGAGGAAGAATATGCAGTGTTTCCTCTTCTTTATTCCAGTGACTGCGATAGAGATAGTAGCGATCTTTCGGCAAACCTGCTAAATCGATAATACCAAACAGGGAAGAATGACTAGGCCAATCTGTATAATAGGGAGTCGGTTCGCCCAGATAATCGAATCCTGTCCAAACAAACTCTCCTATACAATAAGGCAGATCTTCATGCTGGATAAAGTCGTCTTCCGGCAGGTTCGACCAGCCACAATGTTCCACATCGTAAGAAGAGCTCTGGTGATCGTCGTAGACTGCCATCGCCTTACGTTCAACCGGGAACTTATAAACACCGCGTGAACTTACCGTAGAAGCAGTCTCGCTTCCCAGGATGATTTCCTGCGGCAGTTTCTTATAATTAATCTGATATTTAAACGGACGGTAGTTGAAACCGGCCACTTCCATAACAGCGGCAAAGTTATTATTCACAACAGCATCCGGGGCATCCATGCCCTGGGTAACGGGACGTGTCGGGTCTTCGCGGTGACAGATGTCCTGAAGGAAGCGGGCAATCTTGGCGTCGCCTTCGATCCACTGATTCGGCACCTCGTTACCGATACACCACATAACGATACTCGGGTTGTTACGGAAGTTATGAAGCAGGTTCACCATGTCTTTTTCCGCCCATTCGTCGAAGAAGAGATTGTAGCCGTTCTTACATTTAGCCACGTTCCATTCGTCGAAACTTTCAGCCATCAGCATCATCCCCATTTCATCGCAGGCCTTCACCAGGTCGGGAGCCGGCATATTATGGGAAGTACGGATCGCATTACAACCCATATCTTTCAGGATACGGATCTGGCGACGGATAGCCGCATCATTGACGGCAGCACCCAACGGACCCAGGTCATGATGGTTACATACGCCTTTAAAGACTGTCTTTTCGCCGTTCAGGAAGAATCCTTTTCCCGGAATGATTTCGATGGAACGGATACCGAAAGGTGTCGTATATTCATCTTTTAACTCTGTCCCGTTTTTGTACAGGCGACTTTCAGCCACATACAGGGCGGGCATATCCGGCGACCAGAGGGTCGGGGTGTGAACAATGAATTCCTGGTCGACCGTACCATTATTATATATGATATCGTTCAGCGGGAGCATTGTTTCAACCAGCATTTGTCCGTTCGGGTTACGCAGGCTGGTTTTCACGGCATATTGTTTCGGATCGGCACCTTCCGGAAGGTTTACCTTTGTGTTGACATTCACTTTGGCAAACTCTTTCTTAACGATCGGTGTTGTAACAAAAGTCCCCCATATCGGAATATGGGCATCTTCCGTAACAATCACATGTACATTTCGGTACAAGCCGGCACCCGGATACCAGCGGGAGGACTCCGGCAGGTTTTCCAGACGGACAGCCAGCGTGTTCTTCTGTCCCGGTTTCAAGTACTTCGTAATGTCAAAATGGAATGAGTTATAGCCATAAGGCCAGTAACCAACCTCTTCGCCATTGATATAGACTTTAGCGTGGCTCATCGCCCCGTCAAACAGGATTGAAGCTTTTTTCCCTTCAGCGAACTGAGGTACTTCAAACTCGGTACGGTACCAGCCCACACCCACGAAAGGCAGACCGCCCGTACGGCCGGCATGTTCCATCGCCTCCTTTTGGCCGTCTTGCGAAATAGCCACTTCCTGCTTATCGTTCTGGGAACTGAACGGACCGTATATCGCCCAATCGTGCGGAACCGTCACCGATTGCCATTTACTGTCGTCGAAAGCGGGTTTGATAAAGTCGGGGTTATCCTCACGGGTGAACTTCCAGTTTTTCTCCAGCAGGAATTCACTGCGTACTTGTTGTGCCGAAAGGTTAGTCAGCCAACCGAATAACGCGACTAAAATAACAAAATTGAATCTTTTCATGCGCATTTTAAATGTGTTTGTAGTTCTTAGCGCAACAAAAATAACTAAATTTGCGACTTTATCAAACTAAATCTACAATAACAAGTTACAGAATATGTTGATTCAATTAGCCTTCGTTTTAGTTGCAATAATTATCGGAGCCCGTTTGGGTGGTATTGGTTTAGGCGTACTGGGTGGCCTGGGGCTGGCAGTACTGACTTTTGTCTTCGGCCTCGAACCAACGTCACCCCCTATCGATGTGATGTTAATGATCGTAGCGGTCATTGCAGCAGCCAGTTGTATGCAGGCTGCCGGAGGGTTGGACCTGATGGTGAAATGGGCGGAAAAGCTGCTTCGTAAAAATCCTTCCAAGATTACAATATTAAGTCCGCTGGTTACCTATCTCTTTACCTTTATTGCAGGAACCGGACATGTGGCTTATTCTGTTTTACCGGTTATTGCCGAGGTGGCGACCGAAACGAAGATACGCCCGGAACGTCCGCTGGGTATTGCCGTAATCGCCTCACAGCAAGCTATTACAGCCAGTCCGATCTCTGCAGCGACCGTCGCTCTGTTAAGTATGTTGACCGGACAGGGGTTCAATGTCAGCCTGTTCGATATTCTGATGATCTCAGTACCCTGCACATTGGCAGGTGTTCTGGCGGGAGCATTCTATTCCCTGCATGTCGGCAAGGAACTGGAAGATGATCCTGAATTTAAAAGACGTATCGCCGAAGGGGAATTCACAACTCAGAAATATGTACTGAAAGATGTCAAGAACCAGAAAGCTGCCGGTTGGTCGGTCATTATCTTTGTCCTGGCGACAATCGGGATTATCCTGTTCCATCGAAAGCATCCGTCCAGTATTCAACGGCCAGTCGTTGTCGATGGCTTACATTATCGAAATACTGATGTTATCGGCGGCTGCCATCATTTTGCTGGCTACCCGGACAGACGGGATCAAGGCGGTGCAGGGATCGGTTTTCTCTGCCGGCATGCAGGCGGTTGTCGCGATCTTCGGTATTGCCTGGATGGGCGACACGTTTATCGGTGGGAATATGGCTGAACTGAAAGGTTCTATCGAGCAGATCGTTACGGCTATGCCCTGGCTGTTCGGGATTGCCCTGTTCCTGATGTCTATCTTATTATTCAGCCAGGCAGCGACCGTTCGTGCTTTGCTTCCTTTAGGGTTAGCGCTGGGGATCTCTCCGTATATGCTGATCGCCCTCTTCCCTGCCGTGAACGGATACTTTTTCATCCCGAATTATCCGACAGTCGTGGCTGCGATCAATTTCGACCGTACGGGAACTACGCATATTGGTAAATATATCTTAAATCATTCTTTTATGGTTCCCGGACTGATCGCGACCGGTGTTTCTGTATTGCTTGGTTTACTTCTTATCCAACTGTTTTAAGGGCGGCCGGCAGGCTTCCCGTCAGAAAAAAAGAGATTCTAACTACCTCATTCTTATCGTTTTTTTAAAGAAAAGGCTTATCTTTATCTCGAATTTATAGAAAATAGGTGTATATGAAATGGTAGACCTGTTATTATTTTAGTAAGGATTTTATATTATTGATTAAGCTGTAATACACGAAAAAAGAGTCAGAGGCTCAGAGGTATATGATGGTAGTGGAAAACTTTATCTTGCCGGATCTTTTAGAAAGCATGCGCATTTCAACATCTTCTTCTCAGGAAAACACCCGGAATTTCCTGACTGATTATTCTATTGTGTATGCAGTATCCGGTACGTTATGTTTGAAAAACAGCGATTCCGAGCAGATCATTGAAGAAGGGGAATTAGCCCTTATCCCACCGGGAACATACGCTTTTTCCGAATCAGCCAATGATCAGAATCATTCCGGATTTACCTTCTTCTTCGACCAATGGACAGCACAGTGCATTCTCAAACTCCCGGAAGTGATCAGCGCCTTGAGTCTGTACCAACCGCCTGTTACCAGACAAAAAGTATATATCATCCCCCGGCAAAAGGTCTTCCGGAACTTTTTCAACGCCGTCCAGCTATACCATAACCTGGAGAAAAAGCTGAAAAAGGAAATGCTCCCGGTCAAGTTTACCGAGCTTATCTATCTGTTACTGAATAGTCCTCATAGAGACGTTGTTTTATCTTTTCTCTCCAAGGCTGCCGGTAATATGCCGGAGAAACGGTAAAGATATACCCCTGGGAAAAATTGACAAAAATATAAGTTATATTGCCATTCCGTTAGTCACCGAAGGAATGTAATTTTGCATTGTCAATTAAAACAATGAATATATGAAACCGATAGAACTAACAAAGACTGAATTCATTCAAAAAATAGGTAACGTCGAAGCTGCCCCGAAAGACTGGAAATATGTAGGTGACAAACCTTGTATCGTAGATTTCCAGGCTCCCTGGTGCGGTTACTGTAAACGTCTCGACCCGATACTGGAAGAGTTCGCCCAAACATATGAAGGACGATTGGATATTTATAAAGTGAATGTAGACAAAGAAGAAGATCTCGAAACGCTCTTTAATATCCGCACAATCCCTACCCTTCTTATCTGTAAAACGGACGGGACCAAAGAACTCATGCTGGGAACTATGCCCAAACACGAGTTGAAGAAGATCATCGAAGAGAAAATTCTGTAAAAAACCCCTATAACAGTTTATTTACGAACTGTAATATGGAAACATCCTTGCTTGCGTTCGTGCTTTATATAACAACGGTCTGCTCTTTTCAGGTCACGAAGCACTGACGCAAGTACCATTTTCAAGCGGTCGTTGTCGATATTCAGGGTATCTTTCTCATTGATCTTGGTATAACGCACCCAGGAAACGTCAAAGGTTGTACCATAACGGTGAGCCGAGTTCATGGAAGCATTGTAATTGCGTTTGCCCAGTTTCTTCACATCATCTACCGTACGGGTAACGCTGGTTACTTTTATTTTATAGAGAGATGCATTCAGATTATAAAGGGAGTCCTGAAAATTACGGCCGATATCTTCCAGTAAGGTTGCCGCTTCCGGAATCAGATAAGGGATAGAGTGTTTCAGTTCTTCCACTTCATAATAATCGCCGGTTTTGATCTCCTGCATCTTTTTGGAAGCATGTTCGGCATCTTCACGGTTACTGATGGGTTCTATTCCGATCTTTTGGGCGACAGCCAGCTGGACGTCATTCAAATCGTTAAAATCGCGATTATAACTTCCGTTATACCAGATGGTTTTCAACTCGCCACGTTTTTCTTTACAGGAAGGGAACACACTGGTCGACACCAGTACAAAAAACAATATAATTGCATTAATAGCTATTTTCATCCTTTTCAATTTTACGGAGGACAAAAATAAGAAAATTACAATACTTTGTTGTATGAAGATCAAAAAGAATTACCTATTTTTGTGGTCAACACAATTAATTAATAAGAATATGAGTACTTTAGAACTAAAACTTTCACTGATCGAACAACTCACCAAAATCGACGATGAGCAGTTGCTGAACAAGATCAAAAAGCTGATCAGCCAGCATGCAGAAAAGAAGACGGAGAGATATCCGGCACAAATGACGGTTGAGGAACTGAAAGAGGTGCTGAAGAAATCTATCGAAGAATCCAAACAAGGCTTGGGAATGACTACAGAAGAATTACGCAAAAGACATCCATTATGCAAATAAAACTAAAGTGGTTACCACGAGCCATCGCCTTACTTGACGACATTTACGAATATTACAGCGAGAAAAGTGAAAGATCTGCAATCCGCATATATAATAAGCTACTTGATTCTGCTGAACCTTTGAAGACATTTCCCTATGCCGGAATTTCCGAACCTTTATTGGAAGAATTTCCTCAGAATTTCCGCTCCCTGGTTGTCGAAAAACACTTCAAGCTGATTTACACCATCAGTCCAACCCTGATCGAGATACATGCCATATGGGATTGCAGGCAGGACAACTGGCGGCTAAAAGAAATGTTCCATCGGTAATATCAAAAAAAGACAGGAATATATTCATGAGATAAAGAATATTGCTAATTTTGCGTACCTAAATCAAATGGGAATAAAAACATAAAAAATAAGACAAGGAAAAGAACGGATGATAGAACGAATATATATTCTGGAAAGTGTGGACCCGGTTATTTTTTACGGAGTGAATAATGCGAACATGCAGCTGATTAAAACACTGTTTCCCAAGCTTCGCATCGTTGCCCGCGGAAATGTGATGAAAGTAATCGGAGACGAAGACGAATCCGAACTGTTCCTTAAGAAGATCCGTGAAGTAGAAAAATACTGCGAGGAATTTAACTCCCTGAGCGAAGATGTCATCCTCGACATTATCAAAGGAAAAACTCCGACAGTCGTCAAACAGGAAAACCTGATTATCCACGGAATGAACGGGAAGGCAATCGTTGCCCGCACCGAAAATCAACAAATACTCGTAAAAGCTTTTGAAGAGAACGACCTGGTCTTTGCTACCGGCCCTGCCGGAACAGGTAAGACATTCGTTGCAATAGCTCTTGCAGTGAAAGCGTTAAAGAATAAGGAAATAAGGAAGATTATCCTGAGCCGTCCCGCTGTAGAGGCCGGCGAAAAGCTGGGATTCCTTCCGGGAGAAATGAAAGATAAGCTCGATCCGTACCTGCAACCTCTGTACGATGCATTGCAGGATATGATTCCGGGTGCCAAACTCAAAGAGTACATGGAAAATAACGTGATTCAGATCGCCCCGTTGGCTTTTATGCGCGGACGTACGCTGAACGATGCCGTTATTATCCTTGATGAAGCACAAAATACAACGACGCACCAGATCAAAATGTTCCTCACCCGTTTGGGTATGAACGCTAAAATGATCATTACCGGCGACGTGACACTTCCCCCTACCGCGACCTCCGGCCTTGTGCAGGCGATGCAGATACTGAAAGGTGTCAAAGGAATAGGCAAGGTGGAATTCGACAAGAAAGACATCGTTCGTCATAAGCTGGTACAGCGAATCGTTGAAGCATACGATAAATTCGATGAGAAAAAGAAAGCGGAAACCGCTGCAAAAAAAATAGAAAAGAACAACAAACTATCAGATAAATAATCAAAAATAAATTGGTCATGAAGAAGGCGTTAGTTAGAACAGATTACAATTTCCCGGGACAAAAAAGTGTGTACAAAGGGAAAGTGCGTGACGTATATGATATCAATGATGAATATCTGGTCATGGTGGTTTCAGACCGAATTTCGGCCTTCGACGTCATATTGCCGGAAGGAGTGCCTTACAAAGGGCAGGTATTGAATCAAATCGCATCTAAATTCCTGGATGCAACCGCAGATATCGTTCCGAACTGGAAAATAGCCACACCGGACCCGATGGTTACTGTCGGACA
>OLWB01003496.1_pt1 | contig 11157 bp, 9 predicted proteins | sample 1673331 | NCBI WGS metagenome assembly OLWB01 (sample SAMEA3178943, study PRJEB25190) | human gut metagenome | biome: human gut; feature: human-associated habitat; material: faeces | place: Austria | collected 2013 | reverse complement strand
CACTGACCTGAGCGCCGCCCACCGTTTTTCCCTTTAAGCCGCACTCCTCGATCAGCTGACCTGCAAAATACCCTTTGGGCCTCTTGAACACGCTGCCGGCACTGGGATATTCCAAGGGCTGCCTTGCCTTTCTACGTCCGAGATAATCCTCCATCTGAGCCTTGATCACACTGTAATCCCCTTTCTCCAGCTGAAAGGTCAGACCCGTGATCACCAGCTTTTGATCTGTATAGGCGCTGTGCCGGTAAGAGAAATCCAGAGCGCTTCCCGCGAACTCACCCGGATTGCCGTTTTCGTCCAGGTGACGGCATTTGATCAGAACGTCCTTCATCTCCCCGCCATAGGCCCCGGCGTTCATCGCCACAGCCCCGCCCAGGGTTCCGGGGATTCCATGGGCAAACTCCAGCCCCGCCATAAGCGCCCGCGTTCATATAGGCGGCGCCGCCGGCCGAGCCTGGGATTCCCCAGGCAAACTCCAAGCCGGTCAGGGAATTTTCCAGGGCGAATTTACAGAGCTTCGCCAGAGTTGCGCCGGGGCCGCAGACGATGGTTGTTTCATTCTCCAGCCGAAGCCGGCACAGGTCTCCGCCGAAGCTGACGACGACCCCCCGTAGCCCCTGGTCAGGGATCAGCAGGTCGGAGCCGTTGCCAATTACGTACACCGGCGCGCCGGCTTCCTTGCACAGCTTCAAAACGCCGCGCAAGGATCTTTCATCAGATACCGTGGCAAACACGTCTGCCGGGCCGCCGATTTGAAAGCTGGTATGCAGGCTCATAGGCTCATTTTCCTGAACCTGCGCCCCTGTTTGGCGCAGGGCGCCGATAAGCTCCCGGGTGATCGGTTGTAGGTTTTGCTGCGTCATGGATGCTTAATCCTCCAAATGTATATTTCTTTCCTTCAGATACTGCCGGAACCGTTCTACGCTGGAGTTTACCACCAGCTCCTCGGGAAACCCGATTTCATCCAGCATTTTCAGAGCCAGGCCGGCATGCCCCACCTGAGTGGCAAAATGGGAATCCGTATTGACGATAACCCGTACCCCATGCTTTTTGCAAAGCAAAGCGATCTCTCTACAGTTTATGACGGCATCCCTTCGAACATGAAAGGAGTTGTTGTTGATTTCCACCAGCTTCCCCCCGCGGCCGAATTCCGGAATCACCCGCTCATAATCAAATTTGAATTTAGGCTGCCCGCAGTGGCCGATTACACAGACTCTGGGATCCTTGGCGATTTGCAGCCAGGCGTTGGTGCAGCTTTCCACCGTGGGGGCCTCTTTTGTCAGCAGAGTAGACGAGTGAATGGAGGCGATAACCCAATCCAAATTTTTGTGTTCATCCTCCACATAGTCGATAGTTCCGTCAAAATCCACCACATTGCACTCCACCCCGGTAAGGAGGAACACCCCTTCCACCTGACGAGGGATGATCTTCAGGTTTTTAAAATACCACCTGCCGGGAGAGCCGGGCATCGTAGGGCCGTGATCGGTAATCGCCAGATAGGACAGTCCCGCCTCTTTGGCGGCATGAATATTTTCCATCCAGGTGCTGTAGGCATGAGTAGAAGCGATTGTATGACAATGTGTATCCGCAATAATTCTCATAGTATCATCCTTTTATTAACGCTTTATCAAACAGAAAAAGCTTGACATCCGACAAGGGCGCCTTTCAATGTAAAAATGCGCTCCTGCCTTAGTTTTCTTAACCCCGGTCTCTCCGCTGAAAGTTATAGGTTCCAATTGATTTTCGGATTGCCGTTATCGTCGTCGTTATAGGTCATCCCCAGATTTTGCAGAAGCTCCTTAGCGGCGTTGTAGCCCATCTTTTTCTGACGGTTATTCATAGCCGCCACCTCAATAATCACCGCGAGGTTCCTTCCAGGCTTTACCGGTATGGTAAGCACGGGAACCCTCAGGCCCAAAATCTCCGTATATTCGTTTTCCATTCCCATTCGGTCGTATACCTTTGTTTTGTCCCAAATCTCCAGGTTAATGACCATATCTATTTTTTCCGTCAGCTTTACGGCGCCCATACCGAAAATCCGGCGGGCGTTGATAATGCCGATGCCTCTCAGCTCAATGAAGTGCCGGATGTTCTCAGGCGCGGTACCTACCAGAGATTTCTTGGAAACCCTCCTGATTTCCACCGCGTCGTCTGCGATCAGGCGGTGGCCTCTCTTAATCAGCTCAATGGCGGTTTCACTTTTTCCCACGCCGCTGTCGCCTACCAGGAGGATTCCCTCGCCGTAAACCTCTACCAGCACCCCATGCCGGGTCACCCGGGGAGCCAGCTCCACGTTCATATAGGAAACCAAAGCCGCTACCAGGCTGGAAGTAGTATCCGCTGTGCCCAGCAGCGCCACGCCGTGCCGCTTCGCCGCTTCCATCATCTCAGGATATGGCTTGAGGCTCCGGCAGATAATAATAGCCGGAGGCTTTCTGGAAATCAAGCCTTCCAAAGCCCTCTCCCTTTCTTCCTGGGAATAGCGGCCTAAAAAGGCGTTTTCCGTATGTCCAACCACTAAAATGCGTTTGTTATCATAAAAATCCAAAAAACCGGTAAATTCCACGCCGGGGCGGTTGACATCCTTAGACGAAATCAGGATATTTTCCCCATTCTCCGGCATATAAATCGTTTCCAGGCCCAGCTCCTTCATCACACTGGATAGGGGCACAGTAAATGTTTGACTCAAAAAACACACCTGCCTTCAGTCGTTTTCAGCTTATCGCGCTCTTCACAGCATCGCCGTTTCCGGCCGCCTCCACGCCGGCCGCCCTCCAGCCCCGCTGCGGCAGACCTAACCGGATATTATTATTATACCTCATGATGAGACAAGTTTAAAGCGAAACCACAAAATTTCTTTTTCACGTGCAATGAGGATGAAAACCTGCTATAATAAGATGTAATGATTTTATAAAGAAAGCGGGTGTCTCTTTTTGAACATCGCTATTTTTACAGAAAGCTACGCGCCAAGCACCGGCTTTGTCCCCTCTGAAAGCTTTCTTCTGGCACAATCCTACCGACAGCTGGGACATCGCGCTGCCGTTGTCACCTGCGACCCAAAATGCAAGAAGATAGAAGCCCGGCGGACAGTGGTCAAGGTTCCGGGAAAGCCCGCCCCGAACCAGTATGGTTTTGCTCCTTCAAAAAATCGGAAAGCGGATCAGGCCGAGCTGTTTTCCGCTCTGGAAGCCTATGAATTTGATTTGGTCCACGTATTTTCCTGCGGAAAAATGGCGGTTCATGGAATGCAGTTTGCTAATCGCTTCGACCTGCCTCTGGTGCTCTCCATCAGCGATTTTTACGAGGATGCCATCCCCTACTTAACCAACACCAAGCTTCTAGAGCCATGGGCCGCCTTCCGGCAGAAGGCCAGGTTCCGCGATATCGCGGACTATGCCGATATGATCACCTCCACCAACAAAAAAGCCGGAGATTATCTGGCCAGCGCCGGTATTAAGCGCAAACTCTCCCTAATACCCATTCATGCTGATCCTGAGCGGTTTTCCCGGCAGAACGCCGACCCGGACCAGGTTAACGCTGTCAGAATGAAATACCATCTCACTGATAAAACCGTAGCGGTCTTCGCAGGAAGGCTGCTGTATGAAAAGGGTGTGGATATTCTTCTTCAGCGATGGGCGAGCCATCTAAAGCTTGAACGGGGGCTGCGCCTGCTGATTGTCGGCACTGGTCCAGAAAAAGCCGCCTTGCAGCAGCTCAGCAAAAGCTTAAATCTGGACAAGCAGGTGATTTTTACCGGCGAGGTCATGAATAAGGATATGCCCGCCTATTACGCCGCCAGCGACCTTTTTGTCAGCGCTTCTGAAACGCCCTTGATGTCCATGGCGGTCTGTGAGGCGTTATTGGCTGGCCTGCCTTGTATCGTCAGCGATAAAAGCCGGCCCGCGGGCCAGCTGGAGCACGGAAAAAACGGCTTTTATTTTTCCAGCTCCAATGAGCTTACCGACTATGTCCGCCGGATCGCCTCTCTGGATTACAACGGCAAGAAGGCGCTTCACCGGATGGTGAGAAGCACTGTAGAAGGAGTTTCCAAGGACGCCCAGGCGCAGGCGATGCTTTCCCTGTACAAAAAGGCCAAGCGCCTGCATTACTACGATCCCCAGCGTTTAGAGGCCGCTAAGCGAAACGGCCAAATCGGACGCTGACCCTAGAGCGGAAAATGAAAAAGTATTTTTCTGAGTCACTGCGGGCGTTCAGCGGTCTGAGCAGGCGCTAAAAGGCTGCTGACAAGCTCAAGGGATAGGAATCAATTTAATAACCGCATCGCTTGCCTCACACCCAAAGCCGATTGCTTTATCCCCTAAACGGAAAGCCTATGAACAGCGGATTTCTATTTTTCATATCCGCCGCATATTTGTCGCCGCAGTCGTATTTTACTCAGCGCTTGAGATATAGGCTTGAGGAGAGGCCTCCGTTGGTGGGGCTGACGGCGATAGGCTTCGGCGGCTGCCTCTGCACAGCAAACAGCCCAGGATCTCAATCCTGGGCTGTTTATTACATTAACGGAGAAAACAGGCGGAGCACGCTCCAGAACAGCCGGCGGTATACCGGCACCCTTTTGCAGTCCTCCAGAGTGATCTCCCGGCAGCTTTGCAGTGTTTCCAGAAAATCAGCTTTTACCTGCTTCATAGCTTTGGTGCGGTACATCCATACGCCGCACTCAAAATGAAGGTACAGGCTGCGAAAATCAAAATTAATGGTTCCCACCGTGGCGACCTGGTCGTCGCACACTACGGTTTTGGAATGGATAAAGCCCGGAGTGTACTCATAGATTCTGATTCCCGCCTCGACCAGCTCCTGGTAGCCGGAGCGGGTAGTCATATGCACTAAGGCTTTATCCGGAACAAACGGCGTGATAAATCTCACATCAACGCCCCGCTTCGCCGCGACGCATAAGGCATATCGGAGCTCGCTGTCCATAATCAGGTAAGGGGTGGTAATATACAAATAGTCCTTCGCGCCGTAGATCAGATTTAAATACACGTTTTCCCCCACCCGCTGGTTGTCCATCGGGCTGTCGCCGTATGGCTGGACAAGCCCGTCTGAATCAAACTCCTGGGGATGGTAATAGCTGGGGCGGTATTGGTCAAATTCCGAACGGGGCAGGGCGCACAGAGCCGCGGGGTCGTCGCAGTACCACATCTGCAAAAACAGCATGGTAAAGCTCCAGACGCCTTCTCCCTTGACCAAAATAGAACTGTCCTTCCAATGGCCGTATTTCACATAGGCGTTAATATATTCATCCGCCAGATTAATTCCCCCGGTAAACGCCGTGTGTCCGTCGATCACGGCGATTTTTCGGTGATCCCGGTTATTGTAAACAGTGGAAAGCACTGGAACAAAGGGATTGAACACCTTGCATTGAATTCCCTTTTTCCTCAGCTCTCTCTCATAATCCGCCGGCAAGGTGGTCAGGCAGCCCATGCCGTCGAAAAGAAGCCGCACGTCTACCCCTTTTTTCACCTTTTCTTCCAGGATCTCCAGAACGCTGTTCCACATGATTCCTTCCTGGATGATAAAATACTCTAAAAAGATATAGTGCCGCGCCTTGCTTAATTCATCCTTCAGGCGGGCGAATTTAATTTCTCCGGTGCTCAGGTATTCTGTGGTGGTATTATCATACACCGGATAGCCCGCATCCTGAAAAAGATAATTCGCTTGGCTTTGCGCGCCGTGATTTTCCTTCCTCAGCCGTTCCATAGTTTCCGGATTTTGCTCCAGCAAAGGCTGAGTCGCTTCTAAAATCGCCAGCATTCGGAGTCTCAAATGCTTAATGGAGGCCTGAAGGCGGTAAAGGATATAAAACAATCCTCCAAACAAGGGGAAAATCAGGATAGGAATTACCCACGCCAGCTTATATTCCGGATTTCCCGGACGATTGAAAATATAAACGGCCACAGCGATACTGACGATGCGCAGAACCGTATTGATATAGATAAAGTAATCCGATAAAACGTAAAGGCCGACGATCGGAAAAGCGGCTTGAAATGCCAAAAGAAGAGCCACCGTCACCACGCGCCGGCTGAACAGCCTGCTGGGATGCTGCCGTCTATGCCGTTTGGCCACTTCCTTTTGCCCGGCTAACCGGTCCATTTATGGTTCTTCCCCTTCCTGCGGCTTTCGCACTTCCGTTTCCCCGTGATCTTCAATTCGATCTTCCGGATCGTCTCCCTGAGGCACTGCCGCTTCTCCCTCTGATTTTTCCGCGGAAGCCGCCTGCCCTATCTGCTTTTCCGGAAGGCTCTCCCGGTACGGCGGAGGCTGTTCTCCTTCCGGCCCTGCCGCAGCAGGTCCCTCCGCCGCGACTACAGTTCCTTTCTTCTGAAGCCGCTTATTCACGAACTCGCTTAGCAGCAGGTAGAGAACCGCCAGAATCGGCACGCCCAGCACCATGCCGGCTACGCCGCCCAGACCGCCGCCCAGGGTCACTCCCGCCAGCACCCAGATTCCAGATATCCCCAGAGAATCCCCGACGATCAGCGGACAGATAATGTTTCCGTCCACCTGTTGCAGCACGATAATGAAAATAATGAACCAAAGCCCTTTCATCGGGTCTACCATCAACAAAATCAGCGCACTGGGAACCCCTCCCAGAAACGGCCCGAACACCGGGATAATATTGGTAACGCCCACCACTACGCTGATCAGCAGCGCATAAGGCATTTGTAGGATCGACATGCCGATAAAGCAAAGCACCAGAACGATGAGGGAATCGTAAATCCTGCCCAGGAGATACCGGACAAAAATCCGGTTGGAAACAGCGCCTACCTCCAGAACCTTGTCGGAGATCTTGACGGGCAGAACCGCCGCCACCAGCTTTTTCACCTGTCGGATTAAGGTCTCCTTACTGTACAGCATATAAACGGACACCACCAGTCCGATCACCCAGTTGATCACGCCGGTCGTAAAATCCATGGTAAAGTCGATCAGCTTTGGGGCTACCTGGCCGGCGATATTGGTAATCTGAGTCCCCAGCTGATTCCAAAAAAGATCTATCTGCTTTTGAAAGCCAGCGTTTAACCCCATACCGGCAATAAAATCGGTCACCGCTTTTCCGGCGGATTCCGCATATCCGCCGATATTCTTGCCGAGTTGAGAAATACTGACCACCAATTGCGGGATAACAATCCACACCATAGCGGTTACGCACAGGAATACCAACAGATAGGAAACCGTCACAGATAGGGCCCGCACCTGCCTAATATATTTTCCATTCTTCTTTTCCCCTAACCGGCGGAAAACCTTTTGCCGGAAAAACTCATAGAGCCCGTTTACCAAAAACGCCAGCACAAGCCCATAGATAAACGGTGCCAGCAAGCCGGAAACGTTGGAGAACATCCCGGAAAAGAAATCCCATTTGATGATAACCATAGTCAACAGGATACCATAGGTGATTAGGATGATCCCCTTTTTTAAATCCAAATGCTTCAAAGACAGCGCCCCTTTGCGTCGTTAGCTTTTGTTTTTCTTTATCATAAACGATTTCTCAGGGATTTTCAAGGAATTGCCAAAGAATCTAGGTTAATTGTAAAATTTGCACTTGCACCCGTAAAAAAACGATGCTATAATAAATTTTAAAATTTTTGTTGGAAATTTGCCAGTGCCTATTCCATCGCTTCCTCGAAAATTCACTGAAAAAGTCCATGCTCAAGCTGCGAAAAAACAGCTTTCTTAGTTTGGGAATTTTGTGTATAACCATAATTGAATCTTTAGGGACGATATGCTATCATAAAGAAAAGTGGTATTTTATCATTTAACTCGTTAAAGTGCTTTGAGGAGCTTATACTGGAAAATAAAATTCCCCGGAGCGGTGCTTTTAGGTTTGATTTCCATATATTTTCATTTCTATATTATTGTATAGACAAAACATTCTAAAAATTCATTGCGAAATTAAAAGAAAGGGGGCCTGATTTCATGGTGAACGGAGCTCAGATCATGGTGAAATGCTTGGAAAAGGAGGGCGTAAAGGTCGTTTTCGGCTATCCTGGCGCCGCCATCTGCCCGTTTTATGACGAGCTATACCAGTCTGAAATTCATCATATTCTGGTCCGGCAGGAGCAGAATGCCGGACATGCCGCCAGCGGCTATGCCCGCGCCAGTGGAAAGCCCGGCGTCTGCATCGCCACCTCCGGCCCCGGCGCCACCAACTTAATCACCGGCCTGGCCACCGCCTATATGGACAGTATCCCCATCATCGCCATCACCGGCCAGGTGCGGAGCGATCTTTTAGGCCGGGATGTGTTCCAGGAGGTGGACATCACCGGCGCCTGCGAGCCTTTTACCAAACATTCTTACCTGGTGAAAAACACGGCGGACCTGCCCCGGGTTTTCAAGGAGGCATTTCACATCGCCGCTACCGGGCGTCCCGGTCCGGTATTGATCGACATTCCCATCGATATTCAGCAAAACGAAACCAGCGAGTTTCACTATCCGGAAAAGGCTGAGATCATCGGCTACAAGCCCCGTTCCAGCGGACATCCCCTGCAGATCAAGCGGGCGGCGGCGGCCCTAAAGGAAAGCAAGCGGCCCCTGATCTGTTCGGGCGGCGGCGTTCTTTCCTCTGGAACCAAGCTGAAACTGCTGGCCTTTGCGGAAAAAACCGGTATCCCCGTGGTTTCCACCATGATGGGAATCGGCGTAATGCCCTCGGAGCATCCTCTGTATCTCGGGATGCTGGGCTCTCACGGAAAGGCCTGCGCCAATAAAGCGATCCATCAGGCCGACTGCATTATCCTGTGCGGCGCCCGCGTAGGCGACCGGGCGGTAGCGTCCCCGGATCAGATCGCGGAAAAAGCCACTATTATCCATATTGATATCGACCCGGCGGAAATCGGGAAAAACATGAAGGCCCATATTCCAATTGTAGGGGATATGAATAAGGTCTTTACCAGCCTGTCGGAGCAGACAGATTACCATGTTTCCAAGGAATGGGCCAGCATTGTGGATGACCTGAAGCACGAGCCAAGGCGGGTTCCTCCTACCTTTGAGGGCTATGTGGAGCCCCGAACCTTTATCCGCAGCTTTTCCGCCACTATGCCGTCCAAGGCGATTTTGGCGGCTGACGTTGGGCAAAACCAAATCTGGTGCGCCAATAACTTTGAGATCCGGGACGGCCGTTTCCTTACCACCGGCGGCCTGGGCACGATGGGCTCCTCTATTCCCGCCGCTTTGGGCGCTAAGCTCGCCCGGCCTAACCGCGAGGTAGTGGCTATCTGCGGCGACGGCGCTTTCCAAATGAGCATGTGCGAGCTGGGCACCATCGCCCAGAATCACATCGGAGTGAAAATCATCATTATGCGCAACACCCGCTTAGGCATGGTCCGTGAGCTTCAGGACAACCTGTACGGCCACCGTCACGCCGCCACGATTCTCGATGAAACCATGGATTTTCTCAAAATCGCGGAGGCTTACGGAATCCCCCACGCTATGGCTTCTTCCAACGAGGAAGCGCTGAAGCAGGCCGAAATCATGATGAGCACTCCCGGCCCCTACTTACTGGTATGCAACGTCCATCCCGATACCCCGTCACGATAAGGAGGCGCCGATTATGAAGTATACCATTTCCGTTCTGGTCGAAAACCATCCCGGCGTCCTTTCTAAGGTATCCGGCTTATTTTCCCGCCGCGGATTTAACATCGACAGCCTGGCGGTCGGCGTCACCGAGGATTCTACCATCTCCCGCATGACGATTGTAGTGAACGGCGATGAATACATTGTGGAACAGGTAGAAAAGCAGCTGAACAAGGTGATTCCCGTCATCAAGGTAAAAACCCTGAACCCGGAGGAGCTGATCAGCCGGGAGCTTTCTCTGATTAAGGTGGGCTGTACCTCAAAGCAGCGGCCTGATTTGATGAAGATTGCCGAGCTGATGCAGGCAAATATTGTGGATGTGACCCCAAACAGCATGACCTTTCAGTTCGCTGACACCGGTGAGCGCACTGAGACCCTGATCAGTCTTATTAAGCCCTATGGTATCCGTGAGATCGTCCGCACCGGGACGGTGGCCATCGAAAAAGGCGCCGCCACTGTGCGCAAGACCACGGTTTAACAGATATCATTCAAAATTTGTACCGCGAAAAGCGGTCAGGAGGTAATTTTTATGCCAAAAATTTACTACCAACCCGATTGTGACATCAATGTGCTGAAGGATAAAACCGTTGCCATTATCGGCTACGGCAGCCAGGGCCATGCTCATGCTCTGAATCTGCATGACAGCGGCATCAAGGTAATCGTCGGCCTGTACGAGGGCAGCAAGAGCAAGGAAAGAGCCGAAAAGGCCGGCTTAACCGTCATGACGGTTCCAGAGGCTGTTAAGGCCGCCGACATCGTTATGATCCTGATTCCCGACGAACGCCAGGCCGATATGTACAAAAGGGATATCGCCCCTTACATGACCGAGGGTAAGGCTTTGGCCTTCGCTCATGGCTTCAATATCCACTTTGGCCAAATCGTCCCCGCGAAAAACATCGACGTGTTTATGATCGCTCCCAAGGCTCCGGGGCACACCGTCCGCAGCGAATATATGGAGGGCAAGGGAACGCCGGCTTTGGTCGCTGTGTACCAGGATTACACCGGCCACTGCCTTGACATCGCCCTGGCTTACGGCGCAGGCATCGGCGCCGCCAGAGCCGCCGTTATGGAAACCACCTTTAAAATTGAAACCGAAACCGACCTGTTCGGCGAACAGGCCGTACTGTGCGGCGGTGTTACCGCTTTGATGCAGGCCGGCTTTGAAACCCTGGTGGAAGCGGGCTATGCTCCGGAAAATGCTTATTTCGAGTGCATCCATGAGATGAAGCTGATTGTAGACCTGATCTACGCCGGCGGATTCAAGATGATGCGTTATTCCATTTCCGATACCGCTGAGTTCGGCGATTACGAGACCGGCAAGAGAATCATCACCGAGGATACCAAGAAGGAAATGAAGAAGATTCTGGAAGAAATCCAGGATGGCACCTTTGCCTCCAAGTGGATCGCGGAAAACAAAAACGGCCGTTCCCACTTCAACGCCTGCCGCCGTATCAAGGCTTCTCATCAATTGGAAGAGGTCGGCGCGGAGCTGCGTAAAATGTACGCCTGGAACGACGACAAATACAAGGATTAATAATATCCCGATGAAAAAGTGAAAAAAAGGCCGGG
>OLWB01003487.1_pt1 | contig 11177 bp, 9 predicted proteins | sample 1673331 | NCBI WGS metagenome assembly OLWB01 (sample SAMEA3178943, study PRJEB25190) | human gut metagenome | biome: human gut; feature: human-associated habitat; material: faeces | place: Austria | collected 2013 | reverse complement strand
AGGCTTTATTTTTAAATTAATATCTTTTAAAACTTCTCTTGTTTCTCTTCTATTCCTTTTCCAGAATAACATTTTTTCTTTAAGGCTATTAGCCTTGTCCAAGTATACATTAAAAGTTTTGTATACATGCTCTACTTCAATCCTATTTTCTACATCTTTTTGCATATTTTTCACCTTTCTATATAATAGTATAAATTACTCAACTTGTCAATTTTTTATTTTTGCTTTTTAAGCCATAGCTTAGTTTTTATCTTCCCTGGAAACCACATAATAGCTACAATAATTTTGTTTAAAACTCCTGGCACATTTATTATTGCGTTTTTTATTTCTGCTAAATTTGCAAAGAGCACATAATGTTTATAAACATACATTCTCTTATTTATGTGAACTCCGCCCCAAATCCATTTCTAATACTTCTTTAAAATATTCATAATATCCTAATGGATTTTCTTTAAAAATTTTATTTATATTCTTTGTATATCCATCCTCTTTGTACTCACCAATGATAATTGGTTCATTAATGCAAATCACATCATATTCCAAATCCATCTTATGATACATTCTTGATTCTGTTATAAACTTTTCGTCAGCTTCTAATTCATGTATATATTTTTTTCTTATATTTGCATCAAATACTAGAATTTTTTCTCCCTCTATCCCTTCTCTAAAGTATAGACTAAACATATCACTTCTATACTCATCTACTGGAAATTTATTTCCCGATGTTTTCCCATTTGAGTCATTCTTTAAAAATACTAATGCATAAACTTCATCTTTATTTTCTTTTAATAGATAAGCATATTTTTCTATTGTGTCAAATGCTCCAACTGCAAAATAGTCGTCCGAATCGCAGTCTACAATTAAATCACCAGTAGCATATTTTATCAAATTATTTATAGCTGCCATTTTTCCTTGATTTTCTTGTGAGAAATATTTTATCTTTATAATATTTTGTTTTATAAAGTTTGTTACAATCGTTCTTGTTCTATCGTTAGAGCCATCGTCCATAATTAGCCACTCTATTTCTACATTTGAATTATTATTAACAATTAAACTTGTATATAATCTATTTAAATCTTCCCCTCTGTTATATGTGGGCGTAAGTACTGATATCTTCATATTTTACTTATAAGTTCCTTTCATTTGTTTAATCATTATATTCGAATAGTTTTTTTACTTTTCTTACAATGTTTAGTTCTATTTCTTCATAATCTAAATTTTCTTCAGTTGTTCCCAATAATTTCATATTATTATTTTTTAGTTCTTTTTCAATTCCATTTACTAAGCCCTCAAATGTATTTTCTACTACAATAGCTTTATTATATCCTTTAGCGCACTCTCGAGCGGCAGTATCTGTAAGTATTATTGGTTTATTCAAAATTTTAGCTTCTTCTAGTACCATTCCGTAACCTTCATAATAAGATGGAAGGCAAAAATAGTCACAATTCTTTATATATGGATATGGATTTTCTTTTCCTCCTAAAAGCACTGTATCTTCGGTTAAGCCTAAAGAATCTATCTCTTTTTGCAAATTTAGTCTTAAATTTCCTTCTCCAATTATATATACTTTTATATGAATTCCTCTATTTTCTAATTCTTTTTGAACTTTAATAAATCTATCTAAAGCTTTTTGTTCTACCAATCTACAAACAATTAAAAAGTTTATGTCATTTTCTACATATGGTAAATTTACTTTTTCTTCTGCCTTCTTTAAAACTTTACTACTATCTATATAATTTCTTATAATCTCTTCTTTTTCTTCTTCAGCCCATTCATATTCTAAATTAAAATCTTGTTTGTTTTCGTCACTTACAAATACTATCTTGTCATATTTTTGATATGCCTTTCCATCGACCATCTTTTTTATCTTAGCTTTTATTCCATTACCATAAACTTTTGAAATGTCATTATGCACCCATGCAATTTTCTTTGTAGATGATTTTGCAGAAAATAACCTTGTAATTGGTCCTTCTAAAAAAGCCACTTCATAGTCATATCCTCTTTTAAGTATTGCATCATGAATTTTCTTTTTATAAAATATTAATTTTAATGAAGCTTTAAGTTTATCTGTAAAATTCATTTCACTATATTCTTTTCTATATAGAGAAAGCTTTCTTACCTTCTTACCTAAGTCTTTTTGTAATAAGCCTTTATCATACAATGTAAATACTGTAATTTCATAATCGTCTTGAAGTCTATTTACTAGGTCGACCAATACTCTTTCTGCTCCTCCTACGGTTAAACTTGTAATACCAAATATTATTTTTTTCATTTAATAATCCTTCCACTATTTCATAGTATTTTCTTTTTCCTCACTTATTACTCTTAATATTTCTACTGAAATACCAGCTAATATTATCATCACTGATGAATTAAAGAAAATATATCCTGTTAAATATGACAATACAAATGCTAAGCCTAGAGCTGCTACATTCATCAGAAAACCTGTTTTAATCTTTTCTTTATTCTTTAGTTTCTTTAAAATTACTATAATCGACTTTATAAGTATTAATACAAATGGCCCTGCATATAAAACAAACCCTATTATACCAAAGTTAAGTATTAAGCTTGCTAGTTCATTTTCCATTACCATTTCCCTAAAGTTTGTTTCATATCCATTTCCGAAAATAATACCAAGCATACTTTTTTGATTTTTTACCAAGAAAATATTATACATAAGTTGCTGCACTCTAGTTTCATTTCCTGGTAAATTAACTTTCTCTGCATACTCATTTAAGTCTAGTACTGCTTGTTTTTGGGCATCTGACATATATCCTTCTTCTAAAGTTCCATCTAGGATTTTATTTTTTATTCTTAGCATATCACCTGTCATATGTCCTACTTCACCAGTTTTTTCATCAATAATTGTATACATTGCTTCATTCATTTGTTTTCTTCTTATTAATGTATTAGAACCAACTAATCCAATTCCAATGACTCCAACTGCAATAATTACAAATCCAATTATTGCAACTTTATTTTTACTAAAAAATACTTCCAAAGTAATAAATATTGCAAGTCCTAAGAAAAATCCAATAAGCCCTGTTCTAGTTCCTATTAATGCTACTAGAAAAATACCTGTACTAATTATAGCTATTACTGCCCAGATTCTATATTTTTTATCTTTTATAAGGTCTAGAATTACAAATATTGATAAACATAGAATAGCACTTAGACTATTTCCAGATTCAATCCAGCCCTTATATCCAATTTGTTCTCCTTTATATGTATAAGAAGATGTTTTTGTTAGTATTGCTAAATATATAGATGCCATATAAATTAAACACATTATAAGTATGGCCACTTTTATATTGTTTGTTAATTTTAAATTATTTGTTTGTTCATTAGTTACATTTTCGTCTTTTCTCCACTTATTTTTTATAAATGCATAATAAAAATTAATTAAATTTACTATCAAAAATGTAAAATTTATTATGTACTGAAGTTCTTTAGTAAATCCTCCATATGAGCATCCTGTAAAAAAGTCTCTAGCTACAAATAAATGCAAAAAAGCATATAAAGCATAAATTCCAGCAGTTGCTCCTAAAATACATTTATTTTTTTTATTTGCTTTTATAAAAATATATATGCTAACCATAACTGGTATTATTGGTCTTAAGAATGTTGATATAGAAATATTTGTATTAAAATAATTTCTAAATGCAAAGCTCAGAATATCTAAAATTGGACACAATATTATATATAAACATAAAACATGTTTTATTGTTATTTTTTTTAATAATTGCATTTTTGCTCCTTTTATTTTTCTATAAAAATTTTGTAAAAATTTTATAAGTAAATTTGTTCATTAATTTCATATATATTCCCTTTGGAGAGTTGTCCTTTTTTAAAATAGGGTTTTTCTTCCAATCTGGGAACTTCCTATTTAAATTGTGCCAAGTTTCATTATATATTAATAACTTTGTTACTTCGTCTTCTATATCAGATATTCTTTTAAGTGAACTACAAAGTAGTAGTCTTGTATAGGTATATTCTATTTCGTCCTTATATTCATCATATAATCCAAGTTTAATATAGTAGTTCATAACATGCTCTAATGCTATAAATATATGTCTTGTTCTGTGGTCTTGTTTATTTACAATTGAACTTTCCCTTTGTACATAATAAACTAAAGGTTCTTCTATAAAAGAGAATTTGTTTATATGAGGAATTAATTTATAAAAAAATTCTACATCTTCATAATATAGTCCTACTGGAAATTTAAGCTCGTTATTCTCTATAATTTCTCTTTTTATAAGTTTATTCCAAGCAACAACTCTACCTGTTTGGAACATTTCTTTTTTGTTTTTATATCTATATCCAGTATCAATTTTTTCATTTTTTTCATATTTCCATATAAAGTCACATTCTACATAGTCGCTATTTGTTGCTTTTGCTTTTTCATACATCTTTTTGTATATATTTCTATCAACATAATCGTCTGAATCTAAAAATGCGACATATTCACCTGTGGCATAATAAAGTCCAAAATTTCTAGCACTTGAAAGTCCTCCATTTTCCTTATTTACCGCTATTATTTTACTATTATTTCTCTTATATTCTTTTATTATCCTTTCAGAACCATCTGTTGATCCATCATTTACAACAATAATTTCTATATCTTCTAATGTCTGATTAATAAGTGATGTTAAACATCTACTTAAATATTGTTCAACATTATATACTGGAACAATTACACTAACCTTCGGCATATTCTTTCCCCTTTTTATTTACAAATTAAAGCACATCCGCTTTATTTCCATTGTTAAAATTATTCTTTTTATTAGTTGTTTTAAATTTCTTATCTTTATATTTTTGTACACTTTTCTTTTGTTTAGATTTTTTATATATTCTATTTTTTCTTTTCTATTTAGTTCTTTTAATTTTTGAAGTAATGTATTTGTACAGTATATTCTTACATTTTCTTTAGTAATTTTGTTAAGATTATATTTTTCTACTTCTCTTAAAATATTATCATAATGCTCTAATATATCATTTGCCTTTTTTATAGTTTTTTCATAGTTTTTTTCTCTCATTATACTATTTTCACTTTGAACATAGCAGTAAACATATTGATTTAAGGATATCATAGTTTTTGCTTTTAAAATAATAAGTGGTAAGATTCCAAAGTCTTCATGGTATTTTCCAATTTCAAAGCAAAAATTGTTCTCATCCAAATATTCCTTTTTTATAACATATGACCATAATGTATCTAAATATTTATCTGAATGCCAAAGCTTATTAAAAGCTTCTTCTCCTGTTTCTATATCAAATACTGCCCCCTCTATTTTGGTTTGATTTTGCATATTATCGATTATAATCGCTTTTCTTTTTATTACATCTATATTTTTACTCATATATTCTTTTAAATTTTCAAAAAAGTTAGGAAGCACATAGTCATCACTATCTACAAAAGTTATATACTCTCCCTTAGCCTTTGAAATGGCATAATTTCTAGAATCTGCCACACCTGTGTTCTCTTTTTTGAAATACTTAATTTTTTCATCTGCAAATAAGTTTATTATTTCTTCTGTTTTATCAGTAGAACCATCATCTACAATAATAATTTCATAATCACTATATTCATTTTCCAATATTGATTTTAAACATTTTTCAATTGTTTTTTCTGCATTATATGCTGTAATAATAATGCTAATCATTAACTATTTTCCTCACTTTTTCTACAATTTCTAGGTTATATTTTTCTGCATCAAATTTAATTGTTTTTATTCCATCTTTTAGTACTTTTTTCATTCCTTTATATACACCATTTGATGAATTTTCTACTACAAGTCCATATTTACCCTCTAAGTCTTTTTTAGCATCTGAAATATTAGTAGTTAAAATTGGTAATTCTAAAACTTGTGACTCTACAAGTACTACTGGATATCCTTCAAACTGAGAAGACATACAAAAACAATCTGCAAACTTAAAATATGGATATGGATTTTTTTTCGCCCCTAGCATATAAATATTATTATCTAGTTTTTTACTTTTTATAGCTTTTTCATATTCTTTAGTATTGCTTCCTTTTCCAATTAATATAACTTTAAACTTATATCCTTCTTTTTTTAATCTTTCACTTGCATCTATAATTCTACTAATCTTTTTTTGCTTTTCATCATGTCTTCCAACATTTAAAAATACTGTTTCGACTTTTTTATTTATTAGATTTAACTCTTCTTTTGGTATTTCTTCTTTTGCTAATTTTTCTATCTTTTTATAATCTATTAAATTATTACAAACTATCCATCTTTTTGAAAGCTCCGGATATTGTGCTATAAAAACTTTTTTATCTAGCTCTGATACAATACAATCTTTTTAAAATCTCTTATGTTTAGTTCATCAAAGAATTTTCTATACATTACTATATCGTTATCGTAAAAGTTCATATAGTTATTATGTATCCATATAGCAGAGTTTTTGCTAGCAGTTCTTGCTACAAAAGATGCTGGTTTACTATATGTTGCAAAATCTGCTGCAAAGTCAAACTTATTTTTATACTTTAATATGAATCTTAGTCTTTTAAATGCATTTACAATTTTTCTAAGTGGTACAAATTTAAGCTCGCTTGGTGTATATGTTATAACCTTTATATTTTCTGGTAAATCTTTCAAAAACATTCCTTGTTTTTTTTCTAGAACAAGAACTATTTCATATTCATCTTTTAAATATTTAAGTAGAGTTATAAGTGCTGTTTCTATACCTCCAAAATCTAATGAGTAAGCAGAAAAAAGTATTTTTTTCATATTTATCTAATTAGCCTCAACTTTCTTATTTTATTATTCTTAAATTTTTATATCCTAAAAACAAACCAGATTCTATTACCCCTGTAATTTGTTTTATATCTTTTTCTAATTTTTCATATATATTCTTAAATTTTACATCCAAAATACCATTGTTGTTTTCTGTAAAGCCTCTATATGTAATTTCATATGCGCCTAGCTTTTTTAGCTCTTCTGATACATAATTCATTGCTGGAGGAAATACTTCTATTGGTACTTTACATTTTTCCCCTAAATTATTTACAAATTTCGAATTATCTACAAGAATATAAGTAATAGGTGATGCTAATATATTCAGTTTTTCTTTAAACATTGCAGCACCTCTTCCTTTAATTAGCCACATATTTTTTTCATATACTTCATCAGCTCCATCAAATGCCCAATCTATTTTATTCTCTATTAAATTTCCTATTTTTATCTTATATTCTTTGCATACATCTTCTACTACCTTTGAAGTTGGTATTGCTGTTATATTTAAATTATTTTTTGCTACTAGCTCTCCTATTTTTATAGCTGTAACATATGATGTACTTCCAGAACCAAAACCAATTACATTTCCATCTTTTACTTTATTTAAAATTTTTTCTGCTACGGCTTTTTTTTCTTCTAAATTTTCTATTTCTGATATATCCATTTTTTCTCCTTTTTGTACACTAAATATATCAAAAATATTACAAAAAAACAAGGTTTTCGCAAAATATCTTGCTTTTTTGGTTAATATTCTTCATATTTTATTACTAAAAAAACATATTTTCAGATTAGCATTATTAATTACCAATCTAAAAATATGTTTATATTTATACATTAAATTTAAATTCTACAACATCGCCATTTTGCATTACATAGTCTTTTCCTTCTAGTCTAACTAATCCCGCCTCTTTGGCTTTTTGATAAGAGCCTAGTCTATTTAAGTCTTCAAAAGAAACTATCTCTGCTTTTATAAATCCTCTCTCAAAATCCGTATGAATCTTCCCAGCTGCCCCTGGTGCTTTAGTTCCTTTTTTTATTGTCCATGCTCTTACTTCTTTTTTACCTGCTGTTAAAAATGACATTAGTCCCAGTAAGTCATAACTCGCTTTTATAACTCTATCTAAACCTGATTCACTAAGCCCCATGGCTTCTAGCATTTCTTTTTTTTCTTCACCTTCTAATGCAGACAGTTCTTCTTCTATTTTTACACAAAGTGAAATTACTTCTGAATTTTCTTTTTTTGCATATTCTCTAACTTGTTTTACATATTCATTTTCTTTTCCTATGTCTTCTTCTGAAATATTAGCTACATATAATACTGGTTTCATTGTAAGTAAAAATGCATCTCTTATATACTCTTTTTCTTCCTCTGTTAGTTCTGCTGTTCTAGCTGGTTTTCCTGCTTCCAATACAGTTCTAACTTTTTTGAATGCATCTTCTTCTGCTAGATATTTTTTATCCCCCTTTGCAAGTTTAGCTGCTCTATCAATTCTTTTTTCTACAGTTTCCATGTCTGCTAGTACTAACTCTAAATTTATGGTTTCTATATCTCTTATTGGATTAACATTTCCATCTACATGAACTATATTTGAATCGTCAAAGCATCTTACAACTTCTACTATTGAATCTGTTTCTCTTATATGTGATAGAAACTTGTTTCCTAAGCCTTCTCCTTTACTTGCACCTTTTACTAGACCTGCAATATCTACAAATTCAATTATAGCATGGACTATCTTTTCTGTATCGTACATTTTTCCTAATATATCTAGTCTTTCATCTGGTACTGGCACAACTCCCACATTTGGCTCTATTGTGCAAAATGGATAGTTTGCACATTCTGCACCTGCATTTGTTATGCTATTAAAAAGTGTACTCTTTCCTACGTTTGGTAAACCCACAATTCCTATTTTCATTTTATGCTACACGCATCCCTTCTTATTATTTTTTTAGCTCTTTATATCTTTTAATTTTCATTGTAGAAGTTTTTTCAAATTCGCCTTCTTTTATTTCTAATGCTTTTATAACTTTATATGATGTTAATTTTTTATTTACAATTTTTATTTGGTTCCAAATTATATTGTATATTTCTTCTTCTGTCTTTTCTCCATGTAGTTCTGTTATTTTATCCATATCTGGAATTACTCTTGCAGTTATAATTAATTCTTTTGCATCTTTTTTATTTAGTTCTTCTCCTTCTGGTTCTTTTCCATATACCATAACTTCTTTTATTTCTGGAACTTTTTCTAAAAGCATTTCTATTTCTTCTGGATAAATATTTTTACCATTTTGAGTTACAATAACATTTTTGCTTCTTCCTGTTATAAATATAAATCCATCTTCATTTATGTATCCTATATCACCTGAATGGAAATATCCATCTTCTTCAATTACAGCTTTTGTAGCTTCTTCATCTTCATAGTATCCAAGCATTAAAGTAGGAGTTTTTATCATTATTTCTCCTTCTCCATTTTCATTTGGATTTGCTACTTTAACTTTTGCTTGTACTATTGGCTTTCCTGCCGAGCCAATTTCTGGTTTATATTCAGGGGTTAAGGCAGAAATTGGTGCTGTTTCTGTAAGACCATATCCTTGAAGGAACGATATTCCTATATCTTCTAACCAATTTCCAACCTTTTTGTCTATAGGAGCTGCTGCTGAAACTATAATTCTAATATTTCCACCTAAATTATCATGTATTTCTTTAAATACTTTTCTCTTTATATCTATGCCTACTGATTTAAGACCATTAGTAATGTGTATCATAGAATTTACTAGTTTCTCTTTATGACTCTTCTTTATTGTTTCATTTATTTTTTTATATACACTCTCAATTAAAAGTGGCACAGCTAAAAGAGCTGTTGGCTTAGATTCTTGTAAGTTTGGAACTATGTATCTTAAGCCTTCGCATATTGCAATAGAACATCCATCTGCAATTGGAAGTAAAAATCCAATTGTAGATTCATATGTGTGGTGTAATGGTAAAACAGAAAATAGTCTATCTGTAGGGTATAGTTTTACGTATGCATTAACGGCATTAATATTTTCTGCTAAATTTCTATTGCATAGCATAACTCCCTTAGAGTTTGATGTTGTACCAGATGTAAATAAAAGTACCTTAAATTCCTCTGGATTTATTTCTATTTTTTCGAAAAAGTCATCACCTGATTTTATTATTCTTTTACCATTTTCAATTAAATAATTTATACCTACATCTTTGTCTTTTAGTTCTGCATCAGATTTCATTTCAATAAAATATTCTACTTCTGGTACGTTTTCTTTAATTTTCTTTATATCCTCTACTTTTTTTGGAGAATATATTATCGCCGCTGATTTTGATCTTTTTACTAAATTTTCTAGTTCATTATATGGAAGCTCTCTATCCACTGGAACTGCTATTCCAACTCCTGTAAGCATTGCCATATATGATAAATACCATCCATATTGTGTTTCTCCAACAATTATTACTCTTTTGTCTTTTAAGTTAAGTAGTTTTATCATAGCACTTCCAAGAGCCAAAACATCTTCTCCAAATTCTTTGTATGTAATTTCTTTGTATGATTCCTTATGATCTGGTTTTTCCAGTATACATGGTCTATTCTCAAATTCTTTTATTGATCTTAAGAAGAACTCCTTTACAGTTTTATAATTTGTCGTTTCATATGGCTCAGTTCTTTTTTGTTTTAAATTCTCTTTTTGAAGTTTTTCGTAATCAATTTTTACATTTTCTAAGTCTTCAACTGTATCCATTTTTATCTTTCCAAATTTTAGTTTGGGCATTTTTATATTTATATTCATTTTTGTTCCTCCTTTAAGCTTTGAATAAAACTATAATCTAAATCTTTATATATTTTTTCTATTTTTAAATCCGAATTTTTCTTTTCTAGCAAACTCGCACATGCTAAGCCAAATATTTCTGAAGTTAGAATATCTGGATTGTATTTTTTTATTTCTCCTACTTCAATTCCTTTTATAACAATGTTTTTTACTATTTCCAAATATTCGTCTAAATATTTTTTACAAGTCTTACTTCTTGGGCTATTTCCCCATATCTCACTAAGTACAATCGTCATGAAATTTTCATATTTAACTATAATTTTGATTTGTATTAATACAATTGCTCTTATTTTATCTATGTACCTTTTTTGCTTATCTACTTTTAGATTAATGCTATTTTTTAGTAAATTCATTCCTTCTTCAATAAGGAAATTGAAAATTTCTTCTTTGCTAGAAAAATGATAATATAGTGTTCCTTTTGCTACTCCTACTGTTGCAGTAATTTCTTCTATGCTTGTTGCATCATATCCTTTTTCTGCAAATAATTTCATGGAAGTTTCAAAAATTTTTCTTTTTGTTTTGTTCATTTTTAACCACAATCCTTTCTCAAGGCATTTTGTAACTTTTACTATTATATATTTATTTGTA
>OLWB01003479.1_pt1 | contig 11195 bp, 10 predicted proteins | sample 1673331 | NCBI WGS metagenome assembly OLWB01 (sample SAMEA3178943, study PRJEB25190) | human gut metagenome | biome: human gut; feature: human-associated habitat; material: faeces | place: Austria | collected 2013 | reverse complement strand
TGTCTGTCTGTCTGTCTGTCTGTCTGTCTGTCTGTCTGTCTGTCTGTCTGTCTGTAAAAGCATGTCCCTAACTTCTTCCCTTGTCAAGCATATTTTTAGTGAATACGCAATTTTCTTAAAACAGCCTGGATTTTTTCTCGTTCCATCCGATTCATGGCAAAGGCATATATCATTACCATATAAAGGATTGTATACATTGCTGCCTTCAGAACGAAAGGCCCTATGCCCCCCTGGGACCATAGGTATACATTAGCGGCATATCCAATCGCAAGACACCCCCCTGTAACCAGAGATATTCTGCCTATCTGTCTCCAGAAAGAAGCGATGGCCAGACGGATTTCCTTTGCATAATACCAGTTCATTATAAATCCATTTCCCACAATCATGGAAATCCCGGTAGCCACTGCACAACCAATACCGCCATATTTGATTCCCAGTGGAATAGCCAGGACAAGATTCAGAATTCCTGTGAGGAAATAAATGCGGGCGCGGAAATCATATCGGTTCATGGCCTGCATAATAGCAAGGCCTATGTTTTGAATCAGGTCTACTGTAAATGGAAGAATGATGAGAAGAGTAATGATATAAGAGTCTTCAAACCCTGGTCCTGCCCATAAGGCAATAAACTGCTTTCCGAAAATGATAAAGCCCGTTGCCACCAGGGCCAGAAGATAGTACTGCCATCTGCCAATCTGAATAAAGAGCTCAGAAAGGTTCCTGATGGGCTCCTTCCTGGCCACCATGCCGGTAACATGCGGAAGATACACGCCGGATATGGCTGTAGAAAGGGCCATATAGTTCATATAAATCAGGGAAGCAATAGAATATACAGCTACGGCAGCTGTCCCACTGATAATGCCAAGGATAATCTGATTCGTTTTCCAAAAGACCTGATCAATGAGTGTTACTACAAAAACACTAAGAGCCAGTTTTTTAAATTCTGAGAAAAGTTCAGGGTTCCAGTAATGAAAATGAATTTTCACGTGAAGGTCATAGAAGCAATAATAAACCCTTGCTCCGCTGAGCATCAGATTCAATACAGTCTGCACAGCGGCTACGGAAAACGCACTGGGATGATGCTGCAACACCAGCACCACCAGAATAGGCTGCATTACCAGTTGTATAGTCTCCATTCCTTTTAAAAAGAAAAATCGCTCGTGTGCATTAATCACAGAACGGAAAACCATGGTAGATAAAGTAATGACAATATTCAAAAGTAAAAGAAGAAAAATCTGCTTTGCCTCATCCACTTCTGATACCGTCATGCTTCCTGCAAAGATAACATCAAGAAATCCATAGCAGATAAAGCCTATAGCCAGCGCCAATATAGTCACTGCACCATATCCACGAACAGAAATGGCAAGTATATTCTCCATGCCGATGCTGTCCTTTAGTGCCCTGTACTTGGCATAGAACCGGATAACTGCAGCAGAAAGGCCGAAATCCATAATGCTGAAATAGGCGATTAAAGAACCCATGAGCTGATACAGGCCATATTCGCTTTTACCTATAAAATGGAGAAGTATCGGCACATAGAGAAAGCCTATAAAAGCATGAAGAGCAATATTTAAATAGCTGAGTAAAATTCCTAATTTACGTTGATTCATGTTAGTCCAGTCATATTCTTTTTATGTATTTCATTAACTATGGCATAAGAAAAAGCTAAGATTACCCAGTATGCATAAAGCAAGGATAAAGATCCATTACAGCCAGCAACAGCACTTCCTATTAATGAAATCCCAGTAATCATTATTTTTATTTGTTCGATTCCTCCTGAACACTTAAAACACTTAAGAAGTCTTAATGCAACATAAATAAGCGGTAGTATATAAGCAATCAATCCAATAATTCCATTGTTAGCGAACCTTGAAACATATTCATTCATCGCATTAAATCCGTAGCGTAAAACCCCCATTTTATTGTAGTTTGTGACCCACATATGAACCTCAGTATTAGCAAAATCTGATTCGTTAAAATTATGAACTGTGTAAGCAGAACTCAAAACATCTCCGACCCCTAAGATTGGGTACTCTATTCCCGTCTTAATATTTGCACGAATCAGAGCATATCTTGCACCATTACTTCTTTTATTAGCACTCCCTAAAGAGCCTACATTATCTTCCATGTATGAAGCAATTGTCATGTCTTGATTATTATCATTGCTTTTATTACTATTTTGTGCTGTCACATTTATAAATCCAATAGAAAGCACTAAGGATAAAACAGTAATCCCACAAAGGGTAAAAAAACGCTTAAATAGATTCTTCCTATGAATATACAAAATTCCTAAAAAAAACAAAGCTAAAACTCCCCAGAACATTGTAACAGCTGTTCTTGCTTTTGTCATAAAAATCATAAACGTATAAAAAGTAATCAGACTAATTAACCCTATATGCTTTTTATCAGACAGCAAAAACTTTCCCCATAAAAATGGCAATGCAAAAGCAAGGTAGTTTCCCATCCGAGATGGTTCTGAGAACATGGATCGAAGCTGTCGTTCCCATAAAAGCGGCGGCCACCATCCATGATCAATAGCTATAGGATGAATCATTGGATTAACATAAGATAGAATGTATTTTGCAAAATCAAAATCTGCAAGGTAAAACAGCTCAATAATTGAATAAATACTTAAAAGTATAATACTTGCAGTCACAACTTTAGTGATTAAATTGAAATAATAACTCCAATTACTTTTAAATAACTGATATAAGATAAACGAAAACCCAAAAGTATATAAAACATCTAAAATGGCACCTTTTATAGAACGAACCCCTACCCATATCATTGTCAAAAGTCTCTCGTCAATGGGAATTCCATGACTATTTAACAGTGCCAATACAGCCGGCAACTTTTCGATTTGTCTACTTGGTCCCGAAAGTAATTCATTATAGTATGGATAATTAACAAGCCCCAAAATGTTGCTCAAAAGAACAATAAACATCAGGCAGAAAATATACTTAATAAATAGCGAATCTTCTTTTTCAATAATAAAATTCCCTATATATATTTGATATATCCACAAAATCATCAGAATAACCAAGAAATACCAACTGAGTTTACATGAAAATCCTCCACTAATTGTACTTAGCTGCAGGATTTTTGGGATATTGTCAAAGATTAAGCAAAAAATTGCTCCTGTGACTAACCACTTAGACCATGTGTTATGATCATAGTTCATATCATCTCCGAAGTTCATTTCATCACACTTTCTAAACGTTTTAGCCTAGATTTCCGAAATACATAACGAATCATTTGAGCATCGATGATTAATTATCTAATTTTCGAAGTAACTAAGGGTGAGGTAACGCCTAAGTCTCTATACAGTTGCTGTCACTAAGCCAAGAACTTTTCCCTGTAATAGTTTTTTCTAGTTCAATAAAGCTTTCATTAGAATCCAGCTCATCGAGCGCTCACTCGTGTTATATCTGGGAATCCGTTCTGCTTAAAATACCCTCTACTTGTCGTAGTAATTGAATCGATATCTTCTATGAATCCTTGTTATATAGAGAATCCAAGTATCATTAACAGGTAAAATTCAATTAAATCTTATTTTTAATCAATTCTTTCTGAATATCTTGCAAATCCGAAAATAAAAATCAAGGCACTTCATCTTCAACAATATATATTTTATCAGATCCTTTTTATCTAAATGTATAGCATATTTTAGCCGAAGAACCTGGCTCCACGAATGATTATAAGCTAGCCGTGTTATATCAGGTTTCTGTGAAACGCAATCAACATTAAAAAAATAATATGACTTCTCCAGCTCAGTAATAAGTTGCAATAGCCGACAAAGAAATTTTACCTTTAGCTTATTGTCATTTATATAAGACCATAAATATGTTAAATTTTTAATATAATTCTCTTCTTTTAATAGTGTAAACCGATGTTGCGCCGAAAAAGGATTCTCTATATAAACATACCAATGCCTTTTCGTAAAAATTATTTTCTGTGCCTTTTTCAGAATTTCCAGATTCCATATGACATCTTCCCCATAGTTAAGATGAACATCAAAAGGTATTTCTAATGCCAATTGTTTTTTTAAAACTTTAGCTACAGGGCCTCTATTAACATAAAGAGAGCCCTGCTGAAAAAAATCGCACTTTGCGTCAATCATATGACCAACCAAAAGTGATTTATGGTACTCATCCATAAACGTATACGACAAATCTCCGCTAAAATCCTCATACTGATTATTGGGCTTGAATTCATATTTTGTAAATCCATAAATTACATCAACATTACGAGCATGCTCATCCCTCAAAATCTGTTTCACATCCTCAAAATAATTTTTGGTAATCATATCATCTGCATCTATAAATGCTATATATTGACCTGCTGCTTCTTTGACTCCATTATTGCGAGCCATGGAAACACCTTGATTTTTTTGATGAATGACTCTAAATCTATTTAATTTCATGGCAATTTCATCCAAAAATGATGCACAGGACTCACTACTTCCATCATCAACAACGATAACTTCATAATCATTACACTTCTGTTCTTTTATACTATTAAAACACCTTAATATCTCAGCATGTGAATTATTGTACACTGGAATAATAATGCTCAATAACGGTTGATTCATCAACTTTCGCCCTTTTAATAACTATAATATGAATAGATTTAGCGATAATAACGCAAAGTTACAATTATTCCCCGCTGAATATCAAAGCATGGTTTCCAACCAAGACTTTCTAATCTATTTGAATTTAGTGAAGAATTATCCATCATATTAAAAACTTTCTTCTCCTCATCTCTGGAATCTTTAAAGATAACCGGCACATGAGCAGCTAATGAAAATAATTCAGCCAACTTCCGGATCGTGACTATAGAAACCTTATTTGAAATATTATACGCATTTCCACTGTATCCATTAAGTAAAATCGACAATATAGCTGACCCGCAGTCTAACGTATAGCAATAAGATCTCAATTGCAATCCGCTGCTCTTTAATACTAAAGGTTTATGATTGACAGCACATCTGGTGAACTCAGCAGATACCCTGCTATCATTTTCTTTTATGGAAGGGCCATATATATGTCCAGGTCTGGCTACCACAAAATCAACTCCATATTCTTTCTTGTATGAAGAACATAGAGTTTCGGCAGCTCTTTTGGCAGAAGGGTAGCATGCGCGGAAATTCAGGATGTCAACATATCCATAATCCCCCTCTGAGAAAGGCTGATTACGACTGGACCTTCCATATACCTCACTTGATGACAGATACAGCAGGCGGCCGCTTTTATTGTTTTTTAATATATTCAAGAGGACCGATAATCCATTTATATTAGCAAGCATGGTCTCGACGGGGCTTGTTGAAAACGAATACGGATCAGCAGGACTGGCTCCATGAATTATAAAATCCGGCTGCACCGAGCCCATCTCCAAAGTTCCTGTATCAGCGTCATAATAGGAAAACCCAAAATCATCCTCACTTACAAAAGATTGAAATCTCTTAATAATGCGACTCCTGCTTCTTCCTGCCAAAATAATGTTCATATGAAAGTTTCGTGTACGATTCATATGAAAAAGTATTTCTGCTACAGCGGATCCAATCATACCGGTAGCCCCTGTAACGAGTATCGTTCGTCCACGTAATTTATCGATATCGGGAATACACTTAGCAACTTTTTCTACATCATTCCAGTACTCATCCGTATAAAGCAGCATTTCTAATTCTCCGTTAAATTCTATTCTTGTCCATAATATGCATGAGGGCCATGTTTTCTACTATAATGTTTATCCAGCAAAAACTGATGTACTTCTTTGATATTAGGATTTAAAAATTCAGAAATAGTAGCCATATGTGCTACTTCTTCTATAACTTTTGCATGATATAAAGCTTCATTAGGATTTTTTCCCCAGCTGAACACACCATGATTTTCACAAAGTGTACCGGGAATTGCCAACCAGTCAAGATTTTTAAACCTTTCAAGAATGACACGCCCGGTATTCTCCTCATAGGCAGACTCCACTTCCTTTTGGCTTAAAGCTCTCGTACAAGGAATACTTCCGAAAAAATAATCTGCCTGTGTTGTTCCATAGCAGGGAATATCACGCCCAGCCTGCGCCCAAGAAGTAGCAAAAGTCGAATGAGTATGTACTATCCCTCCAATGTTCCCCCATTTACGATATAAGAGTACATGTGTTGGGGTATCTGAAGAAGGACGCAAATCACCTTCAATAACTTTTCCAGCAAGATTAACAACAACCATCATATCCGGAGTTAAAGACTTATATGGTACTCCACTCGGCTTAATAACAACTAAACCTGTTGCATAGTCAAATCCACTCACATTTCCCCAAGTAAAGGTGACCAGTTGATATGTTTCAAGCCGTTTATTAGCATCACAAACCATATTTTTAAGTTCTTCCAGCATTAGGTAATCTCCATTCGTGATTAATTTAACAGCAATTACTTTAGCCAATCTGATCGCTTAGCAATAAGCAGTGCCTTGAAAATATCTATATCTTCCACGGTTGTCAATTTAATGTTTTTTTCAGACCCTGCAGAAAAGTAGACCTGCTTCCCCATTTCAACCATGAGTGTACACGATGCTACAGAATTGGTAATCCCTTTTCTTAAAGCTTCTCTATGCAAATTGCAAATATCACCCAATAAAAAGCCTTGAGGCGTTTGTGTCCTCTTTAAACGGTCTCTTGGATAGCTTCCGGTAGAAACGATACCGTCTGAAGTCTCCAACATAGCTTCTGCACAGGGAATAGTAGCAATTGCACATCCATACTGCCGTGTTTTTACGATACAATCGGAAATAATCTCATTAGAAACCATAGGTCTTATGGCATCATGGATAAGAACAACATCTTCTTTTTGAAAATGCTTTTCTAGTTCATAAACACCATTTCTTATAGAATCCTGGCCATTTTTTCCACCAGGAATAATATATTTCAATTTAGTTACATTAAACTGGTCAGCATAAGCCTGTAGTACTTGTTCCCAGCCAGAAATGCATACAACAGCTATTGCATCTATATCCGGATGATTCTGAAATGCCTGCAGAGTATAAACAATAACAGGCTTCTCGTTTACTGTCAAAAACTGTTTAGGAATATTCTGATGCATCCTTTGGCCGGATCCTCCGGCAATAATCAAAGCAATATTCATTTTCTCTCCTCTTGCTATACACTCCCAAAACCGCTTTATCTTTGATTCTTCAATCAGTACGGTGTCTGTACGACCGGCAAAACTATTGTACTTCATTCTTTCTTATATACTATCATATCGTGCGTCTGTCTTTTTTCTAAAGGAGGCAGCTGCATATAATTACCATAGATTCCATGGAGATATGAATCCCAACAGGAGAATGCAGGCATTTTATATCCTTCAAATTCTACTTCAACTTCCTTTTCAAATTCACTTTTCAACATACGCTCACCTACACCATAAAGCCCCCAAGTAACAATACCTACATACTTTGCCGATTCATACGAAATTTTGCGAGATAATTTTTCTATCCTGCCCCCAAAATACTTAGCACCAATCAATTTGGTGATTGGTTTTAAAATATATTTACCATATTTATGTGCTTGACTTTTCCCTTCTCCTAAATGTGCGTTGGCTATCATAAACAGCTTACGGTAAAAACTGCACTGCTCATAAATGTTTTCCACCTCATTTATATCAGAAGGAAGTCCATCTACAGGAAAAATATCAACCCACAATCCAAATGATTTTTGACTATATTGCGATTGCGTAACGGTTGACAAATCTCTGATGCTAGCATAAGGAGCCTCCCAGTTGTCAAGTGAGCTAGATATTAATTTATAGTTATTATTTGATTTGAATATAGTCATAAATTTTTGGTAGTCAGGGCGGGGCATGCAGATATCTATATCATCATCCCAAGGTATAAATCCCTTATGTCTTACTGCGCCAAGCAATGTGCCTCCTGCCAAATAAAACTTAATGTGATTCTTTTCGCATATTTCTCGAATCATTATCAACATATTTAATTCACATTTTTGTATATCGTTCTTAGATAATCTTTTCATATTGCCCTCTAATCTTAGATATCAAGCAGCTAAATGACTAAACGTTTATTTTCTCCTGCCTTAGCTCTTCCTGCAAGTCATAGCCAGCCTTAATTAGTTCATCGCGATTTCTACGCCTTGCACCTGCATGTTTTGTCATATATTTATATATACATGTAGCTACATTTTCAGCATTTTCTTTTATTGAAAAAAAATGAGCATTACTTGTGACAGCAATTTCCTTGGTAATGGTATCTGCAAAAAAGCATGGCAAACTTGCAGCTTGTGCTTCTATTCCAACTATACCAAGCCCCTCAAATCGTGAGGGCAAAACAAAACAGTCCATCGCCTGCATAAGTTTATTAACATCATTCCGTAATCCTAAGAACAATACTTTGGATGTAAGATTCATGTTTTCTGCTAAATGTTGAATTTTATTAAAATTATCACCTGTTCCTATCAGCATTAGCATACTATCCGGCTGTTTTTGCACAAGATAACTAAACAATCTAATTAAATATTCATGATTTTTTTGATATGAAAATCGTCCTACATGACCAATAACTATAGTATCTGGTTTAATATTCAACTGTTTTCTTACTTCAGCACGTATTGCAGGATCATAAAGATATGCGGTCAAATCTATAGCATTCTTCTTTAATTTAAAATTTTCTTTAGAAAACACCCATTGACCTGCTTCTGTAGAGCAAGCATATCTTTCATCAATAACATGATCAAACAGAGCCCGACTTATATAATGATATATATTCAGAGCCACTCTTTTTTTTGTACTGTTTACATCAATTCTTGTGTTATGAGCATGCACAACCAGTTTGGAGCCACCCGCTTTAACCGCTTTATATAATATTGCATTGGCAAACCCAACATTGCAGTAAACAACATCAATTTTATTTACTTTCAAAAATTTTACGATTTCCCTATAGTATAAGTACGGTGTAGAAAGATGCGGAAAATTGCAAATATGAATATGTGAGTTCTTTAAAAAATCAGACCACTGGATATCACTACCGATTCCCTCACTAAATCCAAAGTAAATCTGGTCATATGTAGATAGTAATAAAGACATACGATCAGTTACATATCTCTCTACCCCGCCAAAGCTTTCTGTCAATCCCCAAATTAGTATGTTTACCATAAAAACCTCTAACCGAATCCAAACTAAAAAATAAAGTTAATAAAATGAAAAAATATACAAAGTCTGTATTCCTCAGCACACCTGAACATTTTACTCATAACTCGGAGTATGCCTTTAACAGCTTTTTTTCCATAATTTCCCACCTATATTTTTCTTCATACAGCTTTTTACCATTCTGTCCCATTTCTTTACATCTCACTGGATCTTTTAGAAGTTTATCTAACGCTTTATAAAATTCATCAGCATTATAAGGTATAGTGATCCCTAAATTATATGCTTCGACGATTTTATCGATTCCCGTACCACGACAAACAATCATGGGTTTCCCTAAAGCCAGCGATTCATAGAATTTATTTGGTGCGCATAATTGATGATTTCTAATAGAAGGGTCATAGATTGCTGATAATACTTTTGTTCTGGATTCTATTTTCAAGACTTCTTGATAGACTATAGTTCCATAAAACATGAAATTAGGACATGACTGTGAAAGCTTCTCTGCTAATTCACCATAATTACCATACCCGGCAAATGTAAACTTTAACTCATTATGTAATGGATATTTATCAAGAATCTCTTTTACTAAACGCTTTACGGGGAACAATGATCCACAATAAGCATAATCAAAATCACTAGTGCTTACAGGCAACTGAATTAAACGCAAGTCGGGAGAATTATGAATAACTATGAGCTTTTGTGGGTTGGCTTTCTGGATTTGAATTCTTCTCTCTTCGGTACATATTATTGTCACAGCCGCCGCATTTATAATATTAATTTCCATCTGTTCAACCATATTCTCCAATAATTGAGGGATATGATGCAAATCTATATAATAATCATAAACATCATAGACTAATTTGATGTTCAATGGTACATTTCTACGCATAAATAAATAGACGGGTAATCCAGAATCAAGATCACATGCATGTATGATAAAGGAACCAGGCTTATCACGCTTTGTGAGCAAGATAAGCTTAGCATATACCCATTTAAACCATAAGGCCAACTTATCTATATGTCTAAATCCAATTTTAATAATATTTCATTTAAAAAAGTAAAAGCTTACATTATCATTAAATAAAGAGCTGCATTTTTCAGTTGCTTTGCCATTACGATCCCATCCTAAAACAATAACCTTATAACCATTATTAGATAAAGAAAGTATCTCTTTAATGGCCCTAGAATCATTGTATATGCTAGCTGTTCGAACAAAAATAACTGTTTTCATAATCAAGCTCCTTTATTCAGCCAAATAGCTATGTAATACTATTTTGGTCACAGAAAATCCACTTATATCTGTATGTGTGTTTATCAGCTCATTAGTACTAAGTTCTACTGATATGATATTTATAAATTCATGGATCTGAGAAAATTATTATTATAAGTTCATCCTGGTTAATACTGAGCATTTCATAAAACTTGCCATATGTATATGTAAGTGCCAGCAGGAGAATATTACTCATACGAATTATTTGTTAAAACTTTTAGCAATTTATTTCCAACTTACATGCAACGTCTTTAATCCATAAGCTCAATATTTATCGATTCATGATTTTTTCAAACTTCCTATATATTTGCTCCCATTCATATTTTTCTTCTACCAGTTTTTTCCCAGCTTCAGCCACGTTCAGCGCATCATCATAATGTCCCAGTAAATAGTCTACCTGTCCAGCTATAGCCGCAGAGTCATTCCTAACCCAGAACTCTTGACCATCTTTAGCTTCAATGCCCTCCGCACCAATGTCATTAGTCACAACCGGCACCCCCATAGACATGGCTTCCAGAATTTTTGTCTTGACTCCGGTACCATACAAAATCGGAGACAGAAAAATCTGACTTTTTCGAATATATTCTACTAGATTGTCGACACGTCCGGTAAATATGACATGAGTATTACCCTTATATCTTTCTTTGATATCGTCCGGGCATTATCCAATAACCATGAATTTCACATCGTGATGAATCTTAGGAAGTATATCAGAAATAATCCAATCCCGAATTGCAATAATAAGTTGAACACCCGGCGAACCTTTATGCAGTAAGTGCT
>OLWB01003477.1_pt1 | contig 11197 bp, 7 predicted proteins | sample 1673331 | NCBI WGS metagenome assembly OLWB01 (sample SAMEA3178943, study PRJEB25190) | human gut metagenome | biome: human gut; feature: human-associated habitat; material: faeces | place: Austria | collected 2013 | reverse complement strand
TTTCAAAGCCGCTTAGATAGGAGACGACCTTGTCCATCTCGTCATAGGTGTCAAAGTAGGCGGGATAGGCCTTCTTGACGCGCTCGCGGTGGCTCATGCGCACATGGTCCGGGCTGTCGATCACGCCCATGGTGCACAGCTCGCGGGCTGCCAGCGCGACGCATTCCTCCTCGCTCATGTTCCAGAACTCGTCGCCCTCGTTGCAGAAATACTCCAGCCCGATCCACACGGTGTGCTCCGGGTCCTCCACCAGATAGGGCGACCAGTTGTTGAAAATCTGGATGCGGCCCAGCTTCACATTGGTGTCCTGCACGTAGATCCAGCAGTCGGGCACGATGTTGCCAAGCGTCTTGTGATTCGTTTCGTTTTTCAGATTCAGACGGTCCAGCAAAAGGCCCACGGTGACGAAATCGCGGTAGGGCAGGCCTGCGGCCACGCGCGCCACGTCCGCCGGCACGTCGTTCATGCCGGCCACCAGGTCTTTTACCGGCATGGAGGAGAAGAAGGCGTCCCCCTCCACCGTGTGCTCGCCGCTTTCGTCGCGGTAGCGCAGGCTCCTGACGCGCCCGCCCTCCGTGGTCAGGCCCAGAACCTCCGCACCCAGCAGAATCTTTCCGCCCATCTTCTCCACCTCGGTGGCCACGGTTTCCCACAGCTGGCCGGGGCCGTACTTGGGATAGCGGAACTCCTCGATCAGCGAGGTCTGGACATGCTTGCTGCGCTGCTCCTTGGAGACGAACACCTTGGAAAACATGTCCCTAAGGATGCCGAAGATGCTCAGTTCCTTGGTGCGCTGCTTGCCCCAGCTGGCATCGATCTCGCGGGGGTGGCGTCCCCACAGCTTTTCGGTATAGCCCTCAAAGAACATTCCGTAGAGCTTTTTGCCAAAGCTGTTGATGTAGTAATTTTCCAGGTTGTCGTTGGGACGCTTGTGCAGCGTGGCGCAAAGGAAGCTCATGCCCACCTGCATGGTGGTGGCAAAGCCCATGGTCTTGAGCGTCTCCATCTTGAGGCTGACGGGATAATCGAAAAAGTGCTTGCCGTAATAGATGCGGCTGACGCGGTTGCGCACCAGCATGACGCGGTCTTCCTTTTCGGGGTCCGGACCGCCGGCAGAGAGCGGAACGGGGCGGCCCAGCACCCTGTCGTCAAAGGAAGGCGCGCCCTGCAGGGGCATGATGTCCGCCCACCAGTCCATCACGCGCTGGTCCTTGCTGAAAAAGCGATGGCCGCCGATATCCATGCGGTTGCCCTGATAGCGCACCGTCTTGGAGATCCCGCCGATTTCGTGACTCTGTTCCAGAACCGTTACGTCATAGCCGTGCTTGAGCAGCTCGTACGCCGCCGTCAGTCCGGCGGGGCCGGCTCCGATAATCCATACTTTCTGCATTTCGTGGCTCCTGTCGCTCTATGGCGCAATACTCATGCGGAATGGCAGATTTTCGCCGTTCCTGTCATTCAACAGTATATATCAGTTGACTGGGTTTTGCAAAGCCTATTTTCTTCGCGGAGCGCGCCCAAATTGGCGTCCGGCTCTTGACAGACCGCCTCCCGCGCGTGGTATGCTGGATATAGATACCGGCCGCTCCCGCGCGGCTGTCCGGGGAGGAATACGCCTATGATAACCCGCATGTTTCATGATCTCACACTTCCGCTTTTGGGCTTCGGCGCCATGCGCCTGCCGCTGCTTGCGGACGGCTCCGGCCGGGTGGACGAGGCCGAAACGCGTAAAATGGTGGACTATGCCATGCAGAACGGCCTGAACTACTTCGACACCGCCTACCCCTACCACGAGGGCGAATCCGAGCGCATCATGGGCCGCATCCTGGCGGATTGTCCCCGCGAGAGCTACCTGCTGGCCACGAAGTTTCCCAGCCACGTGGCCGCCGCCGGGCGCACTCCCGCCTCCATCTTTGAAGAGCAGCTGGAGAAATGCGGGGTAAGCTACTTCGATTTCTACCTGCTGCACAATGTGTATGAAAAGTCCATCGAGACGTATACCGATCCCCGCTGGGGCATCATCGACTATTTTCTGGAGCAGAAGAAGAACGGCCGCATCCGTCACCTGGGCTTCTCCTCCCACGGCGGCGTGGAGCTGCTGGAGAGCTTCCTGTCCCGCTACGGCAAGGACATGGAGTTCTGTCAGATCCAGCTGAACTATCTGGACTGGACCATGCAGGACGCCAAGGCCAAGTGCGAGCTGCTGCGCCGGTACAGCATCCCCATCTGGGTCATGGAGCCCGTCCGGGGCGGCCGCCTGGCCTCCCTGACGCCGGAGGCGGAGTCCGAGCTCCACGCCCTGCGGCCGGAGGAGTCCACCGCTGCCTGGGCCTTCCGCTTCCTCCAGGGGGTGGAGGGGGTCCAGATGATCCTCAGCGGCATGACCACCCCCGCCCAGATGGAGGACAACGTCTGCACCTTCGAAGAACGCCGCCCCTTGACGGACCAGGAGGAGAAGGTCCTGCTGGACATCGCCAAGGGCATGTACGGCGCCGTGCCCTGCACCGCCTGCCGCTACTGCTGCGACGGCTGCCCCATGGGCCTGGACATTCCCATGCTGCTGAAGCTGTATAACGAGGCCAAGTTCTCCCCCAACTTCAACATCGGCATGCGGGTGGAGGCTTTGCCGGAGGACAAGCGCCCCGCCGCCTGCGTGGGCTGCGGCCAGTGCGCCCGGGTCTGTCCCCAGAACATCGACATTCCCGCCGCCCTGGCGGACCTGAACGAGGTGCTGAAGAGGATCCCCAGCTGGGCCGACATCTGCCGGGAACGGGAGGAAGCCGCCCGCCGGGCAAGAGAAGCCAAGTAACATGGCCCATATCATCGAAATCACCGATTTTTCCGCCCCGGAGCTGGATATCTACGCCCGGCTGACGGAAAACCAGCTGGTGAACCGGGCCGACCCGGAAAACGCCCTGTTCGTGGCGGAGAGTCCCCTGGTCATCGGCCGGGCTCTGGACGCCGGGTGCACGCCGGTGTCCTTTCTGATGGAGCGCAAGCACATCGAGGGAAAAGGCGCGGAGGTGCTGGCCCGCTGCCCGGCGGATATCCCGGTATACGCGGCGGACCTGCCGGTGCTGACCCAGCTGACGGGTTTCCACCTGACCCGGGGGATGCTGTGCGCCATGCGGCGGCCCCGGCTCCCCTCCGTGGCGGAGGTCTGCGCCAATGCCCGGCGCATTGCCGTGCTGGAAAACATCATGAACCCCACCAACATCGGGGCCATTTTCCGGTCCGCCGCCGCTCTGAACGTGGACGCGGTGCTGCTGACCGCCGCCGGCAGCGACCCCCTGTACCGCCGGGCCGCCCGGGTCAGCATGGGCAACGTGTTCCTGGTGCCCTGGACATATCTGCCGGAGGGGGAGAGCTGGCCGGAGCTGCTGCATGAGCTGGGCTTCAAAACCGTGGCCCTGGCCCTGCGGGACGACTCCCTGGCCCTGAACGATCCCCGCCTGCTGGCGGAGCCGAAGCTGGCCATGGTGCTGGGCACCGAGGGGGACGGCCTGGCCTCCTCCACCATCGCCGCCTGCGACTATACCGTGAAAATTCCCATGTCCCACGGGGTGGATTCCCTGAACGTGGCCGCCGCCAGCGCCGTGGCCTTTTACCAGCTGGCCCTGCTGAACGGATAAAAAAAGCCTGTGTATTCGGTGCAATTGCACCGAATACACAGGCTTTTTATATTCGATACTTCTGCTCATAGGCCTGGACCCGGCTGTCGAAGGCCGGGTCCTGCTGCCGCAGGGCCGTCTGGGCGGCATGAAGCCCCTGGTTCCCGTCGGGCAGCCCCGCCACGCACCCGGCAATGTTGCTGCAATGGTCCGCCGCCCGCTCCAGGTCCGTCAGCACGTCGGACCACACAAAGCCCAGCTCCATGGTGCCGCTCCCCTGCTGCATCCGCCGGATGCGCCGGGACCGCAGCTGCTCCTTCAGGCCGTCGATGACCTGCTCCAGGGCCTCCACCTCCGCCTGGGCGGCGGGGTCCTCCCGACGGAAGGCGTCCAGAGCCAGGTCCGCGATCTCCTCCACGGCGTCCGTCAGCACCCGCAGCTCCCGGCGGTCCTCGGCGGGCAGGGAAATGTCCTTGTCCCGCAGCTCCTCCCCGCTTTCCAACAGGTTCATGGCGTGATCCCCCAGCCGCTCAAAATCACCGATCAGCGCCAGCAGCTCCGCCGCCCGGGCGTTGTCCCGCCGGGTCAGCGTCTGGCCGCTGAGCCGCACCAGGAATGTCCCCAGCACGTCCTCCATCCGGTCGATGCGCTCCTCCTGCCGCCGCAGCTCCTTTGCCGAAGCAGGCTGCACCTCCGTCAGAGCAGCCACGCCCCGGCGCAGGTTATCCCGGGCCAGGGCCGCCATGTCCCCGGCCAGCTTCCGGCATTTTTCCAGGGCCGCCGCCGGGGCCGCCAGCAGCCGGGGGTCCAGCTCCGTCCCCTTCTCCCCCTCCTCACCCGGCAGCAGCCGCAGCACCGCCCGCTCCAGCAGTCCCGCCGCCGGAAACAGCAGCATCGTACACAGCAGGTTGAAGGCCGTGTGGATCACCGCCACCCCCGGCAGAGTCACGGGACGGGCCAGCATCGTCGGAGCCGCCAGCACCTTCACCAGCCAGAACACCGCCAGCCACACCCCGGCCCCGGTAAGGTTGAACAGCAGGTGGACCAGCGCCGCCCGGCGGGCATTGCGGCTGGCCCCCACGGAGGACAGCATGGCCGTGATGCAGGTGCCGATGTTCTGCCCCATAATGATGGGCACAGCGGCGCCCACCGTAACCTGACCGCTGGCGGCCAGGGCCTGCAATATCCCCACGGAGGCGGAGCTGGACTGGATCACCGCCGTCAGCACCGCCCCGGCCAGCAACCCCAGCAGCGGGTCCGTAAAGGCCGTAAACAGCCGGCGGAAGCCCTCTGCCTGGGCAAGTCCTGCCACAGAGCCGGACATCAGCTCCATTCCCTGCATCAATGTGGCAAAGCCCAGCAGGGCCTGGCCGGTATCCCGGCGGCGGCCATTCCTGGACAGATAAGCGATGATGCCCCACAGGCTCAGCAGGGGCACGAAGCCCGCAGGCCGCAGCAGCCGTCCCGGAAAACCGCCCCCCTCCAGTCCGCCCAGGCTCAGCAGCCAGGGCGTCACCGTGGTGCCTACATTGGTGCCCATGATGACCCCCACCGCCTGACCCAGGGTCAGCAGTCCGGAGTTCACGAATCCCACCACCATCACCATAGCCGCCGACGAGCTCTGCACCGCCGCCGTCACCGCAAGACCCGTGAAAAAGCCCGCCCAGCGGCTGCGGGTCATGCGGCGCAGCTGTCCCCCCAGCCGTCCGCCTGCCCGGCGCTGGAGAGCCTCGGCCATGATGCTCATGCCGAATAAAAACAGGCACAGTCCGCCCAGAGCGGACAATCCGTCAAAAATGTCCATGTGCGCCTCCTCTCCCGGTTAGCATGCCCCGGGGCCGCCGCCGTCAATCGCAGTCAAACGTCCGCTTTGTGCGGACATTTTGTCGTTTTGTGTTTTCCGTGCAAAACACCCTGGCCCCATAGGGGTAAATTTGGTGGTTATTCCGTCTTTACTTTATCTCGGTAGTGTGGTAGTGTATTAGCATACTAAATCGCCCGGCGATAGGGGCCGGGGAATGGAGGAAATCATGAAGAACATCATTCAACGCGGAGTCTGTCTGCTCCTGCTGCTGGCTGTCACCGCCGCTCTGTCCGCCTGCGGCCAGAAGACCGGCGCCAAGAACACGATTTATGCCGTGGAGGCCGGTTCCGCCGGTGAGGATGTGGCCAAGGAGAAGGGCTGGACCGTCAAAAGTGTCCAGGATCAGGCAGCCGCCCTGATGGAGGTTGCCGCCGGGACCTCCGACGCCGCCGTCATCGACCTGCTGATGGCCGGGGCCATGATCGGACCCGACACCAGCTATCCCAACCTGACCTATACCGACAGCCTCACCCAGGAGGAGTACGGCATCGGCTGCCGCCAGGGCTCTGACCTGGCCGACTTCATCACCTCCGTTCTGGCCGAGGCCTATCAGGACGGCACCACCCAGACCCTGGCCCGGCAGTTCGGCATCCGGGAGGACCTGCTGGCGGAGATGCCCCAGACCGGCTATACCGAGGACGCCGGCGGCGACGTGGCTTATATCCGGGGCAAGGGCACCCTGGTGGTGGGCATCACGGAGTTTGCCCCCATGGACTATAAGGACGACAACGGCCAGTGGACCGGCTTTGACGCGGAGCTGGCCCGGCTAGTGGCCCAGCGCCTGGGGGTGGACGTGGAGTTCGTCATCATTGAGTGGGGCCAGAAGGTCAACGAGCTCAACAGCAAGGCCATCGACGTGGTGTGGAACGGCATGACCCTCACCGACGGCGTGCAGACCGCCATGACCTGCACCCCCGCCTACTGCTGCAACGCCCAAGTCATCGTGGTCCCCGCCGCATAAGGCCATGTTCTGGACCGTAACCCTTTCCCTGCTCCAGGGGATGCGCCAGGCCGCCGTCCTGTTTGGGCTGACGTTGGCGTTCTCCCTGCCGCTGGGCCTGCTGGCAGCCCTGGGCTCCATGAGCCGCTGCCGCCCGGTGCGGGCGGTGTTCGACACCCTGGTGTGGGTGATCCGGGGCACGCCCCTGGTGCTGCAGCTGATCATCATTTTCTACGGCCCTGGCCTGTGGTTCGGTCACAACATCTGGGGCAGCAACCGGATGCTGGCGTGCACCGTGGCCTTTGTGTTGAACTACGCCTGCTATTTCTCCGTGATCTACCGGGGCGGCATCCAGGCCGTCCCGGCGGGTCAGTGGGAGGCCGGTCAGGTGCTGGGCCTCACCCGCCGCCAGATCTTCTTCAAAATCACCCTGCTTCAGGTGGTGAAGCGGATCCTGCCTCCCATTTCCAACGAGATCATCACCCTGGTGAAGGACACGTCCCTGGCCCGGATCATCGCCATCGTGGAGCTGACCAAGGCCGGTGAGGACTATGTGAAGTCCGCCGGGATCACCTGGCCCCTGTTCTATACCGGGGTATACTATCTGCTGTTTGTGGGGCTTCTGACGCTGCTGTTCCGGTATCTGGAGCGCCGTCTGAGCTATTTCCGCTGAAAGGGGGGAGCATATGTCCTATCTGAGCGTTGCGCACCTGGAAAAATCCTTCGGCAGCACCCGGGTGCTGCGGGATGTGAGCTTCGACCTGCCGGAAGGGGAGACGCTGTCCGTCATCGGCTCCTCCGGCAGCGGGAAAACCACCCTGCTGCGGTGTCTGAATTTTCTGGAGCGGCCGGACGCCGGGGTGATCTCCCTGCGGGACCAGACCCTGCTGGACGGGTCCCGCCCCCCGGTGCGGGAGCGGGAGCTGCGGGAAAAGCGCCTGCATTTCGGTCTGGTGTTCCAGGATTTCAACCTGTTTCCACAATACACCGCCCTGGAAAACGTGACCCTGGCCAGGCGTCTGGTCAAGGCACCCGGCGAATCGGAGGCGGACATCCGGGACCGGGGGCTGGCTCTGCTGGAGCAGATGGGCCTGTCCGACCGGGCGGGCCACTATCCCCACCAGCTCTCCGGCGGCCAGAAGCAGCGGGTGGCCATCGCCCGGGCTTTGTGCATGGAGCCGGACGTGCTGTGCTTCGACGAGCCCACCTCCGCCCTGGATCCGGAGCTTACCGGCGAGGTGCTGCGGGTCATCCGCCAGCTGGCCGACCGCCGCACCACCATGATCGTGGTGACCCACGAGATGGCCTTCGCCCGGGACGTGAGCAATCATGTGGTGTTTATGAGTCAGGGCATCATCTGCGAGGAAGGCGTACCCTCCGAAGTGTTTGGAAACCCGCAGAAGCAGGAAACAAAGGATTTCCTCGCCCGGTTCCGCAGCGCCTGATACTGAAAAGAGTTACCGCCGGGGCAATTGCCCCGGCGGTATTTTTTGTGTTCTTGCGGCCGGATCACGATTACAGTACGCAATGTACGTTTTGCAGGTAGAAAACCGCGGAGTAGGTGGCATTGCCCCGTACTGTCGGGTAAGCGGTGATGGCGTCAAAATTCTTGTAACCATTGAGCTTTATGTCAAAGCATCCGTCCGGCTCTGTGTAATTGATGTCCTGCGCAAACTCCCAGTTGCCGTTGCACCTGATGTAGATTTTCCATGTGCCGTTGACTTTTGCGCCATGCAGGCCGCCTGCTTCCAGACAGAACTGGAAAGAATCGCAGTTTTCTATTTCGGAGTTGAATTCTATAATAGAACTGTGTCCACCGTTTCCGAAGCTGTAGCGTTCATCTGACCAGTTTCCCCAAATTTCATCGTATGTGATTCCTTCTATGATACCGTCGCGGCCTGCATGTAAAGTAGTCCCATAATAGTCCACGTCTTCATTCTCAGCCAGTGCGCCGTCTTCGTCGAAGTAGTACAGCGCGTTGTCGATTTCCTGAAGATCTACATACTTTTCGCCATCCTGAATGTAATAGCGCTTTCCGCTTATGGTGTGCCAGCCGTCCGTGAGGGCCTCTGTTTCCGTCGGGGCGGGAGGCTCGGTGTACGTGACTTTTTCGGTGGGGGCGGCTTCGGTAGCGGCAGGTTCTGTAGTTGCGATCGCTTTCAGCTCGTTCTGGGCATCGGTGCGGTTATGGAACGCGCGCACTGCAAGCAGAACTACGACCACAAGGGCGACGGCTGCCAGAATGATGGGAAGTCTGGACTGCCAGGAATTGTTTTTTCCGCTGTTATTCGCCGCCGGAGGGTTCTGCCGCTGGGTGGGCTGCTGAGGGGCCTGCCATTGAGTGTCCTGCTGCTGGGGGTTCTGCCATTGGGCGGGTTGCTGCTGGATGGGCTGCGGTTGGGGTTCCTGCTGCTGGGGCTGCTGGACGGGCTGCTGAGGCTGCTGCCACTGAGGGGACTGCTGGGGCTGCTTCTGTTCTGCTCCGCAATAGGGGCAGAATTTCGCGGTTTCCGCGATTTCTTTGCCGCAGTTGTAACAATACATGTTCCTCTCTCCTTTATTTTTTAATGTGTAACAACTATAACTTTGACCGGGCAATATCAGAGAATTTGCGTTGTATGCCGTTTTTCACTTTGGCACGGGCTCGCCGCAGTTTCCACAGAATTCCACAGTCGGCGACAACTCGTGGCCGCATTTTTTACAATGGTTCATGGTGTACTCCTTGTTTGGTTTTTGGGGGTGGGGGCAATTAAGGTTTTGTAACACTGATAAGTTTGCCGCTGGCTGCGTCATATACCAGGTAACAAATGCTCGTAGCAACACTAGTTGTGGGTGTTTCAGGTACAAATGAGCATATATCAATAGTAAAGTTATTTTTGCCATCCCAATTATTATGTCCCCACTCAATAAGATAATCGCCATTCAACATTTGCAGGGAAACATCTGGCGTTTGTTCGATGCGCTGATTTTTAATATCATATCTCACATATATATCTTCTCCCCACCTTTCCAGATAGGTGTACCAATGGAAATACATGGTCGGGAAACTGTTAGCTGCCAGTGCATCTGCAGAAGCTGTAACGATATATGTGCCATTTCCTACGGACTTGAATGCCGCACGCTGCCACTCGTCATTATTATCAAAATATCCCAAATATGGGTCTGATATACCGACGGGGAGGAGCTCGAGCAAATTCGTTTTCCAGGACAGTGTGGAATCCGCAATTTCTATCTCTGATTCTGCACCTTTAAGTGTGTCAAACAGTTCAAAAAGCGATTCCGGGAAAATGGGGAAATCCTTGATGTTTTGAGGCGCAGTCTCTTTTGTCCAGGATTCTGCGGCATCGAATAGCGGCATAACTTCTTGCTCAAACTCAGTGTCCGTCATGTTTAAGACGGGATACACAGGCTGAGAAGACGCTTCCTCCGCAACTGTGGCAGCCGTAGTCGGGGTGGCGGTACATGTAAAGACTGTAACATCCTGCAACCATGAACTATAGGAGAAGTTCCAGCCATTACCAAGAACATGGCACGGGCAAGCCCACGCATCAAAGGATATTGGTTCATCAAATTCAAAATGCGCTTCTACATAGTCTTCGGAAAGAGTGAATGTATCGGCCAGATGCCATGCTCCGTCCAAATCCCGAATGTAGAATCCCCATTCTCCTTTGATATTTCCATAGGAATATGTGTCAATCTGAAGACAGAGAGTGAGAGAGTAGCATTTTTCAATTTTTAAGGCCGGATCCCAAATCGTACACGTAACGCGTTTCCCGTTATCTAAGGTAAATTCAACATCCTGACCTGTCCAAAGCGCTTTATATGAACTCGGGTCCAGTAATTCCAAACTCCCGTTAGGCTCGTTACATCTTGAACAATATGACAATTCTTCCATGGTTGGCCAATCATGTCCCAGCGCACTGCCACTTGTTTCGCCACATCTCGTGCAAGTTCTGGGGGCGGTACATGTTGCTGACTGCCACGAATGTCCGAGGGTTTCGCATCCGGGCGCACTCGTGGGTTCACTGGTATCACTCACCAGCTTCGTGGCGTTTGCCCATACCAGCGCTCCGCACAGCACGACGGCAATGACCGCCGCCGCAGCAATCCAGAGCTTTTTCCCGGACTTCTTACCCGCTTCCGGCTTGGGTTCCGATTGGGCCTGAGGCGCGGGTTCCGGTGTCGGCTGAGATTTTGGCTTGGACCCCTGCTCTGGTTGAGATTCCGGCTGGGTTTCTGGTGCGGGCTGGGGTTCCGGCTGGGTTTCCTGCACCGCCTGAGGTGCTGGCGCGGGTTCCGGTTTTACCGTTGTGCTGTACAGTCCCTTTTCCAGTTCCTCCATGCTCTGCATCCGGTTTTTGGCGGATATCACCATGGCCTTTTGCAGCGCTTCCAGCGCCTGCGCCGACAACGCTTTCAGGCCGGGTTCCTCCCATGAGATGGTGTCCTCCACCACCCGGTCGGTGGCGACGGGCGGCAGTTTTCCGGTCAGGGTGTAATAGACCGTGGCGGCCATGGCATAGACGTCCGTCCATGGGCCGGAGCTGCCCCGCTGGGTATACTGCTCAAAGGGGCTGAAGCCGCCCTTGGCGACCTGCATGGAGGACGCGCCATTGTTGACGCTTAAGTCCTTTGCCGCGCCCAAATCCAGAATCTTTACCTTGCCGTCCGGCGTCAGCATCAGGTTGTCCGGGCTGATGTCCCGGTGGACAAGCCCTGCCTTATGCACCTGCTCCATGGCCTGAATGGCGGGGAGGAAAATGTCTTTCGCCTGCTTCCATG
>OLWB01003468.1_pt1 | contig 11237 bp, 10 predicted proteins | sample 1673331 | NCBI WGS metagenome assembly OLWB01 (sample SAMEA3178943, study PRJEB25190) | human gut metagenome | biome: human gut; feature: human-associated habitat; material: faeces | place: Austria | collected 2013 | reverse complement strand
AAATTTATTGTGTGTACCGAATCATCTATTATTTTAAGTGCCTGTTCAAGATTGTCTGTATGAGTTATAGTCCAGTCGGGATATTTCTGACTTATGGTAGTTGAAAGCATCCCGGCTTGTAAATTATCATCTTCTACAATAAGTACATTTTGCATCGCAATCCTCAATTCTATAGTTTAATTTTAAATATTATCCAATATCTGCCTTCATGCTCTAAGCAATCTACATAGAGATCACTGTCGTTATATTTCAGTATTTCCTTTTTTAAATAATATAAGCCCATACCATGGGAAGCTGTAGTAGCAGTATTTTTTGATGAATAACCATATGTAAAAAATTTATTGGTTTCTTCGTGTGAATAATATTTTAAAACAGGGTTTCGTATTTCTATTTCCGTATATTTATTATCTGATTTAATATTAACATAAATATTGTCTTTTGGGTAGCTCGCATCAATAGCATTTTGAAGTAAAATACATGATAAATCAGTCAGCAGTACCTCTGATGCCTGACTTACTAATGTTTCAGAGATTATATCAAAATTGATTATAATATCTTTAGCTTCTGCCTTAATTGACAGACTATATAATGCAGCAGCAAACAATGGCATATTTATGGAAAGCAATGGATAACTACGCAACGGTTTACCATATGTGTTAGTATAATCATGAAGCTTTTCTCTTATATCGTCCAGGTTATCGGTTGAATCACATAGAAGTTGCAAGGTCTGAATTCTGTTTGAGAATTCATGCTGACTTGAACGAATATCTTTAATTAACTCTTCATAAATAGGCTGGTTCTTCAGATAACTCTGGAGTTCATGTTCTTTGGCTAAAATAACACGCTCATAATATAATAATAAGAGGTTACATAGAATTAAGAACATTATGAAAATTATATATACATAAATGTGTCTATATAGAAATTGTATATTCATTTTGGCAATTATTATAACTGAAATTACAATGAAATATGAATAAATTAATGCAATTTTATATGAAAATCTGGTTGAAGTAATTATGTTGTAAATCTTGTATACAGGAGTAAAAACTAAGATGAAGGATAATGCTATGGTAACAAGATTGCCTGTTAATTCTAAGATTTCAGGCTTCTGTATGGCTAAATGAATTATGGATACTATAATTGCACTCACAATTTCAAGAATCAGACTAGTTATGGTGGATATAAATAAAAGTAATATTTTCTTAAATATCTGGTCTTCAAATAATGAACATATAATCAGAAAGACTAATTGTCCAAATAGTGTCATAGCGATAAGCTTATCATAAATAAGATAATTAATGGTAACCATATCGATTAAGACTATAATTGATAAAAGAATTATTTTATTTATATTTAGTTTTCTTCGGGTATATGCCTTCGAAATAAAAATTATTATCATACATTCGAATAACGGGTATAAAAAACTCATAAAAACACCTCATTTTTTAACTAAATTATATCAAAAAAAAGTGGCAAAAACCAACATTTTTCTGAAACTTTTCGAAAAAAATGTCGTTCGTTACGTGAAACGTGTCGTTCGTTACAAGTTGTCCCAAACGTATTGAAAAAGTTAATTTAGAATATAAAATATTATATATGAAGAAAAACAAATTAAGCTGGTTAAACCAGTGGGACATACTGAACAACAAAATTTCAAAAAAATTAGCTAATAATTTATGTAATAATGAAAGGTCTGCTAATATAGTAGCATATGGCATAAATGTACTTATTAATGACATTGAAAAAGGATTTATTCTGGTTACGACATTTACGACTATGGGATTAATAAGTATGTTTGTCAAATCATTTATAATTATAGCTATGTTACGAATGTGGATGGGAGGTAGCCACAGAAAGACCATGCTTACATGTATTCTTCAGTCATATGCCGAATTTATGTCTGTATATTTAATTAGTTGGATAATTGATTATACAATTCAGCTTCAGATAGTTGTGACATTAATAATATGTCTGATAGATTTATTATATTGTCCGATAATTCTGAGTAAGAGAGGCAAATATAAAAAGAGAAAATTATATTTATTCAAATGTATTGCCTTAATTAATATTTTAATATTGACGACAATCTGTTTCTATGTTGGCAATAATCTGAAAATATTGATATTATCCTGCGAAATAATCCAAATTATTGATGTAATTCTGGCGAAAGTAACAAAATTGAAAGGAGAAAGATTATGAAATTTAAAGAAAAAGTTGCAAATTGGATTGAAGACTTAACAGAGGAAATTTTCCAGAATACTGCAAGTCAGTTACTCTGGGGTGAACCAGACGTTCCAGAAGAATTATTAAATATCGTTTCAGACGAAAACTAAAGCTATCAAGGTAGGTAATAATATGAAGCAATTTTATGAATGTAACATTGCGGGAAAAATATTAGCTGTTTTGATAACGGGAGACTTTGCCTAAGCAAAGAAAATTTGTTGTAATTGGTTATTGTAAAACGAGTTATGAAAAAGGTTATTACAGAGCCGGGTGAAAATTAGGCTCTGAAACAATAAAGATGTATTCATAATATAAATGGGAATATAGATAAGAGAACGGGGTATAAAGAATATAGTAAATAATGATGGATAATAGAAGAATATCTTCTGTTATCCATCATTTATTTATCAAGGAAAATATATATTTAGGAGAAATTACAAATGTTATTTTTATAATATATGGGGCAATATGGTTGCTTTAATAAAAAATAGCATTTTATAGTTTACTAATCCTCAAGTCTTATAATCAGTTTGATAGTTTATTTATTCATTAAGTCAATAAGTGACTGCATTTTAGCAGATATAGTATCAAGAATTTCTGTATTATTGTCTTCGGATGACATTGTTTCAGTCGCATGTGCAGAAACCTCTTCGGAAATAGCAGAGATTGTCTGGATTGAATCAATAATTTCTAAGTTGGATACTTTTAATTCTTTAATACTATTTTCGAGTGTACCAATATTATTCTTAATTTCAACGGTGTTAGACTGAATAGATTTGAAACTTTCAGTAGCATTAATAGATGATTGTTTTTCTTCCTGAATACCATCAATCATCTGGTAGATAACTTCAACAACCTGTGTAATAGCATCTGAAATATCTTTAACAAGTCCGGTTATATGTAATGTTGCCTCATCTGTCTGGGTTGCCATTTTAGAAATTTCCGAAGCGACAACAGCAAATCCTTTTCCAGCTTCTCCGGCCTGAGCTGCTTCAATACTTGCATTGAGTGATAAAAGGCTTGTCTGTGATGTTATATCACTGATGATTCCAATAATAGAATGCATTTCATTCACGTATTTATTAAGAGTTTCAAGACGTTTGGCTACATCTGAACTATTCTCAACAGAAGTATTAATCTTATCTACGAGACTGTTAAGGTTAGCATTTCCGGCGTTTAAAGCCTGTAAAGTATGAAGCATATTTGAAGATATCTGTGAAGTTACTTCTGTGACCATATCAACTTTATTCTGAATAGCCTCTGTCTGCTGCATCTGTGTCTGTACTGCTTCAGCAGTATCAGTTGCGCCGGCGGATACTTCGTTCATTGCAAGCTGAGTTTGTTTAGTTGACTCATTAAGTTTCTCAAGCTGTACATTTATCTCTTCGACATTTGACTTGGTATTTTCTGATAAATCAGAAATATTATCAAGAAGTTTTTGCGTCTTATCCTGTGCTTCAGTTATTGTTTTAAGCTTCTGCTTAGAATTAAGATTCAAAGTCCTGGATGTAAGTATTGAATAGAATGAAATCAAGAGAACTACTGTAATCTGGACAACAGCTGAATACACACCTGCATAGCCGAATTTACCATTAGATGCACCTGCTGTAACAATAATGATATTTTCAATAATTACACCAACATTGATAAGTGTAGAATATTTGATGTCATTATACACAGAGATTACTAAAATCAAAGGAATAACATATGCAAATGTCAGGTTATTAGTTGATGTGAATATTGTAAATGTGTAAAAAATTGCGAATCCGATAGCAAGAAAATGCTTAACCATCGTGGTATCCTTATTTTTATGCATGGATATAAATTCACCGATTATAGGTGCTAATCCAAGAACATAAGCAATTATGCAATAGATAATTGACTGGTCGCCTTTAAATGTCTTAAGTGTGGTAAATAAAATCATTAATACTACAGTAAGAGTATGTGTAAATGTTGCAAGCGTGTTGTTTCTTGCCTGTTCTGAAAGTTCATATACTTTCTTTTTCACGTTTTTATTCATTGGTAGGACTCCTTTCCACTGTATGTAATCGGTATTACGTCTGAATTACGAATAGTATTGTATAATTTTTATAAAAAAATAATTAGATAATAAGATAATTTAGACAAAATACATAACTATTTATATTCTATTACAAATCCAGGTATTAATCAATCATTTTCAAGTGAGAAATCAAATTCATTTCGGGCATTTATTTCGGGCATTTATTTCGAGCATTCATTTCGGGCATTCATTTCGGACATTCATTTCGAGCATTCATTTCGAGTGGAAAATCATATTCATTTCAATAAAGAAATTAATCTCAATTTTAGATGAAAAATTAAAATTTCGATTTATAATATTCGTTTACAAGATTTCTATAGCCAAGTTTTTTAAGAGTCTCATATTTAATACGGTAATTGCCTTTATAATGACGTCCGGTTATCGTATAGCGGATATATTCCTGCATATAATCATCAATGATTTTAAGTCCTTTTGTGGTTGTGATATTAGGAAAAAACCAGCGGCTCCAGGTAAAATCAGAGAAATCATCTGATTTTACATTAGAATTATTTCTACCATACAATTTGTTGTTTATCGTATTAATAAAACCGATAGCAGCCTTCTCAACTGGCAATCCTTTCTTACGCTGCCATCGCCTTAGTGCCTCTGATTTCCTTTTAATCTTCTGCTTCATTTTACGAATGGAATTCGTTGATAAATCTATTTCGCCATTACAATAAGAGAAACCTAGAAATTCCCAGACTTCACCAGGTTTTGTAATGTATTCCTTTTCATGATTTATTTCTAATTTTAAATCATTTATCTTAGAATACAGTATAGTTTTGAGAGATATAAGCTCCTCATACGTATCGGCAAAGAGAATTATATCATCGGAATATCTGTAGTATTCAATGTTATTCTCATAAAAATATGTATCAATATCTCCCATATAAATATTAGCGAAGAATGGTGATATCGGAATTCCAGCCATTCCACCATGAGCTTCAGTTATAATTTTGCCATTATAATAAACGTGGTTTTCCGATAAAATATTTTCGAATAATTTATATAGAACTAAATCGGTGGCTTTTACTACTTCAAGTTTTGATAATAAAATATCAATGTCCATAGAATTAAAGTAATTTTTAATATCTACTTTAAGACAGAACTGAGATTTGATGTGTTTATTATGCTTTATTTTGCGGATAGCATTTGAAACACCATAATTATGCCTGAATGAGTAACAGTTATCTGCGAATAAATAATCAAAATAATGGAGTTTATAAGCAATAAATTTAAGAGTGATATTTATATCAGAACTATAGGAGTAGACAACTCTCTTTTTAGATGATCCAGCCTTATTAATGATTAACTTCGTAGCAGGTTCACCTGGAAAAGTTCCATCTAAAAGTTTCATTTTCATAGTTTCATATGTAAAATTATCTATGTAATTCTTAATAGTGGCAATCTCATTTTTATCAAAATAAGAATTCATCATTTTAGATTCAAGAAAATTATTAAATTCTGTATGGTTAAAGTAATCTGTAATACTGACATAGGTATTCATATTATATATAGCCTCCAGGGTAGTATATGATGAAAAAAGAGTATAAAAAAAGAAAGAGAAAAAACTTTGAAGATATAAAGCTGTGCTTATATCACCAGACTGAACATATACTGATTACCCACAAAATCATCTAGGGTATATGCTTCGCCCGCCATGGGTGTAATATGAATTACTTTTCTCTTTCTTTTACACATATTATAAAGCAGATTTTGGAAATGTCAAATAATTACTTTATGTTATCAGCAATTCTTTGCTTAATATATTCCTCTGTACTAGGAAGATAAGTCATTATATTAATGCAATGAACTCCAGCATTCTCACTTGCATTATGTGCAGCTACAACATCTGAACGTCTATAAGCATTCTTATCTGATAATACCATAATTGTTAAACGTACAGCATCAAATCTGCTTAAAGTATATGTATATTTTGATGCAAATTTTTCAGCATTAAATATATTAGAAGAAACATTCTTCTTAAGTTCATAATCGGGATAACATTCACGAACAACCTTTTCGATTCGTTCATTTACACTTAGATTTTTGCCATGTTTAGCTGAACTTGAAGCAGCAGTATTGTCATTTGCATAACTTTTTACATTATCTATTACTTCATTAGCCAGTTTATTTGATGTTTTAGAAAATAAATCTTTAAATAGTCCCATTTCCACACACTCCTGTAAATATAAAATATCGTAATGCCGGATATACAACTCTAAGCATATGTCCATCGCATTATACAACTTAATTACCATAATTCTAGCATAGCATAGAAATAATTACAATTGCTAATTCAGTATTCGCACATATACTATATCTTTATATGTGCGAATACTGAATAATAATTGTGAATATTTTAAGTAAGATAGTGTACAAGTATGGAATAAGTTGTATAATTAGGGTCATGAAATGGAGGAATGTTTATGTGGTTTGTATTTGCAATTTTATCATCTGTATTTGCAGCATTGACATCGATTCTTGCGAAAATTGGTATCAATGGAGTTAATTCAAATCTTGCGACCGCAATAAGAACATTGGTTGTACTTGTAATGGCCTGGGGAATGGTATTTATAACAAATACCCAGGCAGGAATTATGGAAATAAGTAAAAAGAGCTGGTTATTCCTGATACTATCGGGACTGGCAACAGGAGCATCATGGTTATGCTATTATAGGGCACTTCAGATGGGTAATGCATCAAAGGTTGTTCCGATTGATAAGCTTAGTGTTGTTATAACACTTATTATGGCGTTTGTATTCCTGCATGAGAAAGTAACACCTAAATCAATAGTCGGTTGTGTACTTATTGGTATAGGAACTTTATTAATGGTATTATAGAATTATGACAGATAATTGCATATTGAAGATGCAATTATCTGTCATAAAAGATATTTATCTGCGTTTCCAGGTGCTTATACTTAACGTACCAAGAAGTGGTAAAATCTCAAGTCGGCCTGCAAGCATATCAAAAATCAGAACTAATTTAGAGAATATGCTGAAACCGCCGAAGTTACAGGTTGGACCGACGGCATCAAGTCCGGGACCTACGTTATTAAAGCAGGCAACAACTGCTGAAAAGTTCGTTGTAATCGAAAAATTATCAATCGATATAAGCATAAAGCTGAAAATCAGAATTAATGAATAAGCAATAAGATAAAGGTCAGTTCCATCAAGAATCTTTTCACTTACTTTCTGTCCATTCATTCGGACCACCTGAACTTTATTAGGATATAAAGTATGGTGTATATGTCGTCTCAAATTCTTAAGAAGTAATAATAATCGTTGAAATTTAAGTCCTCCTGCGGTACTTCCTGCGCTCGCTCCGACAAACATAAGGCATAGCAGTAATTGCTTAGAAAAAACAGGCCATTTATCAAAGTCTGTTGTGGCAAAACCAGTTGTTGTCATAACTGTTGAGACCTGAAATGCTGCATGCCGGAGGCCTGTAGTTACGCTTGAGTAAATGTGATAGATATTAAGTGTAATTAATGCAGTAGATACCACGAATACACTAAGGTATGCACGCAATTCTTCATCTCTCCAGACACTTAATAAGTGTTTTGTAAGAATAAGATAATAGCAGCTAAAGTTAATACCGAATAACAACATAAATATTGTAGTAACATTTTGCAAATATGGACTATAACTTGCCATACTGTCACTCTTAATTCCAAAACCTCCAGTTCCAGCTGTTCCGAATGTTGTGCAAACAGAATCAAATAATGGCATACCTCCTATGAAGAGAAATAGGAAATTCAATATTGTCATAGCCATATATATGCCGTAGAGAACTAATGCGGTTTTCTTCATGCGTGGAACGAGCTTACCAACGTTAGGGCCGGGACTTTCAGCTCTTAACAAATGCATTGTAGATCCGCTATTATGGTCGCTTTTAGGGACGAACACCATAAGTAGTACAAGAACCCCCATACCACCTAGCCAATGGCTGAAACTTCTCCAGTACAGAAGCCCTCTCGATAATGATTCAACATCAGATAGAATACTGGCACCTGTTGTAGTAAAACCTGATACAATCTCGAATAGAGCATCTATAAAAGAAGGTATCTGTCTTGATATAAAGAATGGCAGACAACCAACAAGACTTATGAGAATCCAACAGGCAGATGCACATACAAGTCCTTCTCTTTGATGGAAACCATTAGATGGATTTCGACTGAATAAATACAAAATACCTGCTAATACTATTGAGATTCCTATTGTAGCGAGAAAAGAAAGTGCAACCTTTGTTTCTTTATCATAGATACAGATAAGCATTGCAGGAATCATAAATACAGCTTCTAATATCAGAATACCTGAAAGAAATCTATTTATTTTCTTGTAATTCATATGTGTTCTCCCTTATTCAAAAATATCATTAAGTTGAAGAAGTACGTGGTCAGCTTTAGTAACTATAATTACCGTATCACCAGCTTCGAATGATGAATCACCACTAGGAATTTCTGTTTTACCATTATGAGTAATACAAACGATAAGAGTACCTTTTTTTAAATGAAGATTTCTTAGTGGAATACCACAGTTACGTGTGTTAGAATCTGCTACGAATTCTACAGCTTCGGCAAGACCATTTGCTATAGAATGGACAGATACCGCAGCACCGGATTGATTATGTATTGCACGGACATATCTGACAATTGTATTACAACATAAATCTTTAGGGCATATGACACTTCCGATTGGAAGAGGGTCTAAAATTTCAGTATTTTCGAAATGTCCGATTTTAGTAATAACCTGAGGAACACCGATATCATTTGCAAATAATGATATTATAATATTAATTTCATCAAGTCCGGTCATTGATACAAGTGCATCACAATTCGAAATGCCCTCGCTCTCTAAGATTGAGTGATTGCTTGCATCACCGCATATTATATCGGCTGACGGAAGAAGGTCGGCTAATTCTTCACATCGTTCACGGTCTTTCTCAATAATCTGCACATGAATGCCACTTCTTATTAATTTGCTTGCAAGATAGTAGCCGGCACGACCACCACCAGCAATCATTACGTGATTGACCTTATGTGTAATGATATCAAGATTTTTTAATAAAACTGCAAGTTCATTAGTAGGGGCAGTAACAAATACTCGGTCATCTTCCTGAAATACAAAATTACCATCAGGCATAATTGCCTGACCTTTTCTAAGAACGGCACATACTAAAACCTTACACTTAATAATGGAATCAAGATTTGATAATGCCACACCATTTAAACGACTTTTACCATTAATTCTTAATTCGACGATTTCGACTCTGTCCTTTGCAAATGACTCTCTTTTCAAAAAACCCGGAAGCTTAAGAAGTCGTTCTATCTGATGGGCAGCCTGTTTCTCAGGATTAACCACAAGTGAAAGTGCAAATGCATCACTCATCTTGAAAATCTGTTCAGAATATTCAGGGTTACGAATACGTGCAATCGTATGAATATGTGGATTAAGAGTATGAGCAGTTAAGCAGCATAACAGATTAATTTCATCGGCACTTGTAGCAGCGATAAGTAACTTGGCATCGGAAATGCCAGCTTCTTCAAGTACATTCATAGTTGCACAGTTACCAGTTACCGTCATAATATCATACTGGTCAAGCGTACTGTCTAAGACCTCCTGTTTAGAATCAATAAGTGTTAAATCATAGCCTTCAGAGGAGAGTTGTCGCACGATAGCGGCACCGACTTTTCCGTCTCCAGCAATTATTACTTTCATTATTTCCTCCATATCTACATATTTGTAGATTTAAATATATTATTAATAAGTGTTATCGCAAAATTATGATACTACCCCACGATAACTCCTATTATATAATTAAGTCAGAAAAAGGCAAGGGGTAAATGAAGAATTTTGTGTCCATTCAACAAGATTTATGGACAAGCAAAATTCCTTATGTTATGATAAATAGTCATAGCAGATATGTTAATATTCAGAGAAGGTATCCAGTAAAATATTCAGTAAAATATCCAGTAAAATATTCAGTAAAGTATTCAGCAAGAAATTTAGCAAGGTATCCGGCAGGATATTTAGCGAGATAATATTAAGATTTATATAAAAGAAAATAGAAAGTGATGATATGAATATGAATAAAACTACAAGAAAGGTTGCACATTACCATCTTCCGGGTTTATTTGAATTCTATGAATTGTATCGTGTATTTTTACAAATATACAGGGAACACAGAGAATTTTTTTATGATTGGTGTGATATAGGCTCTATATATGGTGCACCAGAGGATTGCATATGGGGTGGCGGACGGACTTCATTTGGAAATAAGAGCCCGGAGAAAGTCTTAGAATTAGTTCAGGAATATGATATTTCAGCAAGGCTTACGTTTAGTAATTCATTGCTTAGAACAGAACATCTTTCTGATAAAAAATGCAATGAACTTTGTGATTTATTCAGAAGAAATGAGGATAAGAAGAATGGTGTGATTATTCATTCGGAACTGTTGTTAGATTATCTGAAAAAGAATTATCAGGGGTTCTATTTTGTATCTTCAACCACTAAGGTTATAACTGATTTTGGAGAATTTCAAAATGAAGTGAATAGAGATGATTTCCTATATGTTGTACCTGATTTCCGATTAAATAAAGATTTTGATAATTTAAATAATCTGTCTGAAAATCAAAAGGATAAAGTGGAGTTCTTATGCAATGAATGTTGTTCGCCTGCTTGCAAGGTAAGAAAGCTGTGTTATGAAAATGTAAGCCGTAAGAATCTCGGAGAAGAATGTCCTGAACATCGCTGTACTTCATTAGATGATGGCGTTGGATACTCATTTTCAAGGGCAATGACCAATCCTACATTTATAAGTATAAATGATATTAAAAATATTTATTTGCCAATGGGATTTTCAAATTTCAAAATAGAAGGACGTGGACTTGGAAGTGCATTGATTCTTGAATTTTTGCTGTATTATATGATTAAACCGGAGTTCC
>OLWB01003465.1_pt1 | contig 11240 bp, 7 predicted proteins | sample 1673331 | NCBI WGS metagenome assembly OLWB01 (sample SAMEA3178943, study PRJEB25190) | human gut metagenome | biome: human gut; feature: human-associated habitat; material: faeces | place: Austria | collected 2013 | reverse complement strand
CGCTCCACCGCACGTCAACGGGCAGCGGAAACGGCTGCTTCTCCGTGGCGGCGGGTTTTGCTCGACTCCAACTTTGCTTCCATGCCGCAGGTGGTGAAGGAAGGCAGGCGCTCCATCAACAATTTGCAACGCTCTGCATCGCTGTTTTTACAGAAGACGATCTATTCGACGGTGCTGGGTGTGCTGTTCATTTTTCTTTCTGCTTCCTACCCGTTTGAGCCGATTCAGCTGACGTTTATCAGTTCGATTACGATCGGTATTCCGTCGTTTATACTGGCGCTGGAGCCGAACAACGAGCGTATAAGCGGCAGCTTTTTAGCGAACGTTTTGAAGAAATCGTTCCCCTCTGCCCTGACGATGATTCTTGGCGTTTTGTTTTTGACGCTGTTTAAGGGGCCGCTGAATTTGACAAACTCGCAGGTCTCGACACTTTCGGTCATTGTGGCGTTTGCCGTTGGGTTTATGCTGATGTTCAAGCTTTGCCTGCCGTTCAACGCGCTGCGCGGGGCGCTGTTCGGCACGATGGTGGCGGCGTTCTTTGTGGGATACATCGGCTGCATGGACCTGGTTTCCATGGTGCCGCTGACCGCCCCGATGCTGTTTATTTTGATCCCGCTGCTCATTGTGTCGATTGCCTTTATGGTGCAGACAAACCATTTTATGGAGCATTTTGCAGAGCGCCACACGCGGCGTTTGCTGCAAAGCAGGTTCTTCCAGAATCACCGCAGAAAGCGGCGTGAGGCGGCGCACAAAGGCCGCCATGCCGCCCGCAGAATGCGCCGCCGCACAGAGCAGCCAAGCAGGGTGCGAGACGGTAAAAGAGCTTAATTTAGTCGAGATAATATGAAAACACCCCGGCAGGCGGTTTGGATGGCTTGCCGGGGTGTTCTTATGCGCTTGTTAATTTTACAGGATGCAGTATTTTGCCATGTAGTCTTCCATGGCGGGGAGGATATTGTTGTATTTTTCGGACTGCTTTAAGTACTCGTGGATGTCCTCGACGGTGACGATGGCGTGGACCTTGATGCCGAACTCCTCGTTGACCTCCATGATGGCGGTTTTGCCGGGAACCTTGCCTACCTCGCAGCGGTTGACGGAGATGAACATATCGTTGACTTTCACATTGCCGCAGCCGTAGAGGATCGGCATGGTCTCGCGCACGGCGGTGCCGGCGGTGATGACGTCTTCGATGATAATAATTTTATCGCCGTCCTTCGGCTTGTAGCCGACGAGGCTGCCGCCTTCGCCGTGGTCTTTCTCTTCCTTGCGGTTGAAGAAGTAGGGCTTCGAGATGCCATACTCGTTATAGAGGGACGCGGCGGCGGCTGTGGCAAGCGGAATACCCTTGTACGCCGGGCCGAACATGGCGGAGAAATCTTCGCCGACGGTCTCCTCGATGAGCGATGCGTAGAACTTGCCGAGCTTTGCGATCTGCTCGCCGGTCTTATAGTTGCCGGTATTGACGAAGTACGGCGTATTGCGGCCGCTCTTCGTGACGAAGGAGCCGAAACGCAGCACGTCTGCGGACATCATGAACTCGATAAACGCCTTTTTGCTTTCTGTCAGCATAAAAACCATCCTTTATTTCCGTCATGGGTCGGAATTTATTTTTATCAGTATAGCATAGATTTGTGTTTTCGTCAAAATTTTTTACGCGAACTTACGCTGCCGGAGAAAGGCCGTTTTCCGCCGACCACGTATAGACGGAATACGTATTGCCGTCCGTTGTAACGGCGACGGTGCCGTCTGTATCGGTGCGCAGGATCTTGCAGTTGCGTTCAGAAAGACTTTCGAGCGTTTCGTGGTGCGGGTGACCGTATTTATTATCCTGCCCGCAGGAAATGACGGCGACAGCGGGGTTCACGGCGCGGAGAAAGTCCATGGAGGACGATGTGGACGAGCCGTGGTGACCGCACTTTAAAATGTTAGCGGTGATATTTGTTTCGCGTGCTAAGATGTTCTCTTCGACCTCGGTTCCGGCGTCGCCGGTGAGCATAAAGGAGATATTGCCGTAGGTGAAGCGCAGAACAGCGGAATAGTTGTTGAGGTTATCGAATATCTCGTCCTTTTCCGGGGATAGGACGGCAAAATTGGCGTTTTCGGGCGCGGAGATTTTTGTATCGGTGGAGATCTGCTCGGTTTGGACGTTTTTGTCGAGCAGGGCATCGAGCATATTTTCGTATGTAGCGGTGGTGGGCGTTTGGTCGTCGGGCAAAAGGGGCATGTAGAACGTGCCGATGGTGTAATCCTCGATAATCTGCTTCATGGAGCCGATGTGGTCTGCGTGCGGGTGCGTGGCGACGACGGCATCGAGCGATGTGACGCCGAGCGCCTGAAGGTCGCTTTCGATGGTCTCTCCCGCTTCGCGGGTGCCGGCATCAATGAGCATGTTGTAATCGGTGCCGATTTGAATTAAAATGCTATCCCCCTGCCCGACATCTAAAAAGTAGACGGCGCAGTCGGCTGTGTCGTTGTCGGTGCTTTGAGTGGGCTGTGCGGGGGCGCTTGAGTCTGTGTTCGGTGCACCGGTGAGGTACGTTTCAAGCTCCGGGAAATAATAGACAAGCACCGCCGCGAGCACAAGGACGGCACTGATGACGGCGGAAAGCGTTTTTTTGTTCCGGGGTCGGCGGCGACGGACTGCGCCGGTTCTTTTTTGTGGCATGCGTCTCTCCTTTTTGTTTACATAATTTATTTTACGTGATACAAAAAAGCTGCCGCAGTTTTTACTTGCAGCAGCTTACTTTGCAAATCCTACTCTTTACTTACCTTGCGTTTCGTCCTTGTAAAGGTTAAAGCGGAACAGCTTGGATTCATCCGCTTCATTATCGCAGACCACAAAGGCTTCTGCGATCTTTCCGCCTTCGATCAGAGACGTAAGACCGATGAGCTGACACAGCTTGCTTTTCAGGTTCAGCTTATCACCGTCGCGCGTCATCAGATACACATTGCCCTCGCAGCTATCCAGTACAGACAGGAAGCCCGGAACATCGATGTCGTGAAGTTCGATCATCTTGGACATCAGTCATCTCTCCTTCGATATGAGATTTAGTCTCATTATGGTTTGCCGATAGGGTTCTATGTGGAAAACCATAATATCCTATGATGGCTTTATTCTATCACAACAGCAGAAAATACACAAGGGCTAAACGGAAAAAAGGTGTGTTGCATTCAGGTTAAATTTTCAGTGAATTTGTTAAACATTGAGAAAGTTTATGAATCTTTCCAATCATTCGCCGGAGGCACCGTAGTTCGCGAGCACGCGGGCGCTGGGATCGTTGACGTCGCAGCCCTCCCACGCTTTGTTCGGCATCCAGAAGTCCTTGACCATTTCCGCCTGACCGGGATAGTATTTTTCAAAAATTTCACGGTAGAGAAGGGATTCTTTCGTAAACGGCGTTGCGAACGGATATTTTGCGGCGCGGAGCTTCATTTCGTCATCGGTATACTTTGTTTCGGCGTAGGCCTTGAGGTAATCGACCATAGAGTGACCGACGGCATCGGAGAACGCGGCTTTTTCGCGGTACAAAATCGGCAGCGGGAGGTAATCGCCCTCGAACGCGTGGCGCAGGAGGTATTTGCCTTTTTTGTACTTGTTGAGCTTCATCTCGGGATCGACGGACATGACGTATTTGACGAAATCGAGGTCGCCGAACGGGACGCGGGCTTCGAGCGAGTTGGCGGAGATGCAGCGGTCGGCACGGAGCACGTCGTACATATGAAGCTCCCGCACGCGCTTTTGGGCTTCCGTTTGGAACGCGGCGGCGCTGGGGGCGAAATCTGTATATTTGTAGCCGAAGAGCTCATCGGAAATTTCACCGGTGAGCAGCACGCGGACATCGGTCTGCTCGTGAATGGCTTTGCAGACGAGGTACATGCCCATGCTGGCGCGGATGGTGGTGATGTCATACGTGCCAAGCAGCGCAATGACGGTTTCGAGATTTTCGATAACATCGTCCTTGGTGATGATGACCTCGGTGTGGTCGCTGTGAATGTAATCGGCAACTTCGCGGGCGTATTTTAAATCGATGGCGTCTTCACTCATGCCGATGGCGAACGTGCGAATGGGCTTCTTTAAAAGCTTTGCCGCGACGGAGCAGACAAGGGAGCTATCAAGCCCACCGCTGAGAAGAAAGCCGAGCGGGGCATCGGCATCGAGCCGCTTTTCGATGCCGGCGACGAGCTTATCATGGATGTTTTTACAGACAGTCTCGAGGTCGTCGTGGCAAACTTCTTCGACTTCGGCGATGTCGGAGTAGCAGGTGAATTTGCCGTCCTTATAGTAGTGGCCCGGCGGGAACGGCATAACGCGATGGCACAGGCCGACGAGGTTTTTCGGCTCGCTGGCAAACATAATGTGGCCGCTTTCGCTGTACCCGTAGTAGAGCGGGCGGATGCCGATAGGGTCACGCGCAGCGATGAAGCTGTCGGTCTCGGCATCGTAAATAATCAGGGCGAACTCGGCGTCGAGCTTTTTGAACATCTCGGCGCCCTCTTCTTTGTAGAGGGGGAGTAAAATTTCGCAGTCAGAATCACTTTTGAAGGTGTAGCCTTTTCTCCGGAGCTCCTCTTTAACGGAACGGAAGCCGTAGAGCTCGCCGTTGCAGACGACGGCGGAACCGTCCAGCTCAAACGGCTGCATGCCTTCTTCTGTGAGGCCCATGATGGCGAGGCGGTGGAAAAAGAGCCAACCTGCGGGCGTTTCCAGTGTGCGGGACATATCCGGCCCGCGGGAAACGGTTTTATCAAAGCCCTTTCGTAAATCTTCCAAACGAATGTCTTTTGCTGTGTAACCCATAATCGAACACATATCGGTTCCCTCCAAATAAAATAATTTCAGTCCAAACGCAAATAAAAAAACAGCCGTTTGTCCCAATTTCTTAGGACGAATAGCTGTTGTATCCGCGGTGCCACCTAAATTATCTTATAAAGAAGATCACCTTTACTGTCTCTAACAAGACAGGCACGGCTTAACGCGCCGCCACACGTCGCACCTACTGAGATATGCGCATCTTTTCGGCTTGAGGCTCCGAAGTGTTATTCGCCGGTGTGCTTACGCGGGGTTCACACTCTCCCCCGCTCACTGTGCAAAGCGGTCTGCCGGGTACTTCTCTTCATCTGTGCCCTTGAATTATTATGCTAAGTTTATACCACCAAAATTTCATTTTGTCAACACTTTTTTGAAAAAATTTTTGATTTTACATGAAATTTGCAATTTTTCGGTTTACAACTTGCAGTTTGTAAGCGGTTTTTAGCCATACTAAAACGTATTTGTCAAAAATCAAAAAGCTCTTTTCATTTTACGGGAGTTGTATTATAATAAGCTTGGATAAAATGCAAAATGAAACAGGAGGTCTTTTCCATGTTTGCCTATAAAACTTTGAAAAGCGGCACTGACATTCGCGGTGTTGCAAGTGAAGGCGGCAGCGCGCCGATTAACCTGACCGATGAGGTCGTAGAGCGCATTGCGGCCGGTTTTCTCGTTTGGTGCGAAAAGCACCTGGATAAGTGCGCCGAGGGGCTGAAAATTGCCGTCGGCCATGACTCCCGCATTTCCGCAGACCGTATTGCGGCGGCGCTGTTCCGCGCGTTTACGACGTACGGTGCTTCGGTTTACGACTGCGGCCTTGCCTCTACCCCGTCGATGTTCATGGCGGTTTTGGAGCTGCCGTGCGACTGCTCGGTGCAGATTACGGCGAGCCACCATCCGTTCTTCCGCAACGGACTGAAGTTCTTCACGCCTGCGGGCGGCCTTGACAGCCCGGATATTTCCGAGATTTTGGAATATGCACAGAACGGCGCTGCGCCGAAGGAGACCGACAACGGCACGCTGGTGCCGGTGGACTATATGTCAAAATATGCAGATAATCTGCGCGAGATGATCCGCAAGGGCGTGAACGCGGAAGATTATGCGCACCCGCTTGCGGGCTTTAAGATCGTTGTGGACGCCGGCAACGGCGCGGGCGGTTTTTACGCGAACGACGTGCTGAAGCCGCTTGGTGCGGACATTACAGGCAGCCAGTTTTTGGAGCCGGACGGCCGCTTCCCGAACCACATTCCAAACCCGGAGAACGAGGAGGCCATGGCGAGCGTTTGCGCGGCGACCGTGAAGGCCGGTGCGGACCTTGGCGTAATTTTTGACACGGACGTTGACCGCGGCGGCGCTGTGGACAGCCGCGGCGAAGAGATCAACCGCAACCGTCTTGTGGCGATTGCTTCCGCCATTGCGCTGGAGGGTAACCCGGGCGGCACCATTGTGACGGACTCCATTACGTCCGACGGACTCAAGACCTACATTGAGCAGACGCTCGGCGGCAAACATCACCGCTTTAAGCGCGGTTACAAGAATGTCATCAACGAAGCGGTGCGCCTGAATAACGAGGGCGTGAACTGCCCGCTGGCGATTGAGACGAGCGGCCATGCGGCGCTGCGCGAGAACTACTTCCTTGACGACGGTGCCTATCTGGTGACGAAGATCATCATTAAGGCGGCACAGTTGCGCCGCGAGGGCAAATCGCTCGATAGTCTCATCGCCGATCTGAAGGAAGCCAAGGAAGAAAAAGAGTTGCGCTTCCCCATTACCGCGGAGGATTTCCGCCCCTATGGTGAGAGCACCATTGCGGCGCTTGAAAGCTACGCGAAAGCGCACAACTGGAACATTGCGCCGGACAACCGCGAAGGCATCCGCATTTCGTTCCCGGAAAACGACGGCGACGGCTGGTTCCTGCTGCGCATGAGCGTACACGACCCCATTCTACCGCTGAATATCGAAAGCAATTCCGTCGGCGGCATACGCGTGCTGGCTGAAAAGCTGCTGAAGTTCTTTGACGAAGTGAAGCCGGAGAATGTGGACTATGCGGCGCTGAAGGAATTTTTGGAAAAGTAAGCTGAAATTAAATATTTGAATAAAAAGAACTCCCGACTGCTGCGGTTCATCATTTGCGGCGGTCGGGAGTTTTCGTCAAAACTCGATGATATGAAGTTTTTGGGCGATTTCTTTGGCGTCGCCGCGGCGTTTGACGCCGAGCTTTTGGAGGATGTGGATGACATGCGTTTTGACGGTGGCGACCTTGACACCGAGGATGTCGGCGATCTCCTGGTTGCTGCGGTTGCCGCACAGGAGCCGGAGCACCTGCATTTCTGCGGGCGAAAGCGGTTCTGAGAGCCGCGGCATGGGACGCAAGAAATTCGGGTACAAAACAGCCTGACGGCGCGTTTCCTGTAAAAGGAGTGAAAAGAAGGACTCGTCCTTTTTGTAGCCGGTAAACGTCAGCATAGGCATTACGGCGGCGCCAAACTGCGCAATGGGCATAACGAAGCGGTACTCATAGGCGGCATCAAGTGCCTGCATCCACTCCTCCTGCCATCGGGCGTTATTTTGCCGCTGATAGCAAACGGCCGTTAGGATACGGATATACATGCGGTCCATCACGCGGCCGCAGCGTTCGCAGAACGGGATGAGTGCGGCCAATGTGAGCAGCGCCGCATTTTCTTCTCCGAGCGCGATCTCAACCATAGCACGCGTTATATACTGGTAGCGCCACATGGTACGGATGCGCGGCGTGATCTGAGGGGCAGATGTACGGTACCACTGCTCTGCCTTTTCCATTTCACCGGTGCGCAGCCATATACGGCAGCGCATGGCATCAATATTCGGCAGGAAACGCTTGTTGTCCTCCTCAAACTCTGTTCGCAGACTGTCTAAAGAAGAAAGCGCCATGATGGCGTTGCCCTGCTTCGTTTGGACGCGCGCCATGAGACCGATGATGGCGAACGTCATATCCGGCGTACCATGACGCTCGATCTCGGGCAACTGGGCCACAAGTGTCATAAGCCACGGAAGGTTATCCTCCCCTTTTTCAAATTTGCTTTCGCAAAGGGCGCAATCGGCAAAACCGATGCCGTCTTTGCCGAGAATGGCCTCCATCGGCTTGCGGATGGTTTTGTAGAGCAGTTCATCGTGCTTGGACCACGAACAGAAATCTTTGCCGCCGTTCATAAGACTTGGCAGCATGCTGGTGACAGAAAACGTGGGTGTTTGCAAGCTTTTATCCGTTAGAATTTTGAAATAGTTGCCGATGTTCTCTGCGATGCCTTTGCTGCTGCGCTGCGGAAGGGAGATATCGAGATATGCAAGCTTGCCGCGCACCTCTTTGTAGGCGGTGTCGGTCTTTTTGAGCGGGGCTGCATACTCCTGCAGGGCGGAATACCACATTTCGGAGGCTTCGTAATCCATGCAGAGGGACGTGAGCATGCTCATACCGCACATGAGCGATGGCGAGCGGAGAATCTCCTCTTTCGGGATAGCATAGTAATACTTTTCCATCTCATAGTAATGTCCCACACCGGGGTGCTGCTCTGCGTTGCGGATGAGCATTTCCGAGACACAGCGGTGGTCTTTGCAGCGCGAATAGCACTCGAGCGCATGCTCGTAATCTTCGTGCAGCTCATAGTAAAGCCCGGCGCGGCTGTACACTGCGGCCTGCTCCTGCGGCGTATAGACTTGGCGGAGTTCCCACATGAGAAACTGTTGGAAAAAGCTCCAGAAGCGGTATTTCTGTGCATCGGCATTTAAAAGCATGGTGGTATCGTGCCGAACGATGAAAATAAGCTCGTTGATGTGGCTGTCGCCGGAAATCATCTGGGCAAGCTCGGCGTCGAATGTATCGAACGGGGCGATGTCGAGCAGCATACGGCGCAGCGGCATTGAAAAGCGGTTGAAGATGTTATCCTCAAAATAGTGATAGATTTCCTGCTGCACGATGCCGACAATCTCCGGCGTATAGGGCTGACCGTTTTGCATCAGGCGCGAAAGCGCCGTTAGGGCCAGCGGGTAGCCGAGAGAATCGTGGATGATGACGTTGATCTCTGCTTCCGTTGGTGTGCAGCCATTCTTTTCCAGAAAAACACGCACGGTATCGCGGTCAAACAGCAGATCTCTGGCCTCGATGAGCTGCAAAAGCCCCGTAAAGCGGAACGGCATGAGCCAGCCGGGCAGCACGCCGCGGCTTAAAATGACGAAGTGCAGCTCCGGATTTTCGCGGATCCATGCGCAGAGCGTTTGCTGGTCTTCCGGGTCTTTGAGCGCGGGCAGGGAATCGATCACAATCGCATCTACATTTTTCGGCACGGGCTCGCGCAGAAATTCCGGGTCTTCTGCCGAAAACACGCAGGTTTTGTGATTGCTGAGCAAGGCGGTGGCGGCTGTAGACTTGCCGAAGCCGCACGGCGCGCTGAAGAAAATGACGCGGCACTGAGCCCAACCCTGTAAGAATTGCTCGCGCAGCGATGGCTTGATGACGACTTCATTCATGTGCTCTACTCCCCTTTTATGGTTTATAACCACAATATATCATATTTCGCGCGAAATGCAATCCATCTAAAGATGGATTTTTGAAAAAACTTTGGTTTTGTCGAGGAGAAAAGGTGGAAAGGTAGTACGATTTTGCGGAAATGAAAAAAGCCTCTCGGACACCGGCACGTGCATGCGGTGTTCGAGGGGCCATTTTGTTGTATTTTGTACAACTGTATTTCATACAGCTTTTATGCGGCTTTTTCCTGAAGCTTCTGCTTTTTTCTCTGCGTCTTCGACGAGACGGCTCTTGGAGAGGTCGGCGTGGCGATAATAGAGCAGTGTGAGGGTGCTGCACACGAGCCAACCGGCAGGGTAGCCTAAGGCGATGGGAATGATGGTGTTGGAGATGAAGTTCGCCATGATAAAGAGGTAAATCTGGCGGAAGACGACGAACGAGCTCAACATGATAATCATCGGTGCGCGGGAATTGCCTGCACCGCGCAGCACGCCGGAGTAGACCTGGTTGACGCAGCAGAACACGTAGAACGGCGAGCAATAACGCAGCAGCATGGAACCGTATGCGACAACCTCTGCTTTGCCGTTGAAGAACGAGACGAGCTGCGGCGCGAAGATGAGCAGCGGGATTGTCAGAATGACGGTTGCGACGACGGACATGATGAACGCCGTGCGTGCACCCTTCTTGGCGCGGGCGACCTGATCGATGCCGAGGTTCTGGCCGACGAATGTGGTAGACGCGAGCGCGAGAGACTGCATCGGCAGGAAGAGAAGCTGGTCAATCTTACTGTATGCCGTCCAGCCGGACATACAGTCTGCGCCGAAGTAGTTAACATAAGACTGTACAAATACGTTCGAGAACGCGGTGATCGCCATTTGGATGGCGGCCGGGATGCCGACGCGCACAATCTTCGCGAGCATTTCTTTATCGAGTTTCAAATATTTGATCTCGACCTTGATGCAGGAATCCGTGCGGAACAGCGTAATCATCGTAAGCATGGCGGAGACGCCCTGCGAAATGATGGTCGCATACGCAACACCCTTAACGCCCATGCCGAGCGACAGCACGAAGACGAGATCGAGAATGATGTTGAGCACGGCGGAGACGACGAGGAAATAGAACGGGCGCTTGGAATCACCCACGGCACGCAGAATGCCCGCGCCCATGTTGTAGAGCATAAGACCGATGACGCCCGCGAAGTAGATGGTGAGGTACGCGGAGGACTCCGGCATGACCTCTGCCGGGGTCTTCATGAAATTGAGCACGAAGGGGATCATAGCGATGCCGATGATCGTAAAGAGCACAGCCAAAATGAGCGTCATGACGATGGAGGTGTGGACGGTATCGCGCACCTTATCATACCGCTTTGCGCCATAATACTGTGAAATGACGACGCCGGCGCCGCTGGAAAGCCCTAAGAATATGCCGATGAGCATGTTGATAACGGGACCGACCGTGCCAACCGCCGAGAAAGCCTCGTTGCTGACATAGTTGCCGACAACCCACGTATCGACCGTGTTGTAGAGCTGCTGGAAAATGTTGCCGATGAGAAGCGGAAACGCGAATGTGATGAGGTGGCGGAAGATGCTGCCCTGCGTCATATCCACATCGCGCTTAGTTTTCTGCTTCAGGATGCTGAGTTTAGACATAATAATATCACCTGCAACTAATTATACACGCTCTGTTTGAGATAATCAACTAAAATCTTAAAAATGTGGAATATCTTTTACCTCGATACGCACAATAAACCCGGTTAAACAGAAAGGGTGGTCGTATGAAAAAGAAAACACCGCAGAGAGCCGCTGTCTTCTTTTTGTCCCTCTCGCTGCTGGCGGGCGGCTTGACGGCCAGCGCCGAGGTTCGCCCGGCGGATATCACCATCACCTATGATGGTTCTCGGACGATTCAGACTTCCGAAAACGATTTTTT
>OLWB01003464.1_pt1 | contig 11240 bp, 7 predicted proteins | sample 1673331 | NCBI WGS metagenome assembly OLWB01 (sample SAMEA3178943, study PRJEB25190) | human gut metagenome | biome: human gut; feature: human-associated habitat; material: faeces | place: Austria | collected 2013 | reverse complement strand
GAGGCAATTTCTTCCTCTGCTTTACTTAACTGATCTTCACTTGTATCTTCAATTAACTGTATACCAATTCCGTCAAGATGCTCTCTTCCGCTGTTGCCGTCAGACTGTTCATATGTGCTGTCCACGCCATCGGGTTCTCCTCTTTCGACGGTGCCGGATTCTTCTCCAACAGTTTCTCCATCAGTACTTCCAATCTCTCCTGTGCCGCTTTCTCGATCTCCTCCAGATGGCTGTTCAATTTCCCGGTCAGCAACAGACTCTGGTACAGGCTGTTCTTGTACTCCTTCAGAAATGTCCTCCGCAGCATTCCGTATTTCCCGATCTGTGCTTCTGTTTCCTGAATTGTCAGGTTTGGAAACAGATAATCCCCTTTTCGATGATATGTCAGTGCCATACTCATTTCCTCCTTCATTTTCCTGTGAATATTCTTTTTCTGTAATAGTATCGTTGTTTTCTTTGCTTTCACGAATTAACGTGTTAAAGTTATTATAATTCCTTTCTTCTGAATTTTCAATACCTTTTTTCATTTCTTCTAATGAAATGCGATGTACATATCTTCCAATATCCACCAGAACTGATTCACTCGCTCTGCTTGTGGCATTTCCAATGAATGTCAGCACAGAGAGGCGATTGTAATCTGTAATATGTACAAAATCCATTTCCTCCTGCCGTTCCATTGGATCAAGTCCGCATCTGGAAGCAAGAGTATAATAAATGCTGTCCGTCAACAGACTTCGGAACTCACTGCGGATGGTATCTTCCTCCAGTTCTTCCAGATAGGTTCCCTCTGTCACATACAACAGACCATCCAGATACTCCTCCAGATTTTCCTCCACCATATACCTAGCGGTTGCCATCAAAGCGTCAGAAAGATTTTTCGTATCTTTCGCTTCCAATCCATAAACTTCTTCCAGGTGAAGCAATACCTCTTCCTGCTGTTCTTCCTGTAGTTTCCACAGATACGGTGTTCTTCCACCATTTACCATATGGGTATCCTGAACATCGAATACATATCGAAGTCTTGTTTTCTGCGTGGTTTCATCTATAAGGGCAATTCCTTTTGCCCCTCTGTTTACCCACCGAAACATTTTTTGATTCCATAATTCCAGCGACGCACAGGCAGTTGCCTGTGGACGCTGTGCATGAATCAGAAGCTGATCCATAAATGGGTATCGGTATAATCTGGCTGCGGTATCCAGATAGTTCATCCAGTCCCTGGGCGAACTGCTGATACTGGATGCATGTGCTTCTGCAAGACCTCTTATATCTTCCAATCGAGCCATAACCTTATTCCTCCTTCCGTCAGTTCTTTATTTTTTCTTTTTGTTGCTGTTTGTTTTCTTTTTAGGAAATTCCAGACTGAATCTGGCTTTTCCATCTTCCACCCCAAGTACAAGGTCAGCATCAAATTTGCTGTCTTTTTTCTTGGAATACAGCCCTTTCACATGGGTACGCCCCTTTTTCAGAAGCTCCACCGCCATCTTTTTATCCATAGACTTTTTCATGCTTTCCAGAAAGCGGTTTGACTTCCACAGGGCAAATGGACAGCTTCTGTCAGAACAGTAATAATTAGTCTTACCCTCATATACATCGGAACCGCATACCGGGCATTTCCCGATTACTTCCCTTGCAGTCTGAAAACGATTCCGTTCTTCTTCCGGAATCGCCCTGCATATAGAAAGAATCTCGGTAATCATAGATACAATCCCATCCATAAATTCATCATCCTGGATTTTTCCCTTTTCCATCATCAGAAGCTGATTCTCCCATTCTGCTGTCAGGCTTGCAGATTTCAGATTCTCCGGCATCACATGAATCAGCTCACAGCCTGCCGCCGTAGGAAGAATCTGTTTTCCTTTACGTTCTGCATACCCGGAAGATACCAACTTCTCAATAATATTGGCTCTAGTTGCCGGTGTCCCAAGTCCCTTTTTCTCTGTTTCAGAATCAAATTCCTTATTTCCCGCTGTTTCCATCGCAGCAAGCAGAGTATCTTCGGTAAACATCTTCGGTGGGGAAGTGTAATGGGTACTCTTCTCTGCTTTCACAGAAACAAGAATCATTCCCTCCTCATACACTTCTGGAAGTCCTGTCTTATTATCTGGTTCATCAGATTTCTTATCCTTCACACAATATTTCCGAAAGGCTTCTTCCACTTCTTTAAATCCCATCTGCACAGGCAGCTTTCCTTTCGTAGCAAATTCATGTTCTTTGCACTGTACAGAAATTTCAGTCTGCTCATAAAGGTAATCTTCTCCGGTTGCCTGTACAAGCTGCTGTCCAATCAGCATCATAAGATTTTTCTTTCCATCTGAAAGTCCTCCCATACCTTTTTCTACTGCCTCTTTTGTCAGCAGGATTGCATGGTGGTCTGATACTTTTGTATTATTGATTACACGCTCTGCATTTCCTCCAGACTGTTCAGATTTCAAAAATGGGAGAAAATCTGTCATTTCATCTGCAAGTGTTTCTACCGTTTCTTTCATATCTTCCGTTACATACTGGCTATCCGTTCTCGGATATGTAACCATCTTTTCCTCATACAGTTCCTGCAGCATATCCAGTGTTTTCTGTGCGGTGTATCCGAAATAACGGTTCGCTTCCCTTTGCAGACTGGTCAGGTCATAAAGTTTCGGCGGTGAAATTCGTTTCTGCGCCTTTTTTACTTTTGTAACCATTGCTTCTTCCCCATCACAAAGTTTTCTTAATTCGTCTGCTTCTGCTTCAGACTGGATATTTTCTGATGTTACTGTAAGTTTCCCATCTGACAGAGAAACCTTATAATAGGCTTCTTTCTTGAAATGCTCGATTTTCTCTTTTCTTTCTGTCAGCATGGAAAGCGTTGGTGTCTGTACCCTGCCGACCACCAGGCGTTTAAAATATCTGGTTGTATAGGCTCTCGTTGCGTTCATTCCGATCAGCCAGTCTGCCTGCGCTCTGCACACCGCAGCATTACAAAGACCTGCGTATTCTTTCCCGTCCTTTAAGGTCTGGAAGCCTTTCTGAATTGCTTCATCTTCCATTGAACTGATCCACAGACGCTTCACTGGTTTCTGACAGCCTGCCAGATCATAAACCCTTTTAAAAATCAGTTCTCCCTCTCGCCCGGCATCACAGCCATTGACCAGATACGCCACATCTTCCCGCTTCATTAAGCTGCACAATACTTCAAACTGCTTCTTTTTATCCTCTGATACCTGCACTTTCCATACTTCCGGGATGATCGGTAAATCCTCAAACTGCCATTTTGCATACTTTTCATCATAAATTTCCGGTGGCGCATATTCTGCAAGATGTCCCAGACACCAACTGACAATGCAACTGTTCCCCTCCAGATAGCCGTCCTCTCTCTGATATGCAGATAAATTCTTTGCAAGACTCTGTGCCACGCTTGGTTTCTCTGCAATCACTAAAAATTTCGCCATATTTTTCTCCTGTTCCTGTCAAAAAGGCAGTCCCAAAAGAACTGCCCTTTCTCCATACTTTATGATTTTTTGTTATTTCTGCTGATTCTCTGCATTTTCTTCATCTTCATTGATGTAACTGTCATCAGCAAATTCCAGACCTTCCTCTACAATGCCGTCCTCTTTTTTCTTTCTCAATTTTCCAAAAGCGAACATGCCAAGACCACCCAATGCCAGCGTTGCAACTGCTCCCAAAGCAATCCATCCAATCATCTTATTAATGCTAGATTCCTGTTTTACTTCTGTTTCCGGCTGCGCTGTAGTTTCCGGTTCTGGTGTTGTGGTTGTTTCCGGAAGAACCACCGCAGATTCCTCTTTCTTTTCAGTTTCTTTGGTTTCATCTAAGAACTCTGCCAGATCATTTTCATCCACAAGTGACATCATGTACACATTTTCAGAAGTACCGGAACGGTCAATGACCATATAAAAGGTATTTCCATTCTTTGTCTGTACAGTCAGAAACTGCTTGGTACTGTCATTCTCCTTATCATCCACAAGCTGTCCGTTTCCCGGTGTGGAAAACGGCGTTCCCTCTGTGGCAGGCTGCTCTGCCGGCTGTTCTTCTATAACCTGTTCTGTCGCTTCGGTCTGCTCTGCATTTTCATTTGCCTGTGCAAAAGCAGTCACACTGGCAGAACCAATCAGCATCGTTGCCGACAGCATAATCATCAAAACTTTTTTCATTACCTTATTCTTCATCTTCCAAATCCTCTCTTTCTTCTATCAGTCCGGTTGACATTTCTCTGTCCATATTTTCTTCTTTCTTTATACCTGTTTCAGAACTATCCATAGAAAGATTGCCCTCTTCATCAAACTGCATGGTAACTGTTCCATTCTGAATCCCGTCCAGAAAAGTCAGCATCTTTCGGCTGTCCATCTTCATGGAACGGATTGCCTTAATGATTTCTGCATCTTCCATCTGTTTTTTCTGGATTCTCAGTTGCCTTACATGCTCCTGCAGTTCCAGAATCTTGTTTTCAGTTTTCTGAATGTCATCCAGAACCTTTTTTAATCGCATGTTCATCTTCCATCACTCCCTTCTAATGAAGCCTTCCAAATGCCATAAAGTGCTGCTGCCAGTAAGAGCTTGCAATGCTTGTATACTGAATCGGATTTCCACAATGGATCATCATGTTATTTCCTACATAAATTCCCACATGGCTCGCTCCCGGCGTATCATAAGTTCCCTGGAAAAAGATCAGATCTCCCGGCTTTGCATCCGATGGAGATACATAGGAACAATAAGAACGAAGCCCGTCCGCTGTTGTTCTTCCCACGTTCCATCCATTTCCGCAATTATTGATTACCCAGCATACAAAACCAGAGCAGTCAAAACTGGTAGATGGCGATGCACCGCCCCAGACATACGGATAACCAAGATATTTTTCCGCTTCCCGGATCATCTTGGCAAACTGCGGATCAGAAAGTGCTTCTGCCGGAATATCATATCCAAAGCCTGCCCCGCCTGTCGGAATTGAGTTAAGGTCAAACAGATAATCACGATTTCCATAGTATTTGTTGTAAGCGTCATACTGCTCCTGTTCCTTATCTGTCATACGGTTTCTTAAAACTGCATCCAGGTTATGGTTCGTGAGTGTTACATCCAGCCGGTTCACTTCTCTTGTTGTCGTTACTTCCACTTCCTGACTTCCATTGCTGTCTGCTATGTATGCTTCCCAGGTCTGATGCCCATGTGCTGATGCAGAAGCATGATCGCCATAAAATACATCAAACTGAACACCATACTGTGCAAAATTTCCGGTATCCTCAACTACATACTCCACACCATTCATAATTACATGAGTTCCCATTGGCACAAATGGATTGGAGGCGTCTACTGCAAGCGTGTGATTTGCCTGTGGATAGGCTCCACTTGCTGTCGGGCCTCCACTCCACTGTCCGCAACAGATCGGGCAGTTACAATATCCACTGGTTACAACCTGTCCCAGTGATTCTCCAACTCTGACCGTTTTCTTTTCTGTTACGGTTTCTCGTGTCGAATCCGTATATAAGCCATACTGTTCCTTAAAAATCTCCTGAATCTCATCCGCAACCTCTGCATAAGTAAAACCGCCGTACTTGACTGTCAGATAAGAAATGAGTTGATACGGATTGTGTCCGATCTCATCAATCTGAAACTGGAACTCGTCATAATCGGAATGGTTTGCTTTCATCTGATTGATCTGTTCATTCAGTGCATTTTCCAAAGCCACATAAGCATTTTCCGCAGCATAAATATCTGCATCCTCGCTGGAATAACTGGTAGAAATAATCGCATTGGAACTGCCCTGGAATAACGCAGCACAGCTTGACAGACTCGTTGCCATCAACGCAAACAGCAGAACCAGAACTCCTATGGACAAGAGGATATTTCTGTTCTGTACCACAAGCTCCTTGACCGCAGCTTTGGCTTTTTCTGTAAATCGCTGTGCATTTACAAGCACTGCATCTTTCACAGCCTTTCCCTGTTTCGCAGCCTGATACTGCTTCTGGTAACACTTTTTCTGCAATAATTTCTTTAAGGCAGACTGTTTTTTCTGTTCCGTTTCTTTCTGAACCGCCCTTTTTGCTTCATTAGAAGCACTGGTGCCAAACTGCAGGCGGGATTTTTCTGTTTCTTCCAGAACAGATTCTCTTAACCGGTTATTTCTCTGTCGGTTCTCTTTCAATCGTTCCCGAACGTAAACAGACTTTCTTGCAAGACTTTCTCCTGCAAGCTCCATCTGATCTGCCGCATCAAGAGCAGCATTATCATCGGTATCTTCTCTGACCTTTTTCTGACCATAATCAGATACCGTTTCCGAAACGGCGGAAGCTCCCCTTTTTGCCATCCCACTGCCAGGAATCACACCCTTGCTTTCATCTTCAAAGGAAAGCCGGGATTTTGATTTCTTCTGTTCTTTTAGCGTCTGTTCCCTTTTCGTCTTGCCTTTGATCTCTTCCCGAAAATCTTCCATTGATTTTTCATCAACTTCTGACTTTTCATGGTAGCGTTTCTGCTCTTTTGCTGCATAGGCTGTGACCATCTTTTTCTTTCGGCTCTGCCTGTCTGGTTCCGGTGTTTCAGAATCACGTTCGGCATCCTGTCCCGGATGTCCCCGGATACTTTCTTTACGAAGTCTGGAACGTGAAACAGACGGAGATTTCTCCCCGTCTGCCTTATCCTCACTCATTTCTGAGTTTTCCATTTCATCCGCTTCCGCAATTTTTTCCTGTTCCAGAAAAGCGTGTCTTGACTGTAACCTGTGTTTTCCCTCTGTTCCTTCCTCTACTGGTTCTTCTGCAGTATGAGCTTTTCTTGCCTTTCCAAAATCCAGCTCCTGTTCCCTGTGTCCGGCTGTTTTCTTCTCATCTGCCTCACGTCTGGTAATTCGCTTCTCCTTTTTACTGCGAAGATTTTCTTCCCGAAGTCCATCCCGGCTCATCTTCTGGACAGTCTTATCCCTTGCTTTATATTCATGCTCCTGCATGGTCATCATCTCCTGATCTCTGGTAATTTTCCGTTTTATTCCTTTCCGTTATTTTTCTTTGCAACCAATACCATACGTCCATTTTTCTGGGAATACTCACAAGTAGACAGTGTAAGTAACTTATCTCTGTATTTTGCTGTTGTTCCTGTTTGATAAAGTGATTTTTCCTTAACGGAAACAACAAATTTTTTATAATCAGCCACTGTTCCAGCTTTGATAAAACTGTAATAATCAAAATCATTTCCTGTATAAACGGGCGTTGTAAATGCTGCAAATATCTGATACTGTTCATTTCCCCATATCGTGCGGAACAGGATTGTCGGATGTTCTTCGTAAAATCCTTCGTCCTTATATTTCTCAAGGTCAGCAAACATCTTCCCACTGTTCATGTGATGTCCATATATGATCAGATTGTCCGAATTTCCTGGTACACATTCCTCTGCCAGAAATAAACAGCCATTTGCAGAATATTCCCCGTTAAAATCCCGATGCAGATAATAATTTTTATCTCCGGACCGGTACATGACCGGATAGTCTATTCTTGTTCCATCAATGGTCAGCCAGCCAATACAATCCGGATTTTCTTCATGCAATGCCAAAATTCCAGCATCTATCTCTATCAAAGAATCACCGGAAGCATCTTCTTCCGATTCATCCTCTTTTTTCTGCATTAGCTCCTGCAGTTCCTGCTGTAACTGATTATCCTGTCTTTCCTGCATAAAAAATCCCATTAAAAAATACAGACTGATCGTAAGCAATATAACGGATATAGAAAGTAATAATCCTGCCACCCATTTTCTCATGCTCTGCCATTGCCCCTTTAGCTATCATCTCTGCCTTTGATTCCGAGTTTTTCACGCTTCTCTACATCTTCCGGTTTTGATGACATTAACGCATAAAGCATAAGGGTATTATCGAATCTGTCCTTAAATGGAATAATCGTATTTCCATAAAAAATCAGCCCTTCTCCCTCTCCACTGTTTGTTACATAGGAAAGCTGGTGTGTTGAAATATTAAGCTGTTTTGCCAGAATCTGTCGATCCCCGGATGCCTGGTTGAGCATCAGGATAAAATCTGAGTTTTCAAAGATATTCTCGATTTCCCTTGAAGCAAGCAGGTCTTTTACGTTCTGCGTGATACCAGTCGGGATACCGCCCCACTTACGGAATCTTTTCCAGATTTCTACACTGTATGCTGCTGTCTGTTCCTCTTTCAGCAACAAATGGAACTCATCAATGTAATATCTGGTAGACCTATGAGCAGAACGGTTGACTGTTACCCTGTTCCAAACCTGATCCTGAACAATCAACATGCCAAGTTTTTTAAGCTGTTTACCAAGGTCTTTAATATCGAAACATACCAGACGATTATTCAGTTCTACATTTGTGCGGTGATTAAACACCTTCAGGGAACCATTTACATAGATTTCCAGTGCAGTTGCCAGCCTCTGCGACTCTGCCTCTTCCTGTTTGCGAAGCAGATTATATAAATCTTCCAGGATTGGCATTTTCTCTGGAATCGGATCAGCAAGATAGTCCTGATATACCAGACGTACACATCGGTCAATGATTGTTTTTTCCACTGGTTCCAGACCGTTTTTTCCTCCTACTACCAGTTCACAAAGCGAAAGGATAAAATCTGATTTTAAAGATAGCGGATCATCATCATCCGCATAATTGATGTTAATATCCATTGGATTGATGTAATCGTGACTGGTCGGAGAAATACGGATAACCTGCCCGTTAAATGCCCGGACTAACGGAAAATATTCACCCTCCGGATCACAGATGATAATGTCGTCTTTTGTGACAATAAATACATTGGTAATCTCTCTTTTTGCCGCAAAAGATTTACCAGATCCAGGAGTACCAAGTATCAGACCATTTGGATTTTTCAGCTTTTTCCGGTCTGCCATGATCAGGTTATTAGACAGGGCATTTAATCCATAATAGATAGATTCCCCACCCATAAACAGTTCCTGCGTTGTAAAAGGGACAAAAATAGCTGTTGACGTGGTAGTTAAGGCCCGCTTGATCGGAATCCAGTTTCTTCCAAGCGGCAAGCTGCTCATAAGTCCCTGTTCCTGCTGATAGTCCAGTCTTTTCAACGCACAGTTATATTTCTGTGCAATACCTGCGGTCTGAAATACCACATTTTCCAGCTCCTGTTTATTTTTCGCTGTATTTAAGAACACCACAGTCACAAGGAACATTCTCTCATTCCTTGACTGTAAATCTTCCAGAAGTCTTTTCGCTTCCCCTCCGTATGTGTTCAGATCAGATGGGATAATATCCATATCATATCCGGAACGTACCGCTTTTTTCTGTTCCTCGATTTTCATACGGTTAATGTCCGTAACCTTACTCTTTACCAGCTTGATTGCTTTCATCTGGTCAATGGACTGGATATGCAGATTCACAAGCAGATTACAGTCCATTTCCAGAAATTCGGCAAGCATTTTATCCGTCAGCTCTGGTGCCAGTATCTGCAGATAGGATACTGCTCCGATGGTATCTCCCATCTGAAAATCCTTTCCATTTTTGAACAGGAAACTGGATGGTGCAATATAATCCTTTGTATTCAACCCGGTACGCAGCATATCATCATAGCTGAACTTGAATGGCACTTTGACATTCTGGTTGAATGTTTCATACATGATCTGCAAACGCTCCACACCATTTAATGGATACGCAGATACCCCGAAAACCTTAAAATTATTGAGTATATCTGTTTCGATACGTTCCAGTTTTGGTTTTGCTTCCCGGATATTGTCAGCTTCAATTCCAAATGTAATATATTTGGTTCTGACAAGACCATTATTTCCTTTTGCCAACTGATTTCTGAGCATCTGGGCAAACTCCATACGCAGATCATCAAAGCTGTCATTCTGCTTTTTAATACGGATCACGTCTTCATATTCCGTCATGTTGTTGTGATGATTGATAAAAGACAACTGAAAATGGATGGTGCTGTCAAAATAATTCAGGAAATCACACCAGTTCTCAAAAATCGCATTTTTATCCTCATTCTGTGCCAACTGATAGTTGATGTCATAAAAACGAATCGTTTTTGAATAATACCCATCCTCCACACGACAGATTCCGTCTTTTCCCATTTCCCTGTATGGAATGGACTGCTGTGCGGTAATGTTTTTCCCTTTATTTCTATTGTCTTTATTTGTACTGGATATTTTCTTTACAGTACCTTTCTTTCCGCTGGATTTTACAGAACCCGGCGACTTTGTCTTTTTTTTATGCTTTTCTTCTTTCTTTGCCTGTTTCTGTGCCGCCTTTTCTTCACGAACAGCCTGTTTTGCCGCCTGCTTCGCAAGTTTTCTTTCTTCTTTTTCGTGTGCCTTATGTAATTTCAGTTCATATTTCTGGGCTTTTTTCCAGGCACGTTTTTCCCGTCTGCTTAATTTACGTCTTGGTCTGCGGACACCTCGGTGTCGCTCCAGTGCTTCATACCCAGTAACCATCGGTACTCCCGTCAAACGCTGTCTGTCCTTTGCATAATCTTCTGCCTCGTCCGGATCAAACACTGGTAAACCATCAGCAGAATCCTCTTCATCCAGCCACCAGTCATCCGGATGGGAAAATTCTTCTGTCTGCTCTGGAAGATTCTTATCGTTTCTTACTTTTTCCACGAACGGTACCTCCTTTCGCTTTTGTCAAAATTTTCTTTTTTTCATAGAGGTTTTCCACCTCATATTTCCGTACCGGGGGACGGATAAATTTTACTGTAATCACGTTTTTGAGGACTTTCTCTAAAGGAAGTCCATCTTTCTCATACATTGCAAATAAAAAAGCCGGAAGCATCAACAGACACATTCCGGTTGCCGCATTACTCGAACCAATCAATCCCCTTGACAGGAAATAAAACGGAAGCCCTACTGCCGCTGCAATACCAAGGCAGATAAGCTGTCGTTTTGTAAGGTTGAGAATAATTTTATTTTTCACTTTTGTCAGATCTTTTGGTACTGATACAAAAGCCATTTTCATCGTCTCCTTTTCCACATTTAGTGTGCATTAAAAATACTCTTCGAGAAATTAGCTGTTTTCATAAGACTGAAACACAGTATCACCGTATATGCCATTACACTGAGCAGTGCCGTATGCACATTGTCTGATACCTGTATGTTTGCAACCAGCACAGAATAAATGCCCACGCACACCATGATAAAAAATCCCTGGAATGCCAGTGCGAACAATCCTCTTAAATAATTGCTGCCAATCTGTCCCCATTCCCGGTTGCTCATAGTGGCAAATGGAATTGCACCGATTGACGAATACAGATAAATTTCTAT
>OLWB01003463.1_pt1 | contig 11241 bp, 6 predicted proteins | sample 1673331 | NCBI WGS metagenome assembly OLWB01 (sample SAMEA3178943, study PRJEB25190) | human gut metagenome | biome: human gut; feature: human-associated habitat; material: faeces | place: Austria | collected 2013 | reverse complement strand
TCCCCTTCTGCCTGCTCGGCGGCGCGGCCCGCTGCCGGGGCATAGGCGAGCGGGTCGAGCCGCTGCCGTCCGCCGGCGGCGTCCACGCGGTCGTCGTCTACGACGGGACGGCGGCCTCTACGGCGGAGATGTACCGCCGTCTGGACGCGTTCGTCGGCGCAAAGCCGCCGCACGACCACGAATCCGCCGCGCGCGCCGTCGCCGCGGGCGACCCGCGGGCGCTGGCCGGCGCGCTGTCCAACGATTTCGACGCGCTCGCCCCCTCGGCGCTGACCGCGCCGCTGTATGAGCGGGGCGCGCTGCGCGCGATGCTTACCGGCAGCGGCAGCGCCGTTTTCGGCGTCTTTGCCGACGCGGCCTCCGCCTCTGCCTGCGCCGCCGCGCTTAGCGCCGTCTATCCCTTCGCCGCACATGTTGTCTTTACAGAACAGGAGAAGGATGGTTTATGAAACGTTTTGCGAAAATGGAGCCGTATGCCTGCCTGCATCTTCTCGTCCTCGTGCTGGGTACGGCGCTGATGATCTCGGGATGCTTCCACGGCGGGCTGTGGTTTGACGAAAGCTACACCGTCGGGATGATGCGTCAGTCCTTTGGAGATATGCTGCGCATTTCGGTCGCCGACGTCCACCCGCCGTTTTATTACATCGCGCTGTGGCTGTTCACGCGCGTGTTCGGCTGCTCGGCCGTGGCGATGCGCCTGTTTTCCGCGCTCTGCGCGTCGGCGCTCGGCGTGCTCGGCTATACGCATGTCCGCAGGGACTTCGGCCGCCGGACGGGTCTGTATTTTTCGCTGTTTCTTTACCTCTGCGGCGCGCTGCTCATCAACGCGTCGGAAATCCGTATGTACACCCTCGCGCCGCTGCTGGTCGCGCTGATGTTTTTGTATTGCTGCCGCTATTGGCGCAGCGGCTTTACCGATACGCGCGCCCGCGCGCTCTACATCCTGTTCGCGCTGCTGGCCGCCTATACGCATTGGTACGCGCTGGCCGCCGCGGTCGTGACGGCGCTGTTCCTGATCTATCCGTACTGGAAATCCGGCCGGCTTGCGCGCTGGTTTATCGACGCGGCGTTTCTGCTCGGTTTGTATATCCCCGGCTTCTGCATCTTCTTTGAACAGGCCACCCGCGTGAAGGAAGGCTATTGGATCGACTTTACATATCCCGACGTTTTGTATGATTCGTTCCGCTTTTTTGCGCTGGGCGTGGACCCTGTTGCGGACGCGCTGGAGACCTTCGCGCTGGTTGCGGCGGTGCTGCTGTTCGGGTTCTGCCTGCTGTTCCATATCGTCTGCCGCAAATCCGCCGTGGACGAGTGGCGGCCGTCGGGCTACGCGATGGGCATCGTCGTCTGCGTGGCGGCGCTCTATCTGATCGCGTCGGCGCTGTTTACGCCGGTCTATCATGTGCGCTATTTGGGCGTGCTGCTGGCGCCGATTGCCTTTTTCCTCGCCTTTGCGGTGAGCAAAATGCGGTTCGCCGCGCTGCGGGCGGCGTTCCCGCTGCTGCTCTGTGTGCTGCTGGTGCTGCGCGCCGTGCCGCTGTATCAGGAAATCTATTCTCCCGACCGCAATGTGGTGCAGGCGCTTGCGGACCGCATCGAACCGGGCGACATCGTCGTTTCGGAGAACATCAACGTGTTCGGCCCGCTGATGATGACGGCCGACGCGGGCGACTACTATTTCTATAACCCCGGCTGGTGGCCGGTGGACGTCGCCTACGAGGCGTTCGCGCCCGCGCTGCGCGGCTGCGTACACGACCTGTCGGAGATCGGCACGCTCGGCGGCCGGGTCTGGATCATCGGCGAAAACGGCCGCTGCGACATTTACGACGGCTTGCAGGCGGCGTTCGGCGGTCTGCGCGAGGTCGGCCGCGGCGAGGTTTATCAGCCCTATCATGCGCTTGATTTCGACTGGACACTGTATGAGGTGGACCCGCCGCAGGCATAGGCGGGACACTGCCGCCGTCGGAACGGCATAAAAACAGGACGGCTTTGCTGCCGTCCTGTTTGTTTTTACTTCGGCTCAGAGCTTTCTTCTGCGGCCGTAAATCCAAACGCCTGCGCTTGCGCTGCCCGAGAATTTGCTGTCGAGCGTGAAGGACAGTCCTGACGTGGCGAGCGTATAGCCGGCGACCGCCGCGCTGTGTTCCGCAAGCGCCACGTTCGTCTGTGCCGCGCTATCCCGCAGAACAGGCACCTTGACCGTCCATACGAACGTCGGAACGCCCGAGACGATCGTCTGCTCGGCGTCGGAGCGGCGCAGCGTGCCGGACACGCTCTGGAAACCGTCTCGGTTTACGTCGGCGGTGTAGGTCATATAAAAATCATCGGGGATTAAAATTGTTTGTGAAGCGCGCATTTTCAAAAGGGAAAAGGGAAAGTCAGCAGATTTTGTTGACTTCCCCTTTTGCATACGGTAAAATATGAGCAGAAACAGCGCTGGCAAAAGTCCAAACCCTTTTGACAGCGCTGTTCGGAATACAAAAAACGGCCGAATCGCTCCGGCTGCGGCGAAGTCCCGCAGCGGGGCTTTTCGGGCCGACATACGTTTTCAAAACAAAAACGCCGGAGAAGGCCGCCCGTTGGCTTTCTCCGGCGATATTTTATGTTGCGCTCGGGAGCTGGCGGCGGATGGCGCCGTAAATCAGCTTTTGTCCGGCTTCGTTGGGGTGGATGCCGTCCGCGCAGAGATAGCTGCGGAAATCCGGCTGCGCGAGAAATGCGCTGCGGATGTCGATGACCGGCACGCCGGCAGCCGACGCCACCTGTACCGCCGCGATGTTGAACATCTCCTGCCAGCGGCCGATGAAGCCGACCTCCTTGAGAAAACGCAGGATGCGCGACGGCGACAGATTCCGGCTGATCCAGCGGAAATAGCGTCCCGAGTCGATCGGCGGCAGATTCAGCACCACCGGCTTGCCGCCGAAGCGCTTGATCGTCTCGAGCATGCGGGCGTACTTTTGCTTGAACGTTTCGAGCGGCGTTTTGCAGATATGCGCCGCCTCCGGGTCGTCCGAGACCGATTTCCAGTCGAAATCGCAGTCGTTCCCGCCGAATTCAAGCACCGTGTAATCATAGTCCCCGATGCGCGGGCCGCATTTCTGAAGCATTTCCTCGCCCTTGGTCACGGTACAGCCGAAAGAGGCAAGGTTGTCCACCTCCATACCGCCGTCCTGCGCGAACAGCCGCGCGGCCGACTCCTTCGCAAAGATATAACGGCCGCGCGCGTCGTCCAGCACGACGCCCTTGGCGACCGAATCGCCCAATATACAAACCTTGATCGGCATTTTACGACTCCTTTTGTCAATAAACGTTATGGCGTTATCTAATATTCGATATTATATCACGCAATATAAAATCTGTCAATATGCGGAGCGGCCTTTTTCGGTTAAATCTTTGTGACCGTGAGAAAAGAAATCGTTTGCATTTGGGGCGATTGTGTGCTATACTGTGTGTGACATAGAGTCAGATCGAACGAGGAGTACTCGTTTGTCACACACCGAAGTTTCGCCGGAGGGCGAAACTTCCGGGGGTGCTGATTGCGGTGGGGTGACATAAAGTTAGATCGAACGAAGGGTGCGCGTTTGTCACACACTGGCTGTGGCTTGCGGCGGGGTGACATAGAGTTAGATCGAACGAGGAGTACCCGTTTGTCACGCAACGGCAGCTTGCGGTGAGCGATATAGGGGCCGTTTGGACGGGGAAGCTTTGTCCTATGCTCGTTTGCGTATGGAAAAGCCGGCGCAAAAGTATGTATACGTCGCATAGGCATTTGCCGCATTGTACAGGATATGCGCGCGGCGGCGGGTCGGTGTATGCGTACACGCAGCCGGATTTACGGGGAGGGCAAGCGGAGCGCATCCGGCGTTTGCCGCGCTTCCCGCCGCAGGAATGCAGAGAGGAATCGAATCGCTTCGGACGCCGCCGGGCTTTCCCGCGCGTTCGGCGAAGGATAAAGGAGAGAGCGAATTGAAGGAGATCGAAGCGCTTGCCGCGCTGCTGGAAAACGAACGCCCGCAGGAGTGGGAGAACTTTCCCGACATCGAGCTGTATAAGGACCAGCTTCTGAGCTATATGCAGCGCCAGGGCATCTGGTCGAAGGGCGACGACGCGCTCACCGGCGCAATGATCAGCAACTACATCAAAATGGGACTGATGCCCGGCCCCGTGGACAAGAAATACACCCGCGAGCATATCGCCTACCTTACGGCCATTCAGGCGCTCAAGCAGGTGATGAGCGTGGCCGACACGGGCTTGCTGCTCCGCTGCCGTGCCGAAAGCGATATGCAGCGCTTTTACGGCCTTTTCCGCGCGCAGCTCGACGACGCGCTGAACGCGTCCGCCGCCGGCCTGCGCGACGTGGGGGACGACGACCTCGCCGCGGAGATATTGGCACGCGCTCTGCACGCTTACGCCGACCGCATCATCTATGAGCGGATGCTTTCGGTTCTGCGCGAGCGCGAGGAGGCGCGCAAAAGGGACGAGGAGGAAAACCAGAAAAAGGAAAAAGAGGACAAGAAAAAGGGGAAAGCCGATTAACCGCGCGTCTGCGCGTCTATACTCGGGGTATCCGAAACAAAAAAGGAGACCCCAACGATGAAAAAACAAACGCTGCTTTGCTTTGCGCTGACCGCGGTGGTGCTGTTCGCTTCCGCCGCTTTCCTGCCCTCTAACGAATCGGAGATCTACGACCAGGTCGTCCGGCTGCATATTTTGGCGAATTCCGACAGCGAGCGCGATCAGGCGCTCAAGCTGCTTGTGCGCGACGCGGTGACCGCCCGCAGCGAGGAAATTTTCGGAACATATGACGCCATCGACGATGTGCTGGCCGATATGCCCGCCGTGCAGGACAAGCTCTGCGCCGTCGCGCGGGAGACGCTCGACGCCAACGGCTGCGACCTGCCGGTCACGGCCGTCTGGGGCCGCGAAAGCTATCCCACCCGCGAGTACGAGGGCGTCCGCTTTCCGGCTGGCAGCTATTATTCGCTCCGCCTGCAAATCGGCGAGGCAGCGGGGCAAAACTGGTTCTGCGTGCTGTTTCCGCCGCTGTGCCTGTCGGCTTCGACGGCGCACGAGGCGCTAAAGGCGACCACGCTGACCGAGAACGCCATTGATGTCTTTTTGGAAACGAATAAGCCGAGGTATGTGTTCCGCTTCAAGCTGCTGGAATGGTTCGGCTGGTAAAAAGGAGGCTGTGCGCGTATGCTGCACAGGGTCATAGGCCGCGCGGGCAGCGGGAAAACGACCTACCTGCTCGCCGTTCTGCGCGAGGCGCTGCAGGACGGGGCGGACTGTATCGTCCTCGTGCCCGAACAGCAGTCGCTGGAAACCGAGCGGCTGCTGAGCGAGACGCTGGGCGACGGCTACAATATGCACTGCGAGGTGCTCAACTTTGAGCGCCTGCCCAACCGCGTCGCGCGGGAATACGGCGGGCTGGCGCGCACCTATATCGACGACAGCGGCCGCGATCTGCTGATGTCCGTCGTGCTGGAGCGGCTCTCTCCGCAGCTTGCCGAATACGGCGGCGTCTGCGCCGACGGCGACTTCATCCGCAAGGCGCTGTCGGCCATTGCCGCGTTGAAGGCCGCCGGCATCGACGCGGACGCGCTGGAGCTTGCCGCCGCACGGCTCGGCGGCGGCTCCGCGCGGCTGGCCGCCAAGCTGACCGACCTCTGCGCCATTCTCCGCGCCTACGGCGACGCGTTCCCCGAGGGGCTTTCGGATACCTACGACGCGCTGACGCTGCTGGCCGCAGAATTGCCGGAAAAACCGTTTTTCGCGGGGAAGTTTGTGTTTGTGGACGGGTTTTACAACTTCACCGGACAGGAGCACGCGATTCTCGACGCGCTGATCCCGCAGAGCGCGGAGACCTACGTCGCCTTTACCGCGGACGACGGGGACGACAGCGGCATATTCTCCAAAAATGTATCGTCGGCCGAACGGCTCGCCTTTTCCAACCGCCCGTTCGCCGACGTGTATCTGCCCGACAATCGCCGCGTCGCTTCCGCCGCGCTGCGCTGTCTGGAGACGCACCTCTGGAGCGAGCCGTCGCCCGCGTTCGACGCGCCTCCCGACGGCTTGGCGATCGTCGCCTGCCCCGACCCGTTCGCGCAGGCCGAGGCCGTCTGCAGCGAGGTGCTGCGCAGGGTGCGCGCCGGCAGCCGCTATCGCGACATCGCCGTTACGATGCGCACGACGGACGGGCAGAGCGAGCTGATTGCGGGGATGCTGGCCGTTCACGGTGTTCCGACCTTCGTTTCGGTCAAGAAGCCGGTCGTCACCGAGCCGTTTTTCTCGTTCCTGCTCGCCTCGCTGGACGTCGTATGCACCGATTTTTCGGCCCCCAGTGTCAAAAAATACATAAAAAGCGGGTTTTCCGGTCTCGGCGTGCGCGAAAGCGACCTTCTGCTGCGTTATGTTTCGATGTGGAGCCTGCGCGGCCGCCGCAGCTACGAACAGGTTTGGCCGATGCACCCCGACGGCTACCGTGCCGAGCTGAACCGGCGCGACGCGTCGGTGCTTCGCCTGATCAACGGCGCGCGTGCGCGCGTTTCCGACGCGCTGCAAACGCTTTGCGAGGACCTTGCGGCAGACGGGCTGACCGTCGGCAGCGCGCTGCGCGCGCTTTACCGCCACGTCGAGTCCTCCGGCGCGCCCGCGCGGCTGGCCGCGCAGGCCGAAGCGCTGCGCCGGCGCGGCGAGGAGGAAAGCGCGCTGCGCCTGTCCCAACTCTGGGATATTTTCGTCGGGCTTTGCGACCAGTTCTATACCGTCTGCCCCGATGCGCCGGTCACGCCGGCACGCTTCCGCGAGTTGTTTCGGCTGGCGGCGGAGGAAAAGAGCGTGGGGTCCATCCCCGCCTCGCTCGACGCGGTTACCGTCGGTCCGGCCGAGCTGCTGCGCGCTGGCGGCGTCCGCCATCTGATCGTCGCGGGGGTGAACGACGGCGTGTTCCCCGCGTCGCCGTCCGACCGCGGGCTGTTCGACAGCGACGAACTGGTCGCGCTCGAGGGCTGCGGCTGCGCCTTCGGCGAGAGCGCGGACGAGCAGATCGACGCCGAGCGGTTTCTGTTCTATGCCGTCGCGTCGCTGCCGAGCGAAAGCCTGACGCTGCTGTACACGAACACCGACGCGCTCGGCGCGCGCCTGCGTCCCTCGATCGGCGTGCTGCGCATATTGGCGCTGTTTCCCTCGCTGAAGACGCATATGTTCGGCTCGGTGCCGGCCGATTTGTTCTTTTCGCGCCGCAGCACGGCCGACCGCCTCCACCTGCTGCACGACCCCGCGCCGGTCCGCGCGCTGCTTGCGGAGAAGGGAATGCCGCCGACGGCCGCCGGACCAATCTCCGACCCCGCCGCCGCGCTGACGGGGAACGCGCAGGCGGCCGTGCGCCTGACGCCGAGCCGGATGGACACCTATACCTACTGCCCCTTTTCCTATTTCGGACGCTATGTTCTGGGGCTGAAAAACAGCAATAAGGCCACGTTTGCCCGCCCCGAAATCGGCACCTTTGTTCACGCGCTGCTGGAGACGTTCGTGCAGGGCCGTATGCGGGACGGCGTATTCGCGCAGCCTGCACCGGAGGAAATCGACGCGGAGGTCGAGCGCCTGACCGACGCTTATCTCGCGGGGCTTTCCGCCGTGCCCGAGAGCGCAAACCGCCGCTTTCGCTACACGTTTTCCAAGCTGAAGAAAACGATGAAGCTGCTGCTGCAAAACCTGTCCGACGAGCTGGCGAACTGCGCCTTCGTCCCGTCCGCGTTTGAGCTGAAAATGGGGATGGGCGACGGCGCCGAGGGGCTGCGCTACACGACCGATTCGGGCGCGACCGTCACGCTCTCGGGCATCGCCGACCGCGTGGATCTCTATCAACGGGGCGGCAAGACCTACGTCCGCGTCGTCGATTACAAGACCGGCGTCAAGGTCTTTGACCGCAGCGCGCTTGAAAACGGGCTGGATTTGCAGATGTTCTATTATCTTTTCGCCTATTGCCGCGCCGACCGCAGCGGAAACACGCTGCCGGCGGGCGTGCTGTATGTTCCGGCCAAGCTGCCGCAGCTCAGCGTCCGCGGCGGCGAGAGCGAGGAGGAGCTCTCTCGCGCGCTGGAGAAGGGCTTTGCCCGCAGCGGGCTGCTGCTGGCCGACGCGGAGATTATCCGCGCGATGGACCCGGCTGGGGAGGGACGCTTTCTGCCCGCCCGCTTCAAAAAGGACGGCAGCTTCTACTCCGGCTCCAGCGTGGCGGATTTGGAGCGGCTCGGCAGGCTGGGGCGGCAGATCGACCGCTACATCCGCAAAATCGGGGACTGCATCGCCTGCGGTGAGATGCGCGTGTCCCCGCTCGTGCTGGACGACACGCACAACGCCTGCACCTTCTGCGATATGAAGCCGGTCTGCCGTCTGGCGGGCAGCAAGCGTGTGCGCCGCGAGAGCAATCCCTTCGGAGAGGAGGACGAGTGATGCCCGTCTGGACCGAATCCCAGAAAAGAGCCATAGAGACGCAGAACCGCAGCCTGCTGGTCAGCGCGGGCGCGGGCAGCGGCAAGACCACCGTGCTCACCGAGCGCATCCTGCGCCGTCTGGTCGGCGGCGGGAGCGTCGACCGCCTGCTCGTCGTCACCTTCACCAAGTCGGCGGCCGCGGATATGAAGGAAAAGCTGTACGCGGCGCTCAGCCGCGCCATCGCCGCTCGTCCGAACGATCGCCACCTCCGCAGCCAGCTTTACCGCCTGTCGGGCGCGCGCATCTGCACCATCCACTCGTTCTGCTACGAGCTGATCCGCCGGAATTTCGCGTCCCTCGGGCTGTCGCCCAAGGTGCGCGTGGCCGATTCCGCCGAGTGCGCCATCCTGTCCAAGCGCTGCATAACCGAGACGCTCGAGCATTTTTATGTGACCGGCAGCGACGATTTCTTTGCCCTGCTCGGCAATTTTGACAGCGAAAAGAGCGACGAGCCGTTTGTGAAGCTGCTGCTGTCCTGCTACGACCGCATCCGCGCCTACCCCGATTACCTCGGGTTTCTTGACCAAGTCGCCGCCGGACTGGAGGACGAACGCGATCGCGCCGCGCAGGACGGCGTATTTGCGACGGCGGCCGGCCGTATCGTGCGGCAGGAGAGCGCCCGGATTCTCGAACGGACGCTGGAAAAGGCGCGCGCGCTGCTCGATTTCGTTTCCACCGTGGCCGTCAGCGAGCGGAACATCGCGCCGATCGAAGCGCTTGCGGACGGACTTGAAACGCTGTCCGGCGCGCTGGAGCAGGGGTACGACGCCTTCCGCGACGCGCTCGGCGGCTTCGCGCCGCCGCGGCTGTATACGTTGCAAATGGACGTTGACGCCGCCGAGCTGCTCAAAAAGGGCAAGACGGAAATCGTAGATAGCGTCAGAAAGCTGCAAAAGGACTGCTACGCGCTGCCCGAGGCGGACGCTGCCGCCGACTTCGCCGCGACCGCGCGTCTGTTCCGGCCGCTTGTCGGGGTGCTGCGCGACTACGACGCCCGCTTTTCCGCCGCCAAGCGCGAGCGGCGGCTGGTGGACTTTTCCGATCTGGAGCATCTGACCGCCCGCCTGCTGGCCGAACGGCACGAGGAGGGCTATGTCCGCACGCCCCTCTGCCGGAAATTGCAGGACGCGTTCGACGAAATCTGCATCGACGAATATCAGGACGTCAACCGCTTGCAGGATTTGATTTTTTCCTCTGTTTCCAAGGCGGACAACCGCTTTATGGTCGGCGACGTCAAGCAGAGCATCTACCGCTTCCGCAACGCCGAGCCGGAGATTTTCGAGTCCTACCGCCGCGCCTACGACGGCGGAGTGGAGGGGGAGACGGTGTTCCTGCGCGAAAATTTCCGCTGCAACCGCTGCATCACCGAGTTCGTCAACGCCGTGCTCACGCCCGTCTACACGCCGGAAAACACCGGCAGCGACTATGCGTCCGAGGCGCTGATTTTCGCCAAGCCCGGGCCGGACGACCGCCTGCCCGTGCAGGCGGCGCTCTGCGTGCTGGACGAGGAGGAGAAGCAGGCCGACGGCGTCGCGGCGGAGGCGGCCTACGTCGCCGCCGAAATTCGCAGGCTGGTTGCCGAGGAACGGCTGCAGAACGGCGAGCGCATCCGCTATTCCGACATCGCGGTGCTGTTCCGCACCGTGCGCGGCTTCTCCGAGCCGTACGAGAACGCGCTCGAGCGCTGCGGCGTTCCCGTCCGCACCGAGCGCGCGGACGAGTTTCTGGCGCGCCCCGAGATCGAGCTGGCGCTTTCGCTGCTGAAGGCGGTGGACAACCCCGCCGACGACATCGCCGTCGCCGCCGCGATGCGCAGTCCGATTTACCGCTTCACGGCGGACGAGCTGTTTCAGATTGCGCGCTTCGCGGACGCGGGCTGCTTCTACGACAAGGTGCGGGGCTTCGCTTCGGTTTGGCGCAACCATACCCGCGTCCGAAGCGCCGTCTACCGCCGCACCGCCGTGCAGCCGTCGGGCACCCGCCGCGCCGCGCCGGCCTTCTTCGCCGTCCGCGGGCGGGCGCTTTCGCTGCCGCTGGCCGAAAAGTGCCTCGCATTCACGCGTGAGCTTGCCGACCTGCGCGCGCAGGCGCGCGGGATGACCAGCCATGCCTTTCTCTGGCTGCTGTACAGCCGCACGGGACTGACCGCCATCGCCGCCGCCGACGAGGACGGCGAGAAGAAGAGCGCCAACCTGCGGATGCTGTACAGTTTTGCGGAGGCGTTCGAGAGCAGCTCGTACAAGGGCCTGTCGGCGTTCCTCGACCATTTTGCGGACATCTACGACAGCTATTCCGCCGGACCGGACGCGTCCTTTTCCCCCGGCGGCGAGGACTGCGTGCGGCTGATGTCGGTACATAAATCGAAGGGGCTGGAGTTCCCCGTCTGCTTCGTCGTCGGGCTGGGCAAGGCCATCAACGTCTCTGATACGCGCGACCGATTCATGATCGATCCCGCGTTCGGCGCGGCCTTCAAGCTGCGCGAGGGCGACGGCGTCCGCACCCGCGACACCCTGCTTCGCCGCGCGGCGGCCATCGCCGAGCGGGGCATTCCCGTCTTCGCATGGAAGGGGGAGAGCCTCGAAGAGTATTGGTGGTGCACGGCCATGGCGCTCTCGTTCCCGGGCGGCAAGGGGCCCAACCTGATCGTCGACGACGGCGGCGATGCAACTTTGTTGATCCACAAGGGCTACAAGGCCGAGAACGACGCCTCGACGCTCGATTACGAACCTTCGTCCTACGAAG
>OLWB01003413.1_pt1 | contig 11387 bp, 8 predicted proteins | sample 1673331 | NCBI WGS metagenome assembly OLWB01 (sample SAMEA3178943, study PRJEB25190) | human gut metagenome | biome: human gut; feature: human-associated habitat; material: faeces | place: Austria | collected 2013 | reverse complement strand
CAAAATCGGGCGATAAATTCTGCCGCGCCGCGGCGGAATGCCCCCTGCACCGTGCGGCCCCATGCCGCGCGTCAGGTTCAAAAGCAGCGTTTCGGCATTATCGTCGGCGTTGTGCGCCGTGGCGATACACCCGTTTTCCCCTGCTTCCTCCGCAAAGCACGCGTAGCGCACGCGCCGCGCGCATTCCTCCACGCCCTCGCCGCTTACGGCCGCAAGCGCGGGAATATCCTTATAGATCACTTTGCAGTGAAGTTCAAGTGCTTTACAGTAGTCCTGCACAAATTTCGCGTCGCGGTCGGCTTCCGCCCCCCGAATACCATGGTGCACATGCACCGCAAACAAACGCTCCGCGCCGTACTTCTGTACAAGCAAATACGTCAGCAGCACGGAATCCGCCCCACCGGAAAGCCCCACGACAATTTTTCCCGTCTCGGCAGATCATACCGCACTCGGGCGAGGATGTCCTCAGCTTTCATGACGCACAACTTCCTGCGATGTAAAGCGCATGAACTCACCCTGCCAGTGCAGCGGCACGCTGCGCAGATCGCCGTGACGGTTTTTCGCCACGATGACCTCGGCCTTGTTTTTGTCCACGTCTTCGGGCGAAGCCTTTTCGTTCGCGTAGTACGCGTCTCGGTACAGGAACAGCACGATGTCGGCGTCCTGCTCGATGGAGCCGGAATCTCGCAGGTCAGAAAGTACCGGGCGGTGCTCCTGTCGCTTTTCACCCGCACGGGCAAGCTGCGCCAATGTCACAACCGGGATATTCAACTCTTTCGCCATGATCTTGAGGCTTCGCGTGATCTCGGAAATTTCCTGCACGCGGTTATCAATGCGCTTTGCACTGTTCATCAGCTGTAAGTAGTCGATGATGACAAGATCAACATTTTTTAAACGACGCACCTTTGCTTTCATCTCCGGCACCGTAATGCCCGGGGAATCATCGAGGTACAAATCAGCCTTAGAGAGAATATCGCCCGCCTCCACAAGGCGCGTCCATTCGCCCTCCGTCAAGTCGCCCGTGCGCAGCTTTGTACCGCCGACGAGTGCCTCCGTGGAAATGATACGGGAAGCGAGCTGCTCCTTGCTCATTTCCAGCGAGAAAAACGCCACGCGCTTGCCCGCCGTGATGGCGGCATGGCGCGCAATGTTCAGCGCAAAGCTCGTTTTGCCCATGCCGGGTCGCGCGCCGATGATGACAAGGTCGGAGCGGTTCAGGCCCGTGATCGTGTTATCCAGCTCGCGGATACCCGTAGGGATGCCGCGGTACAGGTCTTTGTCCGGCGAATTCAAGCGGTCAAGGCGTTCAAACGTCTCAAACAGCACTTCGTTCAGGCGCTCAAGACCCTTTAACGCCTTGCCCTGGCGGATGTCAAAAATGCGCTGCTCGGCGGAATCCAAGAGGAGCGAGGTTTCGCCGGTGTCCTCCATGGCGTCATCCAAAATGCCGCGCGCCGCCTGAATGAGCATACGCAAATCGTAGCGGTCACGCACAATGGTGCAGTAACGCTCCACATTCGAGACGCTCGGCACAAGCTGCGCAAGCTGCATCAGATACACCTTTCCGCTGCCCTCATCGAAGTTTTCCTCTTCGCGCAGGTGCTCCAACAGCGTGACGAGGTCCACCGGCTGGCCTGCCGTGAACATATCGAGCATCGCGCTGTAAATCGTGCGGTTATTGACCTGATAAAAATAGTCCGCGCGCGGCAGCATTTCCGCCACGGTCGAGAGACAGTCGGGCTCCAGCAACACCGCGCCCAGCACCGCCTGCTCGGCCTCTGCGCTGAACGGCATCACCGTTCCGGGCAGTGCCGGCGTATTCAGTTGAAAATTATCTTCCGGCATTTTTACCACCCTTTTTGAGTGAAATTACTTCAAAGTGAAAACGATTTCCTAATCGTAAACGACTTTTAGTCATTGCAAAATTTAATGCTGCGCATCAAGGAAATCAGGCTTTTACTGTGCTTCGGTCACCGATACCGCCAGCTTCGCGGTGATGCCGTTATAGAGCTTCACCTCAATGTGATAGCCGCCGAACGCCTTGATGTCGGTGTCGAGGTGGACCTTGCGCTTGTCGATGTCGAAGCCGTACTGCTTTTTAATCTCCTGCGCAATCTCCTTTGCGGTGACGGAGCCGAACAGTCTGCCGCCCTGGCCCGCCTTTGCGGTGATGCGGACGGTCTTGTCCTTCAAAGCTTCCGCAATACGCTGCGCTTCTTCGGTCTCGGTTTTCACTTTATATGCCTTGGAGGCCTCGGCGTTTTTCAGCTCGTTCATCACCTGTGCGTTCGCTTCCTTTGCAAGCTTGCGCGGCAGCAGGAAATTGCGTGCGTAGCCTTCTGCTGCATTGATGAGCTCGCCTTTTTTGCCTACACCTTTTACATCTGCTAAAAGTACAACTTTCATGGTCGTATCTCCTATCGTTTAAATCTATCGCTAAAGCATTCAAACGGCTTCGCGCCGCTTTACCGCATTAGTTATTCTTTTTCGTCGCTTCGGAAAGCTTTTCGTCCAGCACGCGGATGAGTGCCTTGCGCACATCGTTCGTGGTGCTGTTTTTAATCTGCGCGCCCGCCATGTTGAGGTGACCGCCGCCGCCGAATTCCTCCAGCAAAATCTGCACGTTCACGTCGCCGAGGCTTCGTGCCGAAATGGCAATCTCATTGCCCACGCGGAAAATGACGAACGACGCGCGCACGCCCTGAATGGACAGCAGCTCGTCCGCCGCCTGCGCCGCCGCAATGCGCACATTCGGGAATTCCCAGTTGGAGCACGCAATGGCGCAACCCTTGTAAACCTCCGCACCTGCCACAAGCTGAGAGCGCTCTTTATAGGTATCGAGCGAATTTGCAAACATCTTCTTCACTTCCACCGTGTCGGCGCCGCGGCGCTTTAAATAGGCGGAAGCTTCAAATGTGCGCACGCCCGTCTTCAAAACGAAGTTTTTTGTGTCCAGCATAATGCCGGAAAGCAGCGCCGTCGCTTCTTTTTTATTGAGCGCGGAGCTGTTGATATACTGCACAAGCTCCGCCACCATTTCGGAAGCCGAGCTGGCGTACGGCTCATGGTAAAAGATGATCGCGTTTTCAATGTGCGTCACCATCATGCGGTGGTGATCGATGACGACCACGCGCGGAATGGCCTTTAAAACTTCTTGGCTCTCCACAAACGAGGTGGAATGTGTGTCCACCACAATGAGAAGCGAGCGCTGCGTGCAGCGGTCGAGCGCCTCCTGCGGGGTGATGAACATGTTTTCATACCCCGGCTGGTGCTCAAACGCGTTGATAAGCGTCGTCGCCATAGAGCGGCCCTTGTCGATCACAATGCTCGCACGGCGGTCAAGGCCTTTCGTCACAGCCGCCCACATGCCGACCGCCGCGCCCACGGCGTCAAGGTCGGAGTTCGTGTGCCCCATGATGAAAATATGGTCGCTCGATTTAATGTGATCGGAAAGCGTCGCGGCAATAACGCGCGTGCGCACCTTGTCGCGCTTTTCAACACCCTTGGAGAGGCCGCCGAAGAACTCGTATGTACCGTCCTGCTGGTAGATGGCCACCTGGTCGCCGCCGCGGCCGAGCGCCATTTCCAGTGCCTGACGGGCATGCAGTTCGCTTTCCGTCGCCGTTACGCCCGCGCGGCCGATGCCGATGGAGATCGTGGCAGACATGTTATTCTCACCCTTCACGGCGCGCACGCTGTCCAAAACGGCAAAGCGCTTCGTTTTGGCTTCTTCAATGTGTTGGTCGTCCGTGATGAGCATATAACGCCCGTTCGTCATGCGGCGCAGAAAGCCCTCCATGGTGTCGATCGCCCAGCTGCGCAGGACGGATTCCACCTCGGATGTGATGCGGGAATCCTCACTGCCGGAGGCATCGCGCGTCAGCTCCTCGCGGTTATCAAACGAGATAACCGCAATGACCGTGCGCTTTTCGCGATAATCGCGCTGAATCTGCTTATAATACGTGTCGTCCACAAAGTAAAGCACACTGCCGCTTTCGGTGCGCAGGCCGTAGGCCGTAAACTCGCGGTCGCCGTAGGAAACGGAGGTTCCGTTTTCGGATAAAATCTGACGCAAAGTCTTCGGGTAAATGTACGCCGCAATGTTATCGCCGCAGCCTTCGCCGTTTTCGGTGAATAACTCCTGAAAGCGCTCGTTCGTCCAGACGATGTCGCCTGCCGAGCCCAGCACCGCAAGGGGCAGCGCAAACTGCCCGAGGTTGCGCTGTTCATCGGCGGAAAGCACCTTTCTCGCAGCTCTGAGCGCCGTGTACACATGCACGCGGTAATGCAGGTCGGTCATGATAACCGCTGCCAAACACAGGCCGGAAACCGTGATCTCCACCGCAAACAGAATCTTATTCTGCGTATAGCTGAAGCACGCCATAATGAACATGACCGCTGCCATAACATAATAGACCGGCGAGGTTGCCCAGATGCGTCGCTTGTTCATTTCCCGTCTCTCCTTCTGAGGGGAACCCCCAAGAAACTAATCTAACTTAAACTGAATTTAAACTTCCATGATGATCGGCAGGATCATCGGGCTGCGCTTTGTGCGGTTATATAACAGTCTGGAAAGGTTGTCGCGCACGCGCAGCTTAATGGCGCTCCACTCGCGCACGTTTTCGTCCGCGCACTGCTCAATCGTGCTGTTGACAAGCCGTCTCGCCTCGTCCATCAGCGCCTCGCTCTCGCGCACATACACAAATCCACGGGATACAATATCCGGACCGGAAACAACTCTGCCGGAGCCTGCCTCAATCGTGCACACCGCAATGATGAGACCGTCCTCCGCAAGGTGCTTTCTGTCGCGCAGCACAATGCTGCCGACGTCGCCCACGCCGAGGCCGTCCACCAGAACGGCGCCGGCCTGCACCGGCTCGCCCTCGCGGATGCCGTCTTTCGACAAAATGATGCCGACATCGCCGATGAAAATGTTCTCCGGCGGCATGCCCATGCTGACGGCCACGCCCGCATGCTTGCGCAGGTGCTTCTGCTCGCCGTGCACCGGGATGAAGTACTTCGGCTTCGTCAGCGCCTGAATAAGCTTCAGCTCTTCCTGACACGCGTGGCCGGAAACGTGCACCTCGTACATGGATTCGTACACCACATCGCAGCCGCGCTTCAAAAGCTCGTCTACAACGGTGCCGACCATCTTTTCGTTGCCCGGAATGGGGCGCGCGGAAATGATGATCATGTCGTCCTCACCGACCGCGACCTGACGGTGGTCGGCAAACGCCATGCGGGTAAGTGCAGACATCGGCTCTCCCTGACTGCCCGTCGTGATGAGCACAATCTGCTCCTTCGTGTAACGGGAGATCATGTTGAGGTCGATGAGCAGACCGTCCGGCACTTTGAGATAACCGAGCTCGCTCGCAATGGACATGACGTTCACCATGCTTCTGCCGGAAAGCGCCACTTTTCTGCCGTACTTTTCCGCGCAGTTGATAATCTGCTGCACGCGGCTGATGTTCGACGCAAACGTCGCGATGATGAGTCGCTTTTTATTCGCTTCCGCGCGGGCAAAGAGTGCGTCAAACGTCGCGTTCACCTTTTGCTCCGTCTGTGTGTAGCCTGGGCGCTCTGCGTTCGTAGAGTCCGCCATCAGCAGCAAAACGCCCTCCTGACCGAGCTGCGCAAAGCGCGCAAGGTCGATCATGCCGCCCTGCGTGGGGGTGAAATCGATCTTAAAGTCGCCCGTGTGGACAATGACGCCCGCAGGGGTGTGCAGCGCAAGACCCACAGCGTCGGAAATGGAGTGGTTTACGTGGATAAGCTCTACGTCGAAGCAGCCGAGCTGAATGTGCGAGCCCGCCGTTGTGACGTTCAGCTTCACATAGCCGAGGTTGTGCTCCTTGAGCTTATTCGCAATCAGCGCCACCGTCAGCGCCGTGCCATACACCGGCACATTGATCTTTTTGAGCAAATACGGCAGGGAACCGATGTGGTCCTCATGACCGTGCGTGATGACAATACCGCGGATGCGGTCCTTGTTTTTCTCAACAAATGTGAAATCCGGAATAACCGCGTCGATGCCGGGCATTTCCTCGTCCGGGAAGGCAAGGCCGCAGTCCACGATAACCATGTCGTTTTCGCACTCAAACAGCGTGAAGTTCTTGCCGATCTCATTTAAGCCGCCGAGGAAATACGCGCGCACAGAGGGCTTCTGCTTTGTGCGCCTGCCCCTGCCCTTGTTATTTTTCGTCTGCGTGCTTTTTGTTGTCTTAGCGGGTGCTTTTTCACCGTTTTGGGCCGACTTTACCGTTTTCGTCGTCTTTTTGTGTGCGTCCGTGTTTTGCGCGGTACGCGTGCGCTTCGGCTTCGTCTCTTTTGTTTCGCTCACGGTTTGCTGTGCCGCTTCTTCTTTTACCTGCGCGTTTTCCGTTCTGCGCGTTTTCTGGCGTCTCACCGGCTTTTCGATGGGGCCGGAAATCTTGCCGATGAAGTTTTCCCCTGCACCGCTGAGGGGCTGGTCCTGCTGCTTTGCAGGCGCGTCGCCGAGCGACGTTAATTTCGTCATTTTTCTGATTCTTTTTTCTGCCAAATTGACCTTCCTTTCAAATAACACAGGCGCACTGTCGCAATTCACGCAAGAATAAGGTATACAAAAGCACCAACCGATGCTCTGCGCAGTGTCGCCTTTCGGCATGAGCAGAATAAAACGCACGCAAGTCCGCGCCGCCTTCTGCTTTTCTTTCTTCTGTTTTTTCCGTTCAACACATGTAAATCAAAACACCGCAGCGTTTTTTTCATTATCCGTTACACGTACCGTTTACGTGCAAAGTGTCAGCCGTTCACGCATGCGAAAAATACCCGCACACAAAAAGATAATTCTATTTTACGCTATTCTCCCCGTGCTGTCAAGCCGCGTGCCGTTTCGCTCTGTACGGAGTTTGGACACACCGCAGAGGTTCTATTCCCATATTCTCCCGATTTTTTGTGTTCTGTACGCCGGTTTTCAAAAAACGGCCGCCGTTTTCTTCCATTTTGTACGGAAAACTCTCGTTCCGGGCCTTTATTTCCTGCTTTTTCAGAAAAATTTTGACTTTCTGGAATTTCCCTATTGAAAAGTATACCAATTTGGTGTATATTTATCTCGCTGAGGAAAGAATATGCGTATCCCGACCGATCGACCCCAAATGCGTTTTCTGTTCCCTCACAAAAAACACTATCCGAAAGGTACTGATAAAGCTATGGAAAACAACGGCAAGAAGATCATCTATGCGGACAACGCCGCTACCACTGCCGTCTCCCCTGCGGTGCTTGAGGCTATGCTGCCGTACTACACCGAATGCTACGGCAACCCGTCAAGCCTGTATGCGCTCGGCACGGCTGCAAAAAAGCCGCTTGAGGAAGCACGTGCAAAAGTAGCAAAATGTCTCGGTGCAGAACCGAATGAGATCTACTTCACAAGCTGCGGCAGCGAAAGCGACAACTGGGCCATTAAGGGCGCAGCGCACAAGATGCTGAAAAAGGGCAAGAACCACATCATCACAAGCAAGTTTGAGCACCACGCGGTGCTGCACACCTGCGCAGCGCTCGAAAAAGAGGGCTTTGAGGTCACGTACCTCGACGTGCATGAAAACGGCATCGTCGTCCCGGAAGAGCTCGAGGCCGCCATCACCGATAAGACCGGCCTTGTCACCATCATGTATGCCAATAACGAGATCGGCACCATCCAGCCCATCCCGGAGATTGGTGAAATCTGCAAAAAGCATGGCGTTTGGTTCCATACCGATGCCGTACAGGCTGTCGGCAATGTGCCGATCAACGTAAAAGAGCAGAACATTGACATGCTGTCCCTCAGCGGCCACAAGTTCCACGGCCCGAAGGGCGTCGGCGTGCTGTATATCAAGAAGGGCATCATCCTGCCGAACCTCATCGATGGCGGTGCACAGGAGCGCGGCCGCCGCGCCGGCACCGAAAACGTTGCAAGCATTGTCGGCCTCAGCGTTGCGCTCGAGAACGCCATCAATACGATGGACGAAAAGAACGCAAAGCTGCGCCGCATGCAGGATAAGCTCATCACGGAGCTTTCAAAGATTGACCGCAGTCATTTGAACGGCGACCGCTACCATCGTCTGCCGGGCAACGTGAACTTCTCCTTCGAAGGCGTTGAGGGCGAATCCATGCTGCTGATGCTCGACCTTAAGGGTGTCTGCGCTTCTTCCGGCAGCGCCTGCACCAGCGGTTCTCTCGACCCGAGCCATGTGCTGCTTGCTATCGGCCTTAAGCACGAGGTTGCCCACGGTTCCCTGCGTCTCAGCTTCAGCGACGTGAACGACGAGAGCGACGCCGATTACATCATCGAGGTGCTCCCGAAGATCATTGACCGTCTGCGCGCTATGAGTCCGCTGTGGGATGCGATCATCCACGGCCGCACGATCTCTTAATTTTAAAATAATCCGGTACGAATGTACGAAAGGAAATGAAACGATATGGCATACAGTGCAAAAGTAATGGAACACTTCTCCAACCCGCACAACGTTGGCGAAATCAAAGATGCAGACGGTGTCGGTGAAGTCGGCAACCCGAAGTGCGGCGACATCATGCGCATGTACATCAAGGTCGATAACGACGTCATCACGGACGTAAAGTTCATGACCTTCGGCTGCGGCGCGGCCATCGCGACAAGCAGTATGGCGACCGATCTTGTAAAAGGCAAGACGATCCCCGAAGCTCTGAAACTGACGAACAAGGCGGTCATGGAAGCGCTGGACGGTCTTCCGGCCATCAAGATTCACTGCTCCGTTCTGGCCGAGCAGGCCATTAAGGCTGCGGTCTCCGATTACTACCGCCGCCGCGGCATCGACCCCACCCCCATCGTGGGCGAGATCAAGGATGCCGACGAAGCACACGAGCACGGCGTCTCCGAAGAAGACGAATAAGTTAAGATAACGAAATCTCCTGCCTCTTTCGGGAAGCAGGAGATTTTTTTATGCTCTGTTCTTTTTATGCTTTGTTTTTCTGTTCCGGCCTTGTGCAAGAGCCGGCGCAGTGGGTGCAGTCCCCGCCGCAGCCGCCGGTCTTTCCTTTTTGAATTGCCCGCACAGCAAAAAACACCGCTATGACGAGCAAAAGGAACACAAGAACCGTGCCTATGTTCAGCTTATCCATCATATAAACAGCGACCCCATGCCGTACACAAGCCCCGCCATCAGCCACGCGATGACGCACTGACCGATGACGACGCCTGCCGCCCACTTACCGCCAAGCTCGCGCTTTACGGACGCAATGGCCGCCACACACGGCGTGTACAGCAGGCAGAACACAAGCAGACTTACGGCGGAAAGCGGCGTCAGCAGCGTTGTAAGCGCCGTGGAGGAGCCGAACAGCACCGTCAAAGTAGACACCACGCTTTCCTTTGCCATAAAGCCCGTGATGAGCGCCGTAGAGATGCGCCAGTCGCCAAAGCCGAGCGGCGCAAAAATCGGTGCAATCCACCCGGCGACGACCGCCAAAATACTGTCTTTGGAATCGGAAACGATGTTAAAGCGCAGGTCAAACGTTTGCAGGAACCAAATGATGATGGTCGCAACAAAAATGACCGTAAAAGCGCGCTGTAAAAAGTCCTTCGCCTTTTCCCACAAAAGCTGCGCCACGTTTTTCGCGCCCGGCATGCGGTAGTTCGGCAGCTCCATCACAAACGGTACGGCCTCACCTTTAAACATCGTGCCGCGCATGAGCAAAGCCATCAAAATACCGACCAAAATGCCGGTGAAATACAAAATGACCATCACAAGTGCACCCTTGCCTGGGAAAAACGCCACCGCAAAAAAGCTGTAAATCGGCAGCTTTGCGGAGCAACTCATAAACGGCGTGAGCAGAATCGTCATTTTACGGTCGCGCTCGGAAGGCAGCGTGCGGCTCGCCATCACACCCGGAACGGTGCAGCCGAAGCCGATGAGCATCGGCACCACACTGCGGCCGGAAAGTCCGATTTTGCGCAATAACTTATCCATCACAAACGCCACGCGCGCCATGTATCCGCTGTCCTCCAGCATGGAGAGGAAGAAAAACAGCGTCACAATGACCGGCAGAAAGCTCAAAACGCTGCCGACGCCGGTGAAAATACCATCGATGACAAGCGAGTGCAAAACAGGGTTCACGTTCGCTGCCGTCATGCCGCGGTCGACAATATCCGTCAGCGCGCCGATGCCCATGTCCAGTAAATTCGATAAAAACGCGCCGATGACGTTAAACGTCAGCCAGAATACAAGACCCATAATGCCGATAAACGCCGGTATTGCCGTGTATTTGCCGGTCAAAATGCGGTCTATCGCCACGCTTCTTGCGTGCTCGCGGCTTTCCTTCGGCTTTACGACCGCAGCGCCGCACACTTTTTGAATGAAGCTGAAGCGCATGTCGGCAATGGCGGCGGCGCGGTCGAGCCCGCGTTCTTTTTCCATCTGCGTGATGATGTGCTCCAGTGTCTCCTTTTCGTTCTGGTCGAGGTTCAGCCGGTCCAAAACAAGCTGATCGCCCTCGGCGAGCTTGCTCGCCGCAAAGCGTACCGGGATGCCCGCATCGTGGGCATGGTCTTCAATGAGGCTCATAATGCCGTGCAAACAGCGGTGTACCGCGCCGTTGTGGTCGTTCACATCGCAGAAGTCCTGCCGTCCCGGCGCTTCCCGGTACTTTGCCACGTGCACAGCGTGGTCGATAAGCTCCTCAATACCCTCGTTTTTCGCGGCGGAGATCGGCACCACGGGGATGCCGAGCATCTCCTCCATCTCGTTCACGCGCACAGAGCCGCCGTTTTGGCGCACCTCGTCCATCATATTGAGCGCCAGCACCATCGGCACATCCAGCTCCATCAGCTGCATCGTCAGGTACAAATTGCGTTCTATGTTCGTCGCGTCCACAATGTTGATGATGCCGCGCGGATGCTCATCCAAAACGAAGCGCCGCGTGACGAGTTCCTCGCTCGAGTATGGCGACATGGAGTAAATGCCCGGCAGGTCCGTGACGAGCGTGTTTTCCACGCCGCGTATCGCACCGTCTTTGCGATCCACCGTCACGCCCGGAAAGTTGCCCACGTGCTGGTTGGAGCCGGTGAGCTGGTTGAACAGGGTGGTCTTTCCGCAGTTCTGGTTGCCGGCAAGGGCAAACGTCAGTACCTCCTGATCCGGCAGCGGATCTTCCTTTTCCTTATCGTGATATTTTCCCTCTTCTCCCAGACCCGGATGCGGAATCGGCTTCCCCATCTGCCGGGAAGTCTCAGGACAGACGTCCCGCACATTCTCTATTTCAATTTTCTCCGCATCTGCCAGAAATATACCCGGACAGAGTTTCTCTCTTAACCGCAAAGGCAGCACCTGCCTTTCTTGGAAAAACCGGTGCTGCCTTTTCTGCTATGTATGCTTTTTCTGGACTGCCTTTATTTTTCG
>OLWB01003412.1_pt1 | contig 11389 bp, 8 predicted proteins | sample 1673331 | NCBI WGS metagenome assembly OLWB01 (sample SAMEA3178943, study PRJEB25190) | human gut metagenome | biome: human gut; feature: human-associated habitat; material: faeces | place: Austria | collected 2013 | reverse complement strand
CCCCTTTTCGGGTCATGCGTAGGGCGGGGTGCCCTCACCCCGCCGCGGCGGCCTGGGGGCAGGCCGCCCTACAGGCTCCCGTACAGCCGATGCTCCTTTATCACTGCCAACACCTCCGGCGGCAGCACCTCCGGCCACTGCTCCCGCGGGATCTTCCCGCTGCGGATGTCGCTCGACGCGCAGGGGTAGCTCTCGGCGCGGGCAAAAAGGACGCGGCCCCCGGCCTTTTTCAGTTCTGCGGCGGCGGCGTGCAGGGCGGCCTCATCGGTGCCGGTGCGGCTCTCGACGACGAGGGCAGCCATTTTCAGCATATCCTGCCAGCGGTACCATTCCTGAAACGTCAGCAGCATGTCGCTGCCGACGCAGAGGTACAGCGCGCCGTCCGGGTCTTGGCCGCGCAGCCATTCCAGCGTGTGCACGGTGTAGCTGCGCCCGCCCTGGCGTATCTCCCAATCGCTGACCTGCACCGCCGGGGACAGCGCTGTAAAGCAGGCACACATCTGCAGGCGCAGCTCTGCCGGGGTGGCGCTGGCGTGCTTGTGGGGCGGCGTGCCCGCGGGCATAACGAGGGCGCGGTCCGGCTGTACCAGTGCCAGCGCGGCGCGCAGGTTGTTCATGTGGCCGTTGTGGGGCGGGTCGAACGTCCCGCCGTAGAGCAGTGTTTTCATTTTGCCAGCACGGCGGTGTAGGCGCTTTCCTTTTTCTTCTGCTTGAACAGCACAAATTTGCGGCCAATGACCTGCACGCACTCGCAGTCCAGCGCCTCGCACAGGATGTCGGCGGCCTCGCGGGCGGAATATTCGCTGTTTTCCAGCACCTTTACTTTGATAAGCTCGCGTGCGGCGATGCAGTCGGCGATGCCCTGCTTGAGGGTGTCGTCGATCTCGCCCTTGCCGATCTGGTAAACGGGGTCCATCGTGTTCGCCGCGCTGCGCAGAGCCGCGCGCTGTTTGCTGGTAAGTGCCATAAATTATCTCCTTTTTATTGTATATATCTCGGTAGGGGCCGGGCATGCCCGGCCCTCTAGTCTGTGTGGTTTTCTTTTAAACGGGTTGCTGCTTTTATGCTGCGGGCCGGGCATGCCCGGCCCCTACAAAGGCTTCCCCCAAAGGGGAAGGCTTTTATCCCAAAAATTCGGGCAGCTTTTCTGCCAGCTTCTCCATCGCCCGGCCGCGGTGGCTGATGGCGTCCTTCTCGTCGGGGGTGAGCTGGGCGTAGCTGCGGCGTTCGGTGTTCGGGCGCTTGCCGTCGGGTGCGCCGTACTCGTCGGGGATGAACAGCGGGTCATAGCCGAAGCCGTAGTCGCCGTTCTGCAACGTAAACGCAATGCGGCCCGGGCACTCGCCCTCGACCTCCAGTGCGCGTCCGTCCGGCAGCATGAAGCAGACCGCCGACACGAACTTTGCGCCGCGCTGTTCCTCCGGCACGTCGGCCAGCTCCCGCAGCAGCTTTGCGTTGTTCGCGTCGTCGTCACCGTGATGCCCGGCGTAGCGGGCGCTGTAGACGCCGGGCGCACCGTGCAGCGCGTCGGTGCAGAGGCCGGAGTCATCGGCCACGGTGGGCAGGCCGCTGGCCTTGCAGAACGCCTCGGCCTTGATGCGGGCGTTCTCGGCAAATGTCGTGCCGGGTTCCTCGGGGTCAAGGTCGATCCCCAGTTCCCGCAGGCTCTTGACCTCATGGCCCATGCGTTCCAGAATGCGGTGCAATTCCTTCAGCTTGCCCGCGTTGTTGCTGGCGGCGCAAACGATCATGCTTCGCTCTCCCCTTCCTCTTTTTTTTCGTCCTTCTGCAGGGCGGATTCCGGCAGCAGGCTTTCGACGAAGGTCTGTGCGTCAAATTCCATCAGGTCGTCGATCTTCTCGCCGACGCCGATGAAGCGGATGGGCAGACCGAGGTTCTCCCACACAGAGACCGCGCAGCCGCCGCGGGGCGTACCGTCGAGCTTGGTCAGCACCACGCCGGTGGCGTTGGCGGCCTTGCAGAACTCCTCGGCCTGGCTGATGGCGTTCTGGCCCGTGATGGCGTCGAGCACCAGCAGCACCTCAAGGCTCGCCTCGGGGCTGGCCTTCTTGACGCTGCGGGAGATTTTGGACAGCTCGTCCATCAGGCCCTTCTTGTTGTGCAGACGTCCGGCGGTGTCGGCAATGACCATGTCGTAGCCGCGGGCGTTGGCGCTCTTGACGGCGTCGAAGATGACCGCCGCCGGGTCCGCGCCCATGCCGGCCTGGACCAGCGGCACGCCGGCGCGCTCGGCCCAGAGCTCCAGCTGCTCACTGGCGGCGGCGCGGAAGGTATCGCCCGCTGCCAGCATGACGCGGCGGCCCTGCTTTTTGTACAGGCCGGCCAGCTTGGCAATCGTCGTGGTCTTGCCGACGCCGTTGACGCCGATGACCAGAATGACGGCGGGCTTGCCGTCCAGATCCATCGGGTAGCGGGGGGTCAGCTCCTGGCAGATGATGCCGCGCAGCGCGTCCAGCGCCTCCTGACCGGTTTTCAGGTGTTTTTCCTCGACCTCGTCGTGCAGCTCATCCACCAGACGCACGGCGCAGGCGGGGCCGACGTCGGCCAGAATGAGCTGTTCCTCGAGCTGGTCGTACAGATCATCGTCGATCTGTGCGTTGGTCAGCGTATTGACGATGCGCTGGAAAAAGCCCGTGCGGGTCTTTTCCAGCCCGCGCTTGACCTTTTGCTGCTCCTGAAATTTCTCCTCGGAAATATCGCGTTTGAAAAAGTTGAAAAAGCCCATCGTGGCCCTCCTTACTTTTGATTTGCCGCCCCGCGGGTTTGTGTGGTTTCCCATTGGCGGGCGGTCGTATTTATGTGGCGGGCCGGGCATGCCCGGCCCCTACATGCCGTCAGGTAATCAGGTCCGCGCTCACATTATCCAGATCCAAGCGCAAAATCTTCGACACGCCGTCCTCCTGCATCGTGACGCCGTAGAGGACGTCGGCGGCCTCCATCGTGCCGCGGCGGTGGGTGATGACAATAAACTGGGTGCGGTCCGTCATGCGGCGCAGATACTGCGCATAGCGCGCGACGTTTACGTCGTCCAGCGCGGCCTCGATCTCATCGAGGAAGCAGAACGGCGCGGGGTTGACGCGCAGGATTGCGAAATAGATCGAGATAGCGACCAGCGCCTGCTCGCCGCCGGAAAGCGCGGATAGGTTCTTGATGACCTTGCCCGGGGGCGAGACTTCAATTTCGATGCCGGATTCCAGCACGTTCGCTTCATCTGACAGGTACAGCCGCGCATGACCGCCGCCGAACAGCTCCTTGAATATCTGCTGGAAGTTCGCGTTGATCTGCTTAAAGCTCGCCGTGAACAGCTCCTGCATCTCGCTGCACAGCTCGGCGATCATCTTCGTCAGCTCGGCCTTCGCCTTTTCGACGTCGGTGACCTGCGCCTTCATGAAGTCATAGCGCTCCTTGACCTCTTTATATTCGTCAATCGCGCCGACGTTGACGTTGCCCAAGGCGCGGATCTTGCCGCGGACCTCGGTCACGCTGCGGCGCAGCTCGGTCAGGCTCTCAAACGGCACACACTGGCTGCGGGCCTCGCTCTCGGTCAGCTGGTATTCCTCCCAGAGCTTGCTGTTGGTGTCGTTCAGCTCGGTCTCGGCGGCGGTGCGGCGCTCGGCCAGGCGGGCCATCTCGCCGCTCATCCGCTCGCGCTCGTCGGTCAGGGCGCGGTTGTCCTGCCCCAGCTTCGAGATCGCAGCCTCCTTTTCGAGACGGGCCGCGTTGGCAGATCGGATCGTTTCCTCCGCGGCGGCAATTTTCTGCTGGTTGTCGCCGCGCACGCGCTCCATCTCGGCGATTTTCAGCGCGTTGGCCTCGATTTTTGCCTTGGCGGCCTCAATCGCCGTCTGCAGCTCACGGGCGCGGGCGTCGGCCTCGCCGGTACGGCTCCGCAAGCCCTCCAGCGCGGCCTCATGCAGGCCGACGTCCTTCTCGTCCGCCAGGCGCTGCAGCTGCTTTTCGGACAGCTCACCGGTGATTTTTTCGCGTTCTGCCGTCAGGCTGCCCGTGCTCTCGCCCAAGGCGGCCAGCTCGGCGGTGTACTGCGCCAGCTCGGCCTCGGCGTCGGTCCGGGCCTTCTCGGCCTCGGTGCGCGCGGTCTCGTTCCGGGTCACGGCGGCCTGCTGGGCGGCGATCTCGGCCTCGATGCTCCGGGCCGTCTCGTCGTACTGGGCGGCGGCCTTCGTCAGGCGCTCGAGCTCGAGGTTCGCGCGGACGTGCTCCGTCGCGGCGTTCATGCCCTCGCCCTCGGCACCGGCCAGCTGGGCCGAGAGGTTGTCCACCTCGGCCTTGCGGGCGGCCAATTCCTTTTCCGCCTCGGTGCGTTTCTGCTCGAGCTTCGTCAGCTTGCTGCGCAGCTCGTCCAGCTCCTGCTTGCGGCTGAACACGCCGACGCTGCGGGCGGTGGAGCCGCCGGTGAACGAGCCGCCCGCGTTGATGACCTGGCCGTCCAATGTGACGATGCGGTTCCGGTAGCCGAGGTTCCGCGCCACGGCGGACGCCTCGGTCAGGTCCTCGACCACGATGATGCGGCCCAGCAGATTGTCGATGATATGTTGATATTTCAGGTCAGTCCTGACCAGGTCGGCGGCGACCTCCGCCGTGCCGGTCAGGCGGCCCGTGAAGCGGGAGCCCTGCACGGTGTCCAGCGGCAAAAACGTAGCGCGGCCTGCGCGCTCGTCCTTCAAAAAGCCGATGGCGGCGCGGGCACAGCCCTGGTCCTCGACGACAATGTTCTGCAGCGCAAAGCCGAGCGCTGTCTCAATGGCGGTCTCGTAGCCCTTTTCGACGGTGATGATGCCTGCCACGGGGCCGATGATGCCCCGCAGCCGCCCGCCGCCCGCCGCGCGCATGACGGCCTTGACGCTCTGCTGGTAGCCGTCCATGTTGCGCTCCAGATCTTCCAGAATGTGGATGCGCTGGGCGGCGGCGGACCTTTCTCGGTCCGCCTTCTGCAGGTTGTCGGCAGCCTCGGCCTGCTGACGGCGGCGGCTGTCCAATTTCAGCTTCAGGCCCGCCTTGATGTTGTCGTTGCGGGTCACGGCCTCCTCGGCGTCCTTAAAGCGGCGCTCGGCGCGGCGGCGTTCCTCGTCGGTGGCGGCGGCGCCGGCTTTCAGCTCCTCGGCCTGGCGCTGTGCCTCGGCCAGGCGGTTGGCCGCAGCCTCCCCTGCCGACTGCGCCGACGCGGCGCTGACCCTGGCGGCGGTGGCGGTGTCCTGCAGGCGGGCCATGGCGGCGTCAATGACGTCGCGGCGCTCGCCGCTGGCAGCGGCCTTTTCCTCAAGGGCACGCAGGGCCTCGCGCAGCTCGGCCACGCGGGCGTCCAGCCCGGCCATGCCGCTTTTCAGCGTCTCGATGGCGGCGCGGTGGTCCGCGGCCTCGCGCTCGATGCTCTCGCGGCCCTGCCCGGCGCGCTCCAATTCGGACGTAGCATCGTCGATGCGGAACCGGCTGTGCTCGCTCTCGTTTTTCAGGACGGCGATCTCGCTCTCGCTGCCGGCGTTTGCTTCGGTGATGGCGCGGATGTCGGCGTTGGCCTGCTCGACGGCCAGCACCAGCTGCTGGGCCTCGGCACGCAGGGACGCGCTTTTTTCGTCAAACTCGTCCAGCTGGCGGCTCAGGCGGTCATAGTCGGCCTGGGCGGCCTCGTACTTGCGCTGCTGGTCGCGCAGCGAGTCGTTGGCGCGGCGGATGGCATCGACCCAGAGTGTGATCTCCAGCGTCTTGCGCTTCTCGCTCAATTCCAGAAACTGCTGGGCCTTCTCGCTGTCGCGTTTCAGGGGGCCGACGCGCTTTTCCAGCTCGCCCAGAATGTCCCGCAGGCGCTCTAAGTTGCCCTCGGCGGCGTCCAGGCGGCGCTCGGCCTCGTTTTTGCGGTAGCGGTACTTGGCGATGCCGGACGCTTCCTCAAAAATTTCGCGGCGCTCCGCGGATTTTGCACCGACGATCTCGGCAATGCGGCCCTGCCCGACGATGGCATAGCCGTCGCGGCCAATGCCGGTGTCGAGCAGCAGCTCGTACACGTCCTTTAAGCGGACGTTCTGGCCGTTGATGGAGTATTCACTCTCGCCGCTGCGGTAGTACCGGCGGCCGATCGTGACCTCGTCGGCGTCCATGTCCAGACCGTGGTCGCTGTTGTCGATGGTCAGCGCGACGGAGGCATAGCCCATGGCACCGCGGGACTGGGTGCCGCCGAAGATGACGTCCTCCATCTTGCCGCTGCCGCGCAGCTGCTTGGAGCTGGTCTCGCCCAGCACCCAGCGGATGGAGTCGGAGATGTTCGACTTGCCCGAGCCGTTCGGCCCGACAACGCCGGTAATGCCCTCACCGATCTCGATCTTTGTCTTATCGGGGAAGGATTTGAAGCCTTGGATTTCCAGTTCTTTCAGGCGCATTCCATGGGTACCTTTCAAAATTCTTAAAATGGTCGTAGGGGCCGGGCATGCCCGGCCCTCAACCTCGCCTTATGTACCCGTAAACGGGTCGCGATTTTTATGCCGCGGGCCGGGCATGCCCGGCCCCTACAGGGCGTCACTTATTGCAGCTTTTCCAGCGCCACCTTTGCTGCGTGCTGTTCGGCGGCTTTTTTGCTGCGGCCACGGCCCTCGGCCAGCAGCTCGCCGTTGCGCCAGACGCAGACCGTAAACTGCTTGTTGTGGTCGGGGCCGGTCTCGCCGGTGACCTCATATTTCAGCACGGCGGACGGGTCCTGCTGGACGACCTCCTGCAGACGGGTCTTGTAGTCGTCCTCGGCGGTCTTGCCCTCGGTGATGAAGGGCAGGATGAAATTGCGCGCGGCCTCCATGCCGCCGTCCAGATACAGCGCGGCAATGACCGCCTCGAACGCATCGGAGACGACGCTCGGGCGGCTGCGTCCGCCGCCAAGGTCCTCGCCGTGGCCAAGGCGCAGATACTCACCCAGCTGAATTTCCTGTGCGAACTGGAACAGTGCATCCTCGCTGACGAGGCTGGCGCGCATACGGGTCAGCTCGCCCTCGGGGCGGCCCGACTGGTGGAACAGGTAGTCCGCTACAACGACGGACAGCACGCTGTCGCCCAGAAATTCCAGCCGCTCGTTGTGGGTCGTGGCGACCTTGCTCTCGTTGGCATAGCTGGTATGGGTCAGCGCAATGCGCAGCAGCGCAGGATTTTTGAATGTATAGTGCAGGACCTCCTGCAGTTCTTCCGGTTTGTGAGCCATATTCTTTCACCTTTCCGGCTAGTCCGTAGGGGCCGGACATATCCGGCCCTCAACCTTATCTCGATTGCCCTTTTACGGGCGGTATTTTTTATGCCGCGGGCCGGACATGTCCGGCCCCTACAGGGCAGCTTACCTTTTAAGCGTCTGCTTCTTCCTTCTGTGCAGCCACCTCTGCCAGCGCCTTCTCCATCGTGCCGCACAGGTCGTTGGCGACGCAGAGCTTGGCCTGACGGATGGCGTTCTTGATGCCCTTGGCGTGGCTGGAACCGTGCGCCTTGATGACCGGCTTCGCGGCGCCCAGCAGCGGTGCGCCGCCGACCTCCTCGGAGTCCATCATACGTTTCAGCTCGCCCAGACCGCCCTTGATGCCCAGATAGCTGAGCTTGGTGATCAGGTTCTGCAAGAAGATTTTTTTCAGCATCCCCAGCAGCGTTTTGGCGACGCCTTCGGTCAATTTCAGCACGACGTTGCCGACAAAGCCGTCACAGACGACGACGTCCACGTCACCGTCCATGATGTAGCGCGGCTCGATGTTGCCCGCAAAGTGGATGCAGGGGTTTGCCTTCAGCAGCTTGTGGGCCTCGCGGTAGGTCGGCGTGCCCTTCGTGTCCTCCGCGCCGTTGTTGACAAGCGCGACCTTCGGCGTTTCGCGGCCCATGACCTTCTCGGCGTAGACGCTGCCCATCGTGCCGAAGGCGTTCAGCATTTCGGGGCGGCACTCGACGTTCGCACCGCAGTCCAGCAGCAGGAAATTCTGCTTGGCGCCGGGCATCGGGGTGGCCAGCGCCGGGCGCTTGACACCCTTGACCGTGCGCACGATGAGACTAGTGCCGACGTGCAGCGCACCGGTGGAGCCGGCACTGACAAAGGCATCGGCCTCGCCGTTCTTCAGCATGGTCAGCCCCTTCACAAGGCTGGAATCCTTTTTGTGGCGCACGGCCTTGACCGGGTCATCGTGCATGTCGATGGTCTCGGTGCAGTTGAGGATCTCAAACGGTGCAAGGTCGATTTTATTCTCTTTTGCGCAGTCGCGGATGGCTTTTTCCTCACCCAGCAGCACCAGCTCCATGCCGTCGCCGAACTCCGCCGCGGCCTGGCTCACACCCTGCAAAACGCACAGCGGGGCGTTGTCGCCGCCCATGGCATCCACTAAAATTTTCATGCTTCGTACTCCTTTACCCACGCCTGCATGGCGTCCTGCGCGGCCTGCGAAAGCGCCATGTAGCGCTCGCGCTTGTCGCGGATGGTGTTGATCTCCTCGGTGCGGGGCAGGATGCCCATGTTCGCACCCATCGGCTGGAAGTCCTTGTTCGGCGTCGTGATGTAGTCCAGCAGCGCGCCGCACATCGTTGCCGCCGGGGGCGGCGGCAGCTCACGGTCCTTGAGCCGTGCAAGCATCTGGTGCGCCGCCAGCAAGCCGGACGCCGCGCTCTCCATATAGCCCTCAAAGCCGGTGATCTGCCCTGCAAAAAACACGTTGGGATGTTCTTTCAAGAACTGCTGCTTCGTCAAAACTTTCGGGCTCTCCAAAAAGGTGTTGCGGTGCATGACGCCGTAACGCACAAATTCGGCGTGCTCCAGGCCGGGGATCATGCTGAACACCCGTTTCTGTTCGCCCCATTTCAGGTTGGTCTGGAAGCCGACGAGGTTATAGAGCGTGCGGGCCGTGTTCTCGGCACGCAGCTGGACGGCGGCCCAGGGGCGGTGGCCGGTGCGCGGGTCGCGCAGACCGACGGGGCGCAGGGGGCCGAACCGGATTGTATCCGCGCCGCGGGCGGCCATGACTTCAATCGGCATACAGCCCTCGTAGACGGTCAGGTCGCCGTCAAAGTCGTGGAGCGGCGCTCGTTCGGCGGCAATGAGCGCCGCGTGGAACGCCTCGTATTCCTCCTTATTGAACGGGCAGTTCAGGTAGTCCGCCTCGCCGCGGCCATAGCGGGACGCGGCAAAGACCTTGTCATAGTCAAGGCTCTCGGCGGTCACGATGGGCGCGACAGCGTCATAAAAGCTCAGCCGATGGTCGCCGGTCAGCGCGGCGACGGCCTGTGCCAGTGCGCCCTCGGTCAGCGGGCCGCTGGCGACGAGCACGGGTGCGCTCTCGTCCAGCGCCGTGACCTCCTCGCGCCGGACCGTGATGTTGGGGTGGTTTTCCACCATTTCGGTCACAGCGGTGGAAAACACATCGCGGTCCACGGCCAGCGCACCGCCCGCCGCCACGCGGGCGGTCTCGGCGGCGTCCAACAGATGGCTGCCCATCATCTTCATCTCAATTTTCAAAAGGCCCGACGCGGAGTCGGGGCGCTCGGCCTTGAGCGAGTTGGAGCAGATCAGCTCCGCGAAGCCCGCGCTTTTATGGGCCGGGGAATATTTTGCGGGCTTCTGCTCGTACAGCTTGACCTGCACGCCGCGATCCGCCAGCCAAAGCGCCGCCTCGCAGCCGGCCAGACCGGCACCGATGATTTTCACTTGCATAGTTTCTCCGTAACGTCTCTGTTTTCCGCAGGTTGTTGGGGCGGATACGCGCATCCGCCCGCAAGTCGGCAGCCTGTCCGCGGGTCGATGCAGGCATCGACCCCTACAGAAGTGCCGAAAGCGGTCATTTCTTCTCAATCGCCTTCACAAACCCGCACCCCTCTTTGGCGCAGTAGAGCTGGCCCTTCTTTTTAAAGAGGGTGCTGCCGCACTGGGGACACTTTTCGGGCACCGGCTCGTCCCAGGTCATATAGTTGCACTTGGGGTAGTTGCTGCAGCCGTAGTAGACGCGGCCCTTGGCGCTCTTGCGCACCAGCATGTGGCCGCCGTCCAGCGGGCAGAGACCGCCCGTGTCCTTGACCAGCGGGTGGGCGTTGCGGCACTCCGGGAAGCCCGAGCACGCCACAAACTTGCCGTAGCGGCCAGATTTGATGACCATGGGCCGCCCGCATTTTTCGCAGATCTCATCCGTGGGGATGTCCTCGACCTTGATGCGCTTGCCCTCCATATTCTTTTCGGCCTGCTCCAGGCTCTTTTCAAAGCCCTGGTAAAAGTCGTCGATGGTCTTGACCCAGTCCGCCTGGCCGGCTTCGACAACGTCGAGCTTTTTCTCCATGTCAGCGCTGAATTTCACGTTGACGATGTCGGGGAACTGCTCCATCATGACCGTGTTGACGGCCTGGCCGAGCGGGGTGGTTTTCAGCTTTTTCTGGTCCTTCTCCACATAGCCGCGGTCCACGATGGTCGTGATGATGGGCGCATAGGTGGACGGGCGTCCGATGCCGTTTTCCTCCAGCGCATGGATCAGCGTGGCCTCGGTGTAAAGCGGCGGCGGCTGGGTGAACTTCTGGTCCGCCGTCAGCTTTTTGAGTTTGAGGGTCTGGCCCTCCTCCAGCGGGGGCAGGGCGGTCTCCTTCTTTTTGGCGTCGTCGGTGGATTCCTCGTACAGCGCGGTGAAGCCGTCGAACGAGACGCGGAAGCCCGACGCACGGAACAGGTAGTCCCCTGCCGTGATGGACGCGGAGACGGTGTCCTGAATGCAGTCGGCCATCTGACTGGCCATAAAGCGGCTCCAGATCAGGCGGTAGAGCTTTGCGGTGTCGCCGCTGATGCTCTGCTCGACCTCATCGGGGGTCAGCTCGGGCATAGACGGGCGGATGGCCTCGTGGGCGTCCTGCGCAGCGGTGGCGGAGCGGCTTTTCCACTTGCGGGCGGTCTTGCAGACGTAGTTGTCGCCCCAGCGCTCCGCAATAAAGGTCTTGGCCGCGGCCTGAGCCTCGGCGGCAATGCGCAGCGAGTCGGTACGCATATAGGTGATAAGACCCACCGTACCGTGGCCCGCAATGTCCACGCCTTCATACAGCGTCTGGGCGGCACGCATCGTGCGGGTGGCCGAGAAGCCGAACGCGCGGCTCGCGTCCTGCTGCAAGGTGGACGTGATGAAGGGCGGCGAGGGCTGGCGGCGGCGCTTGCCCTTTTCGATCTTCGTGATGGTATAGTCCCTGCCGTCCAGCGCGGCCAGAATGCCGTCGGCCTGCTGCTTATTGGTGACGGTCAGCTTTTTGCCGTCGGCGGTGGCGGCCAGGCGGGCCGTGAACTCGCCCTTCTCGCCCTGCGGGTTCAGCAGCGCGTCGATGTTCCAGTATTCGTCGGGCTTGAAGTTTTCAATTTCCAGCTCACGGTCCCGGATCAGCCGCA
>OLWB01003399.1_pt1 | contig 11415 bp, 8 predicted proteins | sample 1673331 | NCBI WGS metagenome assembly OLWB01 (sample SAMEA3178943, study PRJEB25190) | human gut metagenome | biome: human gut; feature: human-associated habitat; material: faeces | place: Austria | collected 2013 | reverse complement strand
TCATAGCTAGAAGCTTTTAGAACCCCACGTAAAACGTGGGGTTTTCTTTATCCAAAAAAAGCGTTGCCACCTTCTTAGGTAACAACGCTTTTTACTTTTTATACTATTTTAGTATTTCTTCTACTATTGCATCTTTATCTATTCCAAAATATTTCATTAGTGCTTCTGCTTTTCCTGACCTTCCAAAGGTATCTTCAATTCCCATTCTAGTTACCTTTTTAGGATAGTTTTCTGATAATACTTCACAAACTGCACTTCCTAAACCACCTATTATGCTATGGTCTTCTACTGTTATTATTCTTTCTGTTTCTTTTGCACATTTCATTATTAGGTCTTTATCTATTGGTTTTATTGTATGAATATCTACAACTCTTATATCTACATTCTTTTCTTTTAGTTCTTTTTTAGCGTCTAAGGCTTCTTTAACGGTAACTCCTGTCGCAAAAATAGTTGCTTTTGTACCTGTTCCAAACTGTATACCTTTTCCAATTTCGAATTTATCGTTTTCTTCATATATTTCTGGAACAGCTATTCTCGCAAGTCTTAAATATACAGGACCTTCATATTTTGCAATTTCCTTTACTGCCCAGTTTGTTTGTCTATCACTTGATGTAGAAATTACCATCATATTTGGAAGTCCCCTCATTAAATTTATATCTTCTACCATTTGATGTGTTGCACCATCTTCTCCAACAGTTATTCCACTATGTGTAGCACATATTTTTACGTTAAGTTTTGGATATGCAATACTTGTTCTAATTTGGTCATAAACTCTTCCAGTAGCAAAAGCTGCAAATGTAGATGCATATGGAATCTTACTGCAAGTTGCAAGTCCAGCAGCAGTACCTATCATATCCGCTTCTGCAATTCCTAAATTAAAAAATCTATTTGGAAACTTATTTTTAAAATACTCTGTTTTGGTTGCATTATATAAATCCGCATCTAATACAACAATGTCTTGGTTTTCTTCTCCTAATTCTTCTAATGCTTTTCCAAAACTTTCTCTTATAGCTATTTTATCCATTTGCTCCTTCCTCCATTTCTCTTTCGATTTCATTTTCTCTTTCTGCCAATTCATCAATTGCTTTTTTATATTCTTCATCATTTGGAGCTTTACCATGCCAGCTAAGCTGATTTTCCATAAAAGATACACCTTTACCTTTTACAGTTTTTGCAATAATCACAGTTGGCTTTCCTTTTGTCATTTCTGCTACTCCAAAAGCATTTATTATAGAAAAAATATCATTTCCATTAATAGTTATTGTATTAAACCCAAAACTTCTAAATTTTTGTTCTATATCTTCTGGATTTAGTCCTTTTATTTCTTTAGATTCATCTGTAAGCTGAAGACCATTACAATCTACTATTGCACATAAATTGTCTAGCTTAAATTTAGTAGAAGTCATAGCCGCTTCCCAAATTTGTCCCTCTTCTAGCTCTCCATCTCCTAAAATAGCATACACTCTATATCCTAGTGAATCCATTTTAGATGCAAGTGCCATTCCATTTGCTATTGATAAACCTTGTCCTAAAGACCCTGTCGTCATATCTATTCCTTTTACTTTATTCATATCTGGATGACCTTGAAGATTGCTAGTTATATTCCTAAATGTTAATAGTTCATCTTTTGAAAAATATCCTCTTTCTGCAAGCACTGCATAAATTGCTGCTGATGCATGTCCTTTTGATAATACTAATCTATCTCTTAATCTATCATCTGGCATTTTTTCATTTATGTTCATCTCATTAAAGTATAATACTGTTAAAATATCTGCAATAGAAAGTGCACCTCCTGGGTGTCCCGATTTTCCATAATATACTTCTGTTATTATGTCCATTCTTACTCTATTAGCAATCTTTTTTAATGCTTCAACTTTTGTTATTTTCATTTTCTTTATATCGCAAAAATTATGCGAATCTCCTTTCTTTTATTCTAATTTCTTAATAAAAAGTCACAAATTTGGTCACCCAAGATTTCTTCTTTTCCTATATAATTATGATTTGCACCTTTTATATATCCAATATCTTTATTTTCATTTTTTATCTTTTCATTCATAAATTTTACTAAACTTTCTGCATCTAAAAGGATAAGTTCATTTACATTTCCCCACCTCATAAATAGTGGAACTTTAATATTATTTATCTTTTTAAATCCTGATCTTGCATCTCCGAATTTTGCAAAATCTATTTTTTTATTATCTTCTACATATTCTAATATTGTATTAGGCCTAATAGGAGGTGTAGTATCATCCAATATTACTAATTTATCTCCTTTGCCTCTCTTTTTTAATAGTTCAAAATATGAAATTATTTTTTTATATTCCTTCCCTAAGACTACTTTTATTTGAGCAGGAACATCAACCATAGAAAGTAAAATCACCTTAGATATGCTATCTAAAATTGTGGTTTCATTATTATCTAAAAGTTCATTATATGTGTAAACAACTTTTGTACATCCCATACTGTGACCTTCTAGAATAATGTCTTTAAACCCCATTTTTTGCATTTCTAAAATTGCACCTTTTATGTCATAATATGAATCATATATACTTTCTGCACCTGAGCCATAAAAGTGCATTCTTTCGTCTGATATTTTGTCATAGGTGTTTATTATATCATGTCCTCTATTATTAAATGCAAAATATGCAATTCCTCTTTCTGTACACTTTTTCGCTAAAATATCGTCTCTTCTTTTCAAGCATGAGCTTGTTATTCCATGTACTGAAATAACAACTTTAGTAGTCTCTTTTTCTGGCAAATGTAGTAATCCAATCAAATTCAAATTATCTACTGAATTAAAATAGATTTTTTCAATTTTCATAACTAAAAATCCTTTCTTATTTCTTGCATAAAAATTATATATCAACTATATTTATTTTTCAATAAAATGAAATTAAAGTTTTCTTAATTATTACATATTATTCGTAATTTAGACATATTCCTTGTTTTTTTACATATTTTATCGTTTTTTATTTTCCTAATTCCATTTTTCTGTTGATTTATTAAGCTTTTTCCTATATAATATTATTGTCACAATTAACTACTCATATTCTTATATGAGACATTTTTTAAAAGGAGTGAAAATTTTATGTCAAAGAATTTCTATGCAGAAAGAATCTTTCGGCACCAAAATGTAACAGGTTCATTTTTCCTTTACAAGGTTCATTTTCCGTCTGGAAAAGAAGTAGAATTTTTCTTCGAAGCAGGTGCAAAACAAGGGGAAAAAGATATTGGTGATTATAATGGATTTATTCCAGTAGAGGCTAGTAATTTATCCTTTGGGATTATCTCTCACACCCACTTTGACCACATAGGGCTTCTTCCAGTACTCATAAGACAAGGTTTTAAAGGCCCAATATTTACAAGCTATCCGGCCTCAAAACTTCTTGAAATCGGGCTTCAAGATTCTGCAAAAATTGTAGACAAAAACCTAGAAAGAACAATCGCGGTCCAAGAAGAAGTCGAACAGACTCTGAGTCAAGTAGTGGGGGCACCTTACAAAAAGAAAATAAAACCACATAAGAATATTACGGTTACATTTTTCATGAATGGACATTTAATAGGAGCTGTTTTAACTCTTATTACAATTACCTATTCAAATGAAGAACCAATTTATATTGTTCATTCAGGAGATTACAAAAGCTCTAATATGTTCTTTAATGTGGAACAGCCTCAAGAAGCCATTCGGAACTTACCAATTTCTAATTTCGTCATAGAATCAACTTATGGCGATGTGGATTCTTCAAACATTAAATTTAAAAAGTGTTTGAAAAACAATACCCTTGAAGCTTTAAATAATGGTTTTACTGTTGTCTACCCTACTTTTTCTTTAGGAAGACATCAAGAGGCTCTTTATCTTATTAAGCTTTGGCAAAAGCAAGAACTAATTCCTGCTGATACCAAAATTATAGTAGATGGCAAAAGTGCTCAAGCATATAACTATTTAATCAAATTTTCGGATTTAGGAGTAAAACCTGGTATGAATAATTTTATGCCTCAAAATACTATTTCTATTCCGAGAAACTTTGAGAGAAAAGCTATACGTGCAAAAGTATTAAAAAGCTCTGCCCCCAAGATAATATTATCACCTGGCGGAATGGGGTCATATGGACCAATTACCTATTACATTCAAAACTTAGCCTTTCGTGATGATGTTTTAATTCATTCTTTGGGTTACAGTTCACCGGATTCTACGATGTATAAACTTTTAAAAGCAAAATATGGTGAAACTATTAAATACAATGGTTTAGATGTAACTGTAAAATGCCAGACTGCCCAAACTTGTGAGCTTTCTGCACATGACCCACGAGATAAGCTTTTAAAGCTCATTGAAAGTTTTCCTGAAACTCATTCTGTTTCTATAAATCATGGGGATTTAGAAATCCAGAAGAGCTTTTGGCACTATTTAAATGACCATTTGCTCATTCCTTCTTCGCAAATAACTACTTCTAAGCAAAGTTCTATTCGTATATTTGCAAAAGGAATTGAAATTCTTAACTAGTTTTTTCACTAAAGAGGTTGGATGGACCCCAATGGGTCCTCCAACCTTTTACTTTTATAGAAATCGTCGCACGCGAACAATTATATGTGGATTAAGCTTTATATTTTATTAATCAGCCCTCTAATCCTTCTTTATTTTAAAATTTCTTTTTTAAGAAAACCAATAGTTCTATAAAAATTGCATGTGACCACGCCAAACCAATTACCCATTTTTCATTTAAGTCACTATTGGACTGTTCTGCTAAAAATCCATGTTCATTTGCACTTTGCACGATAAAGTTCATACATTCATTTGCTCTTTTTGTATCTCCCACAGAATTAAAATATAATCCCATCCAGCCTGTTGCATTTATCCAAGGGTTATTTCCTCCAATATATCCATCATTTTGATATCTTAAATATCCTCCTGAGTATGTTCTAAGAGTCATATTTAATTGTTCTATTGTATTTTCCACAACTTTTTCTTTATGGTCAAATACTCTAAATGGGAATACTGAACCTAGTACACTTATATCTGCAAGTCCATCTTCTGTATTTCTTAACAAAATATTTTTTCTATCATCTACTAAATTTTCAAGTATATATTTTTTTGTTTCTCTCTTATATTCCTCTAATTTTTTCTTAGCTGAAATAATTGAATCTTGTTTTAATCTGTTTTTATCATAAGAGTCATTTACTTCTTCGTAAATTTTTATCATTGAATCAAATGCACAGTAAATTGCTGATAAAGAATATAAATGTATTCCCTCTGTATTTTCCCATAGGTCATATGACGGATGTTTATATATTGCATCTCTATTTTTGTAGTCATAATCTTTTTCAAGTTCCATACGAACTACATCCTCTTTTTCTTCTTTCCCTGTTATATAATCAATATACTTTTGTAAAAATTTAATAGAGGCTTCTAGCATCTTTAAATTATCTTTTAAAAATTTAGTATCTTTTTTTCCTTCTTTTTTTGACATTACTTCATAATGTCTATATGCACCATATACTACTATTGCAGTTTCGTCTATTTGATATCCCCAGCAAGGAGCAAGCCTTCCATCTGTGTAGAATCTTTGTTCCCACATTCCATTTTTGCTTTGAGTCTTTTTTAAGAAATTTTCATAAAACTTCTTTGTCATTCCATCAAAGCCAATAAAGTCTAAAGCTTTATATACAAGTACTGCATCCCTTGGCCAGCAATAAGCATATCTTCCGCTTTTATCCCTTTCCTCATCCACTTCTAAAGATGCACTTATACCACCTGTTTTTTCGTTTATTAATAATGGCATAAGTAATATAGTTCTTTTATAAATTTTTATTATTTTATCAATATAATCTGAACCATCTGATTTTAATTTAAGTGTGTCATGGTCTGTAACAAATTTTCGCCAATATTTTTCTACTTTTTCTATTTCTTTTTGAATGTCTAATCTACGTACCTTATCTATCTCTTCTTCTACTTGAGAAATAGGAACTTCCCCACTTGCAATATAAATATACATGCAAAAAGTTTTACTTTCTCCAGGTTTTAACACACATAAATCATAGCTTATAGCTGAATCTGCACTCATTCCTATATAGTCTTTATCATATATTACTCCTGAATTTATCGTACTATTTACATTATTTAGTTGATGACTAAGTAATTTTTCTCTTGAAAATGTTGCACAAGTATAATTATGACTATATTGCACTAATGCATCATTTGTAATTATTCCACCAGCTGTATTATTGTATGATGAAAATACTTTTGAATGCACCAAAAAGTTTAAATTCAAGTCAATATTATTTTCATTTTTAAAGACATATTTTTTTAGCAAAATTGTTTGATTTATCATTGCACAATCTGTTTGTTTAATTTTTAGTTTAAAATATGTATTTTCTATTTCAGTATTTAATACATTTGTATCTTCCTCATAATATTGATTATATTTATTATTAATATCATTATGTAGATAAATGATATTTGAATCATTTATTTTTATCCCTACATGGTAATAATCACAATATTGCATATAGTCTGGTGATGGATAATATATTCTAAGTAATTCTCCACACTTGCTATAACTTGCTATAACATCTTTATTTCCTATAAAAGCATCATTATAATATTTCTTTTTCATTGGCTTCTTCTCCCCTTATTTATTTTTCATTATATCTATAATTTGTTTTCTTAAGTCATTAACTCTATTGTTCAATTTTATCATATCCTCATCTGATGCTGCTGACATTCTTATATTATCTTTTAAACTATGTTTCATTTCCTCTATTTCGTCTTCTAAGGCTTGCATCTTTTCTATTATGTCTATTCTAGGTTGTTGCTTACTTACTGTACTTATACAAGCTTGAACTTTATCTAGATTTTCATTTAATTCATATTTTTCTCCATACTTTGGAATTGTGACATTTATAAGTGCATTAGCTTCTATTTTGTCTTTTAATTCTTTTTGTGAAGGTGGCTCTCCGTGAACTAAAAAAATATGTTTTGGTCTTTTTACTCTAAATGAATATACGAAATCCAAAAGTCCTTCTTGGTCTGCATGTCCAGAATATCCTTCAATATATTCAATTCTTGCTTTTACCGCGAATTCTTCTCCTAAGATTTTAACCTTTTCATCTCCATCAACAATTCTTCTTCCAAGAGTTCCAGGTGCTTGATATCCCACAAATAGAATTGTACTATTAGGGTTCCAAATATTGTGTTTCAAATGATGTTTTATTCTTCCCACGTCACACATTCCGCTTGCTGAAATTATAATACATGGCTCATTAGATTCGTTTAAAGCTTTTGATTCCTCAACACTTTTAGTAAATGTTAATCCTGGAAACTCTAGTGGATTATCTCCTCTTTTTATAAATTCTTGCACTTCTGGTTTAAACAAATTCATGTTTTTCTTAAATACTTCTGTTGCTGAAATTGCTAGTGGGCTATCTACATATACTTTTGCTTTCATAAGTTTTTCATATTCTTTTACAAACTTTTCATCATTTCTTTTTAAGTCTTTAATTTTATCTAATTCATATAATATTTCTTGTGTTCTTCCAACTGCAAATGATGGAATTACAACGGTTCCTCCATTATCCAATGTTTCTGATACAATGTCTAAAAACATTGATGCTTTTTCTTCATTTTTCATATGAAGCCTATTTCCATAAGTGGATTCCATTATTAAATAATCTGCACTATCTATCATTGTAGGACTAGAAAGAAGTGGAATATCATTATTTCCCAAGTCTCCACTAAATACTACCTTTTTAGTCTCTCCATTTTCCGTAACCCATACCTCTATTATGCTAGACCCTAGCATATGTCCTGCATCATTGAACCTAACTGATATTTCTGGACATATCTCTACAATTTCGTCATACATAACTGGATGAAATATTTTCATACAATCTACTGCATCTTGATAGGTGTATAATGGCTCTAATAATTTTTTTCCATTTCTTTTACGCTTCTTGTTCTTATTTTCATTTTCTGTTTCTTGAATATGTCCACTATCTGGTAGCATTATATTACATAAATCACAAGTTGCTTTTGTTGCATAAACAGGAGCTCTATATCCTTCTTTATATAGCTTTGGAATTCTTCCTGAGTGATCAATATGTGCATGTGTAAGAAGCATAAAGTCTATGCTAGATATATCATATTCAAATGGTTCATCATTCATAAGTTCTTCTTCATATTTTCCTTGATAAAGCCCACAGTCCACTAAAAACTTTTTTCCTGCCGCTTCTACCAAATAGTTTGAACCAGTTACCATCTCTGTGGCACCTAAAAATGTTATTTTCATTTACTTCTTCCTTTCTATTTTTTCTTAAGTATTTTCCAATATTCTAAAAGTTATTTTTTTATTTGTCTAATAGTTCTTAAAAAATTTTTACTTTTTTTGTTTTTCTTAACTTTACATTGCTTCCCTCTGGAAGTAATACAAAATTAGTTGAATCTAATACTGTGTTATCATATATTTCTGATTTTAGTTTTCCATCTTCTACTCTTAACTTTATATATAAATCTTCCAAGTTTATTGTTCTTGTTTTGAAAATACTTTTAAGTAATTCATAATCTGTGTCAATATTATTTGAAATTGGTGTTATTAATTCTAATTCAATTCCTAAATTTATTGATCTCTTTTCTAAACTTTCAAAATCTAATATATCTCCCATTTTATCTTTTTTAGTTATTGGAAGCAATTTCAAATATCTAATCTCATAAATGTAATCCTTTGCTGCCTCCTTTGTTAATATAGTTTTGTTTTCAAAATCTTTCAAAAATATTTTTTGCATACTTTCTATATTTGTATTATCTACAATATTATAATATTCTATTTCATCTTTTAACATTTCTTTTGTTTTTACATATTCAATTGGATTTTGCAATTTATTACATTCTTCTAATTTTTCTAAGCATTCCTTCCTTTTCGATTGTAATAAGTCCTCATAATGACTCATGCTAAAAATCTTTTTTTCATTTGGAAGAAGTGCATTCTCTTTCAAATATTCGTCGCGTAGTTTTTCAGGATTATTTATTGTTTCATCAATATTTTTTAATTGTTCCAACAATTTCTTTTTTTCAGAAAACAATTCTTCAATAAACTCTTTTTGATTGTCCATTTTTTTAAGCTTTGTAATATTTTCTTTTGTTTTTTCTTTTATCTCTTCTTCCTTACTTTTATCATATTTCATATAAAATTTCAGTGCTACTTTGCTAATTTCCTCATATAATTCTTCACTTAATTCTAATTTCAATTTTTTTATATTTTTAGAATTTAGGTTATCTATATAAGTTCTTCCTAACAAATAAGTTAGGTCAGTATAGATAGCATTACACTCTATGCTTTCTATATCTTTTACAGTACCATCCCACGAAAATCCGTTAAAATCTCTTATAACTTCTGAATAGGCTATACATTTTCCAATATGTACAGCCTTAAGAATTGCTTTTTCTTCCAAACTTAATGTTAAACTTAATTTTTCTATACCAGCTTTTATAATACTATATAAAACTACCTTTTCATTTGGAAATACTATAATTTTTTGCTCTTTATTATCTGATTCTTCTAGAATTTTACATCTTGATTCTTCTAATTCTTTTTCAAGTTCTGAATTAGGTCTTGCAATTTCTATATCTTTACAATAATTCTTAATAATATCTATAATATTTTCTAGAAAATCTTCTTTTGAAGGTACTTCCCTTTTAACTAAAGCATAGTCATTATATGCCACTTCTGCTTTATATAGCATACTTAATAAAAGGTTTTGTACCTCCTTATTAAACTTTTTTTCTTCTAAAATATTTTCTAATTCTTCATTAAAATCTCTTTTTAAGAGTTTTGCTTTCACGCAATTATTCTCCTTCTTTTATGTCTTCTGTATTTTTACTATTACCTAAATCTTCAGGTGCCATTTTTAGTTCTTGCCATCTTTCTTTTGACATTAAAACTTCTCTTGGCTTAGTTCCCTGAAAACCAGATATAATTCCCCTTTGTTCCATTTGGTCCATAATTCTTCCTGCTCTTGAATATCCAACCTTAAATCTTCTCTGAATAAATGATGTTGAAGCTTGTCCTGTTTCTATAACCATTTCTATTACATCTTCTAGTAATTCATCAGTATCATCTTTATCATCATTTTGAGCCTCTGCTTTTTCTGGCTCTCCACTGCTTTCAATTGACTCTAAAATATCTTCATCATATTCCGTTTCTCCGTCTTTCTTTAAAAACTTTACTATATTTTCAACTTCTTTATCAGATATAAATGCTCCTTGAACTCTTATTGGCTTTGGTGCACCTGATGGATAAAATAGCATATCACCTTTTCCTAGAAGCTTTTCTGCTCCTGCACCATCTAAGATTGTTCTTGAGTCTACTTGTGATGAAACGGCAAATGCTATTCTTGATGGAATATTTGCCTTAATTATTCCTGTAATAACATCAACTGATGGTCTTTGAGTAGCTATTACTAAATGCATTCCTGCTGCTCTTGCCATTTGTGCAAGTCTACAAATAGCATCTTCTACATCTTTTGCTGCAACCATCATTAAATCTGCAAGCTCATCTATTATTATTACTATTTGAGGTAATTTAGGGCCTCCTTCTTTTTCTGCAAGCTCATTATACCCTTTCATATCTCTAACCTTTTTCTCTGCGAAAAGACTATACCTTTTTACCATTTCCTGCACTGCCCAAGAAAGTGCACCTGCTGCCTTTTTGGGATCTGTAACAACCGGAATTAATAAATGTGGTATTCCATTATATATTGATAGTTCTACTACCTTTGGGTCAACCATTAAAAGTTTTACTTCACTTGGCTTTGCTTTATATATTATGCTTGTAATTAATGTATTTATCCAGAGCCAGTACTTCCTGCAATTAAAACATGAGGCATCTTGGCAATGTCTGTTACAACAGTATCTCCTGCAACATCTTTTCCAAGTGCAAAAGCTACTTTTGATTTATTATCTATGAATTCATCTGACTCTACAATGTCTCTAAGTGGCACCATGTTCTTTTCTTTATTTGGAACTTCTATTCCGACAGTATGTTTTCCTGGAATAGGTGCTTCTATTCTTATTGTCTCAGCTTCTAAACTAAGTGCTATATCATCAGAAAGATTTGCTATTTTGCTTACTCTTACACCTTCTGCTGGTGCTAATTCATAACGTGTTATAGCTGGTCCTACTGAAACATTTTCTACTTTAGCATTTACTCCAAAACTATATAAGGTTCTTCTTAACTTTTCTGCTGTTGCTCTAAGTGCTTTTTCTTTATTTTGGTCAGAACTTCCTTTTATTTGTGAAAGCAAAGTAATTGGTGGAAATTCATAATGTTCATCAAGTGTTGTCATCGCATGGTCAAGTTTTAAAACTTCTTTGGTCTTTGCTTCTTTTTGCTCTTCCTCTTTTGAGAATAATTCGTCTGCTGTATA
>OLWB01003383.1_pt1 | contig 11449 bp, 10 predicted proteins | sample 1673331 | NCBI WGS metagenome assembly OLWB01 (sample SAMEA3178943, study PRJEB25190) | human gut metagenome | biome: human gut; feature: human-associated habitat; material: faeces | place: Austria | collected 2013 | reverse complement strand
GCAGGTATACATTACCCGCGCTTTTTCATTTATATTATTTCAGTAAATCTTTTACTGTTTTTTCAAATTTTTTGGTGCAGTGTCGGCACGCAGTATCTGCTTTTGTTTCTTTGCGGATATCTTTTGCCGATTCCGCTCCTTTTTTAATTGCTTTTTTGATATCTTTTTCTGTCACTTTGTAACATTTACAAATTATTTTATCATTTGCCATATCAATTCTCCTATCTAAAAATGAATCAAAACAGGATAACTGCTTTGAGTTATTTTTTACTTGCTATTTTACAATAAATTGTATATAATGGAAAATAAAGGAATTATGTCGAATCTTATCAATTTTATGCGAATTATGAAAGAAAGGTAGAATGTTCTTTATATGAACCACCATATTTTTATTTCAAGTATAACAGAATTACAAAAAGATTTCAAAAGACAATTTTTGCGTATTTGCCAGTATCACCAAATTAGCAGTGAAAAGACTTATTATGCGAGCGAGCATATCATTTGTATGTTAGAGTATATCAAATTTTTTTATCAAAAAGAGCAAATGGATGACAGAACAAGTAAAAAAGCGTTGGTATTTGAAATGGTGGATGCATATTCCGGTTTCAGATTGCCAACCATACCGATGGCGTATATGTTCCAACATAGTCCGATAGAACATTTATTTTATATTTCATTATGCAGTACAATGCCACAGCACATTTGGAATTTGAGCTATATTATGCCGCAAAAAACAGTGTGTAACAATAAATATCACATTGACTTTGCTCTTTGTGACAGAAAAACGGGAAAAGTACAAATAGGAATAGAATGTGATGGTTTTCATATTCATTATAATACACCTAAGAAGGTAGAAAATAATAATATGCGTGACCGAGAAATAAAAAGGTTAGAGGGGTTTGATATTTGGCACTACAGCGGAAGTGAAATTTATCATTCCTCGTTGGCTTTGGCAAAAGAATTTTGGAAGTATGTTGCAATTACCTTTTATCCGGACCATTAGTTACACTTTTTGTCTTTTTGGAAACATTCTATCTTTTTTTCATATAATAAAAATAAAGAATATACATAATTTCAAACAAATAGGCAATTCTATAATGAATCTATAAAATTTAAATTACATTTTTATTGAATCTTTCTATTTACTTTAGTTTATGGAATGATATAATTAAAATAATTATACCTAATTACTATAGTTAGGTATTTATTTTTTAGGAAAGGATAGTAGATTTATGAAAAGGACTTTATTTTTATTAATCGTTGCAATTGGCATCGTAGCAATTTCTACCGGCTGTTCATCAGGAGATACCCAGGTTCTTGAAGATAAAATTTCTCAATTGGAGCAACAATTAAATTCACAAAATGCTTCAAGTAGTAATAGCACAACTGCTTCTTCAAATACATCTTCCCAAAATGATGCCACAAATGCTGCAACTTCTTCTGCACCTGCACAAAATAACAATTCGCAGCAAACAAATACCAATTTTGATACTACCGAATTGTCCAACAAAGTAGAGTCTGTTGCACAATTGGCAGACTCTACTCAGCCAAAATCTACTTATAGCGAAAATGTAAATTTGTACGGACAAGTAAAAATGCAAATAGAACAAGTGGAGTTTGAACTGGAACAATTTGAAAATCAAATTGAAATGGCTTTGAGAACAGGTACTTTAACTTACGACCAATATTACCAGCTAGACCGTACGCTGGATCAGTTGGATCATCGTTTAGATATGGCAAAGGATTCGTTAGAGTATCGTTTGGGTGTAGACGACTAAAATAGAATAAGAAAGAAAACTGCATTGTATTATCTTACAATGCAGTTTTTTGTTCAAACAATATTTACAATCTGGACATGGTTCCTTCAGGAGCTTTTCTTTACTAACATCATACTGCATGATATAATATAAATAATCAAATACATATTTTTTTGTACACTATGGCAATAAAAGGAAAGGGAGTTTGCAGTGGATAAATTAACGAGAACTGTTACTATTATGATTGCTATCGTTATTGCAGTCAGTGCGGTATTGCTTGCTTTCTTTTTAACCAGGTCCAATGACCAAGAAGTAGAATCTTCCTCTTCTGTTGATACAGATGAAAAAGCGACGTTGGTTTCTCCCAGCATTGAGCATGTACAATCCATGACAATTACCAATCAATATGGAACATATACCATCGTTCCGTTTGGCGATATGCATGGGGATGCAGATACTTACTATACAATTGAAGGTATGGATATCAATCAGTTAGATGTCTATTCCATACAAAATATTGTGAAGTATGGTTGTAATCCTGTTTCAACAAGTAATATTGGCAATGTTGAAAATCTTTCAGAATATGGTTTGGATAAGCCGGCTGCAACTGTTTCCGTTACGTATGAAGACGGCGAAGTATATGATTATTATATAGGAAATGCCGTAAATGGAAAAAACAATAAATATTATATGTGTGCAAAAGATTCATCCAATGTTTATGTTATCATGATAGAATCTGATATGCTGGGTACAACAGATAATTTGTTAAATAAAACTATTTTTTCAATATCTCAATATGAGTATGTGAATAAAAACGATTATAACGCCGCCGAAAATGGTTTTAGTAGGATTACCGTTATGAATCCTAATTTGACGCAAGCATTCGTTTATGAAAAAGTAAGCGGAAAAACATATCGCTTGCCTGATTATGAAACCATCAAACCAAATGATACCACTTTGGACAATATTAAGAGCAGCTTGGAATCTTTAAATGCAGATGAAGTGGTTGCTGCTTCTGCCAATCAGGAACAGCTGGAGCAATATGGTTTAAAGGAGCCGGCTTCTTATATTTCTTTTGTAGTAAATGAACAATCTTATCAGTTGTTGATTGGAAATAAAACAGATGATGATAATATGTATTATGTGAAAAAAGCGGATTCTGATATTATTTATAAGATAAACAGTGATAAGATTTCAGTCTTTACAGATGCAACATTATTTTCACTGACAAATCCTACAATATACGCAACAGATGAAACAGATTTTTCTTCTTTTGAAATAGACTATAAAGGTCAAACTTCTAATATATCGTTAGAGCGTGAGGAAGATGAATATAAATCGACAGAGAATAAAATATATTATCAGTATCATCCAGTTTTGAATGGTGCTCAAATGGATGCTCAGGAATATGAGTCGTTTTTATCATCAATTCAAAATACAGCGTTAGAACAAGCAACCAATTTAACAGCAAAAGGGGAGCCTGTATTAAAAATAACGATTAAACATTTTGATACTGACCGTATTGATACCATATCTTTTTATGAAACAGATGGTAATATACTGGATGTTACGGGAGATATCGTAAGAGGTATGATTGGAACATCTTCGTTTGAAACTTTGATAGAAAGTATGCCAATATAAAATAGCTTGAGATATTTCCATGGAAATAAAAAAGGACAGCACATCTTGTGCTGTCCTTTTCATTTTTTGTTTATACTGATAAGTGATGCCAGGAAAATCAATATCCTTTTGCTAAAACTATCGTTCCCTGCTCCAATGATTGTTTTACATCAATAATTCTTTGATTTTTGCTCCCACGGAAAGATAGAGATAAATCTTTTTGAGCAATGTCAAATTTGCCGTCAATTAAAATATCTGTTTGAGTGAGTAAACGTTGGACATCGGGATTTTTCATTTCCAATAACTGCTCTAAAGTGTACCCTGTATAAGTAGTTACATTTAAGCCTTTTTTATGTACCATTTCAGCCAGTACTGCTAAAGGGGCAGGTTGACAAAAAGGTTCCCCTCCGCTGAAGGTAACGCCGCTTAGTAAAGGGTTGCTGCAAATTTCTTCATAAATAGCAGTAATCTCTTTCTCCGTACCTCCTTCAAAGTCGTGGGTATCAGGATTGTGGCACCCTTCACAGTGATGGGGACAGCCTTGTGTAAAAATGGTATACCTCAGGCCTTTACCATCTACAATAGATTCATCGATAATTCCGCTGATTCGGAGGGTATCTTCCATAACAATTCCTCTTTTCTTTCCCATTTTGAAAGGAGTAAGAAAGGTTCAGGGTATCTGAAAAGATATCTGAACCTTTTTTGTTGTTTTTATTGTTTATCGTCCATGTTTTACACGGTCTTTTTCTTCTGCACGTTTCGCATTGTTCCAACGGTCTGTAGTACCAACCAGGTATCCTGTAATTCTGCGGATACGTTCAAACTTAGGACCTTCTTCTTCGGTACGGTGACATTTAGGACATTCATTGTCAATAATGCCGTTATAGCCGCAGCATGGGTCACGGTCTACAGGATGGTTAATGGAACCATAACCAATGCCTGCTTCTTTCATACAGCGAATAACTGATTCAAAAGCCTCTAAGTTTTTACAGGTATCGCCGTCAAGTTCTACATAGCTGATATGACCAGCGTTGGTCAAAGCATGATAAGGAGCTTCCAATGCAATTTTTTCATGAGCTTTGATTGGATAATATACAGGAACATGAAAACTGTTTGTATAATAATCGCGGTCTGTGACGCCCGGAATAATACCATAACGTTTTTTATCAATTTTAATGAAACGTCCGCTTAAACCTTCAGCAGGAGTAGCAAGTAAAGAAAAGTTAAGACCTGTTTCGGCAGATTTGTCATCCATACGTTTTCTCATATGGGTTACAATCTCTAGGCCCAGTTTTTGACTTTCAGCACTTTCGCCGTGATGTTTTCCTGTTAATGCTTTTAATGTTTCAGCCAGTCCAATAAATCCAACACTTAAAGTGCCGTGTTTCAAAATTTCTGCAATGCTGTCCTGTGCATCCAATTTTTCAGAATCAATCCAAACACCTTGTCCCATTAAGAATGGATAGTTATATACTTTTTTGGTAGATTGAATTTTAAATCTGTGAAGCAATTGATCAATGACCAGGTCAATTTTTTCATCCAGCATTTGATAGAATTTGTGAATGTCACCTTTTGCTTTGATACCCAGACGAGGTAAATTAATAGATGTAAAGCTAAGGTTACCCCTGCCGTTTACAATTTCTCTGGAAGGGTCATATACATTGCCGATTACTCTGGTACGGCAGCCCATATATGCAATTTCAGTCTCAGGATGTCCCTCTTTATAATATTGTAGATTAAACGGAGCATCAATAAAGCTAAAGTTAGGGAAAAGACGTTTTGCGGAAACACGAATGGATAGCTGGAATAAGTCATAGTTCGGGTCTTCTTTATTATAGCTAACGCCTTCTTTGACTTTGAAGATTTGGATAGGGAAAATAGCAGTTTCTCCGCTTCCCAATCCTTTTTCAGTTGCCAGAAGAATATTTTTCATAGCCATACGGCCTTCTGGGGAAGTATCGGTACCATAGTTTAAAGAACTGAACGGTACCTGTGCACCTGCACGGGAATTCATGGTGTTTAAATTATGAATTAAAGCTTCCATAGCTTGGTAAGTTGCATCATCGGTATCGTCCATGGCAGTTTCCACTGCATAAGAATGCATCTTTTCAGCTTCTTGTTCCGTAACAGCAAGATTTGGTTTATTGGAAAAATACTCTTTTAATGCAGTTTTAAACGCAGCGGTAGTGCCCATAGTAATGTCTGTACCAATTTCATTTTGAATGGTTTTTGCAAGTTGGGTAGCTTCTGTTTTATTTAAACCTTTTTGAAATTGCAATGCTTGTGCCAAAGATTTAAAATAGCATTTGCGGAATGTTTTGGCAACACCTAAAGCCATTGCATAATCAAAGTTAGGTACGCTTTGACCGCCGTGCATTTCATTTTGGTTTGCCTGAATGGCAATGCATGCCAATGCGGTGTAGCTGCGGATATCGTTTGGTTCACGTAAAAAACCGTGACCTGTGGAAAAACCGTCTTTAAACAGTTTAATTAAGTCAATTTGGCAGCAAGTTTCGGTCAATGCATAGAAATCTTTATCATGAATATGAATATCTCCGTGTCTGTGTGCTTCTGCCATCTCGGAAGGGATAACATATGCATCATAAAAACATTTTGCGCCTTCAGAACCATATTTCAGCATGGTACCCATTGCAGTGTCAGCGTCAATGTTTGCATTTTCACGCTTAATATCTGCTTCTTCACTTGGCTTAAAGGTAAGATCCTCATAAATTTTCATAAGGTTCTCATCCATCTCACGCATTTTTGCATGTTCAGCGCGATACAGAATATATGCTTTTGCTGTTTTTGCATAGCCGTGTGTAATCAGGTGCTCCTCAACAGCGTCTTGGATTTGTTCAACGGTAGGAACATCTTGTGTTGTTTGAAATGTACTTACAATTTCTTTTGTAAGTGCATTTAGCTGCTGCTCTGTTAATTTTTCATCTGCAATACGAATGTTTGCTTTAAAAATAGCATTGTATATTTTTTGTGCGTCAAATGCTACGACAACACCGTTTCTTTTTTTAATAGTTTCTACCACCAAAAGCACCCTCTTTTCAACTAAATCATGGTTTTTATCATATCATCATATAGATTCTTATTTTCGTTTGTGTTCTTATTTTACAGGATATTGTGTGTAAAGTCAATTAAAACACAATATTTTGTATTTTTAAATATGTAAAAAAATCAGCAGTGAAAATTTAAAAATTTCGTATAAAGTGCAGAAAATATAAAAAAGAATGAAAAGGTTGTAACCAATTCATTCTCTTTTGTAACTATTTTTTACTTTTATTTTGTTTCATTTTTTGATTCAAATGATTCTACCCAAGAAATGCAATCCTGGAATATGGGAATTAATGCAAGCCCTTTTTGTGTAATTTGATATTCTACTCTTGGAGGAATTTCTTGGTATTGATGACGCTCTACAATACCGCTGGCCATAAGTTCTTTTAAGCTTTGGCTGAGCATCATATCTGTGATAGAAGATACTTCGTTTTTTAAAGTACTGTAACGTTTACTTTGGGCATTCTGTAAAGCCCAAATGATACGAATTTTCCATTTACCGCCTATATGCTGTAATAATGTTTCTAAAATCGCGTCTTCAGTTTCGGGGCTGACAGTTTTCACAGTTTCCGGAACAGATACTTGAGCAGATTTTTCTTTTTTCTTTTTTTTCGCTTCTTTATCTTTTTTCATGAGATGACCCCCTGTTCTTTGAAACTAAAGTATATGTATCGAATATAGATACGTTAGTATCATCATATCATGGGAGAGAAGGCATTGTAAACCTTTCCTTGATTTTTTACAATTTTTTGACAAAAAACGGGTTAATCTCTTCTTAAAGATTCAACAGGATCCAGTTTTGCCGCTTTTGCAGCAGGAAGTGTACCGGAAAGTACGCTGATTAATATACTGATACCAATGCCAAATAGTACATAATAAGGGCTTATCAGTATCATATTTACGCCAAAATGGCTTTGAATAACAGCATTGCCGATGAACATGATAATAAACGTAATTACGGTAGCAATGATACCGCCTGCCAAACCGAGTATAAATGATTCTGAAATAAAAATACGTCTGATATCCTTACGGCGTGCCCCAATTGCCTTCATAACACCTATTTCTCGGGTACGTTCCACTACACTGATATATAAAACAACCAAAATCATGATAGCTGAAACAAGAAGTGAAATTCCTGCAATACCTGCTAACACACCTGTAAATAAGTCCAGCATAGTCGTAAATGTTTCAACCATTGTTTCTTGCATGGAACTGCCATAGCCCATGTCAGTGACCGTTGACTTTATGCTGTCTACATTTTCTTCCGCATCTGCTATCAACATCATACTGGTCGGCATAAGGTCATAATCTTGTTCTGCACAAGCTTGTTTTAAGTCATCATAATATAAGTAAACTTGAGACATGCCGCCTGACATAGAACTCGTTTCACCTGATAATACACCACTGACCACAGTATCTATTACAATTTGTCTGTTGTCTACCTGAACAGAAACTGTAATTGTTTTGCCTACAATGTCATCCATCCCCAGTTCTTCTTTTACCGCTTCATTAATAATAATTTCGTTTTTATTTGCCATGGTTCCTTCTGACAGGTCATATTCATTATATTGAGACAAAGTGGAAACCATCATAAGAGGGGCTTGCTTATCATCGATAGAAGCAGTAGCAGTTCCCATAGCAAAGGCGCTGAAATGTTCTTCTGTAGCAGATACATGTTCCACTGTATTTAGCTTGTCAATATCTTCTTGTGTAAAATAGGTGTTGGATAAAAATGCTTCCGGTCCCATGGTCGAAGTATCTTCCTCTTCAGGCATAGTTACTTCAACAGCCAGAGGATTTGCAAGGCTTTCCATCGTATCACGAATATACGTTTTAATACCGTTGCCGATGGAAAGCATCAGCATAATACTCATAATGCCGATAGATGCACCTACCGCTACCAAAATATTGCGCATCTTTTTTTCTTTCATATTTTTAAATGCCAGTTTGATAGCGCCTGCAAAATTTAAGTTCTTGCTGATTTCTTTTGTCTTTGCTGTCTCAGCTGTTTCTCTCGGAGTTAGTGTTATTCCTTGTCTGTCTTCTACAATTTGTCCGTCCGCGATACGAATCACACGGGAAGAACATTCCGCAACATGTTCGGAGTGGGTAACAAGCAGCACCAGTTTCCCTTCCTGTGCTATTTGTGTAATAATATCCAAAATCTGCTGTGTTGTTTGGGAATCCAGGGAACCGGTAGGTTCATCGGCAACAATCATTTCAGGGTCGTTGATCAATGCTCTTGCAATAGCAACACGCTGCATTTGCCCGCCGGACAGCTGATTCGGTTTTTTGTGAATATGGTCTTTTAAACCTACTTTTTCCAGCATTTCTTTGGCGCGCTCGACTTGTTCGCTGCGTTTTACATTGGATAGTGTTAATGCCAAAGCAACATTGTCCAATATGGTTAAGTGGGGAACTAAATTAAAGCTTTGAAAAATAAAACCTATTTTATTTTTTCGGTAAATATCCAGTTCTTTTTCTGTAAAAGCTCCAATATTTTTACCGTCAACCAAAACTTCTCCTTCAAATTTGGAATCTAAGCCTCCAATGATATTCATTAAGGTGGATTTACCACTGCCGGATTCACCGATAATGGAGACAAGCTCACCTTTGTCAAAGGATACATTGATTCCCTTTAATACAGGAAATTCAGAGCCCAATTTATAGCTTTTTTTCACATTGTTTAACGATAAAACAGACATTTATTTAACCTCCTTTTTCACAATACCGTACTTTACCAGGTTGATTTTATCTTGATAACGTTTCATGAAGTGCTCTTTTTCTTTTGGATGATTATATACATCAATCGCAGCCTTCATCGTAATACCCATTAGAATTTCTAAAATATTTTGGAAGTCATCTTCTGAATTTACATTTAAATGCTGCAATTGAAACGATTCATAACAGAACAATTCAGCAATACATTCATTGTGTTGCTGAAACGTCATAAACATTTCATCTTGGTCGGTAAAGCGTTGATTGCTTAGTATAGAACGGAAAAGACCGAAGTTTTCTTTAGAAAATCCATACTCCAGCATATATGAAAAGATATCATCAAACAGTTGAAAAATGTTACCTTGAGATTTCTTTAAACTATTTTTTATCACGGAGAGAATACTTAATTTAAAGTTTTCCAGCAAATAAGAAAGCAGTTCTTGTTTATTGGCAAAATAATTGTATAAATTACTGCGTGAAACACCTGCATCCTTTGCAATATTCATAAAAGATGTTTGCTCAAATGGTACACGCGCAAATTCTTTTTTTGCCGCGGATAAAATATTAGCTTGTTTTTCCGGGGACAAGTTAAAAAATGTTTTTGACGGCATGGGGGACTTTTCCTTTCCTAGGCATATCTAAGACTGACATAGTGTCAGTGTTCTCACATTATATTTGACACAGTGTCAGAAGTCAAGAAATATATCGCAGAATATATTAAACAATATGTAAATTATAACTATATACGAAAATATAGAAATATGATAGGAATTGGTTGGATTTTAATATAAATTATGTTATGATTACACTACCCAGGGTTAAATTGTAACAAGGAGATATTTTATGAAAAAGTTTGGAACAAAAACAAGAAATACCATTGCTATTACGCTGATTCTTACTTTTGCATTTATGTTTGTACCAATACAACACATGACATATGCAGAAGAAGATTTGCAATCAACACAAGAAACACAAAACAAGGGATATTTAGAGAGCTATACGGAAATGTATGGCTGGGAACAAGGGTATCCAACCTTTGACGCAAAAAATCCAGAACAAACGCACTCGGTCGGCGCGCTCTGCCGATGCGAAGGCAACAAAGGTTCAGTATTTGGCGATACTAATTGAATTTCCGGATGCAGATATGCAGGATATTCATTTAGACGATGCATACACCTTAAAAGCAGCTGACATGGTAATGAACAGCGGTGGTGTGAATATACAACCGCTTGGTGTAGAAATACCGGTTATATCTTTGAAAAATTACTTGAATCAATACAGTTATGGCGCATTTCGTACTCATACATCTTTTTATCCTAAAAATGATGCGGGCACAACCATATCTTATACTTCAAAAAAACCTCGTACCTACTATATGAAGAAAACAGCAAGCAATCCTAACGGCTATACTCCCGACCAACAAGCTTCAAGAGAGGAAGAGTTGTTGGAAGAAGTATTGCAGGCGGTAAAACCTTCCATAGAGAAGGAATTGAGCGGCGCACAGTTGGATACCAATAATGATGGCTTTATTGATGCAGTCAGCTTTATGGTAGAAGGTAAATTTAGTGATAGCGGAATTGGATGGAACGATTTATTATGGTCACATAAAGCGGATAGAATTTTTTCTACAACAATATCCGGCAAAACGGTAGGTGCCTATAATTTGAATAATGTCGGAGATTCACAAAGTCCAGGTGGTGTTTTCTCTTATCGTGTGGACAAGACACAGGCAGCGCCGCTGGATACATTAAAATTAAATCGTGCAGGCTATTCTGTTATTCACCATGAGTTTTTACATACATTGGGATTGCCGGATTTATACAGAGGTACCAGCATAGGAGAACCGGTTGGTTTTTATGATATTATGGCGTCCAATAACAGCCAAAATCCTCAGGCAATGCTTAGTGTTTTATCTCACGATTGGTTGGGATGGGGCAGTAAATTATCAGAAATAACGGATGACCGACAAATTACCATTCAAAGACCAAAATATCAGGATTCAAATGAAGTAATATCCTATAAAATATATTCTCCATTCCATGATAAGGAATATTTTGTAGTAGAATACTATCAAAAACAAGATGCAACCCACAATACAGGACGTGATAATGGACTCATCGTTTATCGTGTTAACAGTACATTGTATACCAATATGGGAGGAACAACCGATGGTCTTGGAGATTTTCTCTATGTTTTCCGTCCGGAAGAAACTTCCCTGGGCGCAGCAGCCGGTAATTTAAAGGATGCAGTAATACTGCCAACAGTAGGCAATACATATGGTAAAACAATAG
>OLWB01003376.1_pt1 | contig 11467 bp, 8 predicted proteins | sample 1673331 | NCBI WGS metagenome assembly OLWB01 (sample SAMEA3178943, study PRJEB25190) | human gut metagenome | biome: human gut; feature: human-associated habitat; material: faeces | place: Austria | collected 2013 | reverse complement strand
TTTTTTGTTGTATGTTTTGTGTAAAAACGAAACGTTTTATTTGTGAATTGTTGGGCATATACAACCAAAAGGTTTGATGATAACATAGAGACATCCATACAATATAAATAAAAGATGTAAAGAGGACGAACAGATGAAAAAAGAAGAATACCTTTCTCTGATTGATGAGGTGATCGCACAGGGACCGTACACGGATACCTGGGATTCTCTCTGCGAGCATCCTACGCCGAAGTGGTATGCAAGAGATAAGTTTGGAATTTTTATTCACTGGGGTGTATATAGTGTTCCGGCATTTGGAAACGAGTGGTATCCCAGAAATATGTATGTGAAAGGCTCCAAAGAAAATCTGCATCATATAGAGAAATATGGAACTCTGGATAAATTCGGATATAAAGATTTTATTCCGCAGTTTAAGGCAGAAAAATTTGATCCAAAAGAATGGGCAGCACTTTTTAAAGAGGCAGGAGCGAAATTCGTAGTTCCGGTTGCAGAACACCACGATGGATTTCAGATGTACGCCAGTGACCTCTGCCGCTGGAATGCTGCTGAGATGGGACCGAAGCGTGATATCCTGGGAGAGCTGAAGACAGAAGTTGAAAAAGAAGGCATGGTTCTGGGAGCTTCTTCTCACAGAGCGGAGCATTACTGGTTCTTTAACGGAGGACGTCAGATCCCGGAGGCAGATGTCAATGATCCGGAATATGCGGATCTTTACGGACCGGTAGCAGGAATCACCCGGGATATGAGTGATATCTATGACAATCCGCCATCGGAAGAGCATATGCAGGACTGGCTTGTACGTACCTGCGAGATCGTAGATAAATATCATCCATCTATCGTATATTTTGACTGGTGGATCCAGCAGTATGCATGGAAACCGTATCTTCGTAAATTTGCGGCATATTATTACAACCGTTCTGCTCAGTGGGGAAAAGAAACTGCTATTGATGCAAAATTTGACGCATATGTTTACGGCAGTGCGGTCAATGATCTGGAGAGAGGTCAGTTAGACCATATCACACCGGATCTCTGGCAGAACGATACTTCTGTAGCGAAGAATTCCTGGGGCTATACCATCGGAAATGATTACAAGAAACCTTCAGATGTAGTTCTGGATCTGATCGATGTAGTCAGCAAAAATGGCGCACTTCTTCTCAATATCGGACCGAAGCCGGATGGCACGATTCCGGAAGAAGATGCACATATCCTGAGAGAAATGGGAAAATGGCTGAAAGTAAACGGAGAGGCAATTTACGGAACCAGATACTGGAAAGTATTTGGAGAGGGTCCGACGGTGGTTCCGGAAGGCCATTTCACAGATACTTATGACAAGCATTTTACTTCTGAGGATATCCGTTTCACAAGCAAGAGCAACCATATTTACGCAACGGTACTTCACTGGCCGGAAGACGGAGAGATCCATATCAAATCTCTTGGAAATGATATGAAACTTTTGAAATCTACGATCAGGGATATTGAGATTCTTGGAACAGATCTGCATCCGTCATATGCAAGAAACAAAGAACTGGATATTTCCTGCGGAAGAGGAGCGGTTGATGCAGGGGATATGCCGGTGGTACTGAAGATCACGATAGAGTAAATTATCGGAGAATAAACGGGGGATACTGTCGGAACTGTTCCGGCAGAAAAATACAGGAAAATCAGCAAAAACTTATGTATAACAGAAAGGTTATGGGGATTACACTATGGGAAACAAAAGATACACAGGAAACTGGAACTCTGTAAATACACATACCGTTCCAAAATGGTATGAGGACTGTAAATTCGGAATTTTTATTCACTGGGGAATTTATTCTGTACCGGCTTTTGCGCCACATACATGGGAACTGGGAGAAGTTGATTCCAAAGAGTGGTTTGCGGATAATCCTTACGCAGAGTGGTATTATAATTCTCTGAACATAGGAAAAGGCCCGACATATGAGCATCATATGGAAAAATACGGAAAAGATTTCAAATATGAAGATTTTATTCCTATGTGGAAAGCTGAAAACTGGGATCCGAAACAGTGGGCAGAGATTTTTAAAGAAGCAGGTGCAGAGTATGTTGTTCTGACAACCAAGCATCATGATGGATTCTGCCTGTTCCCGAGTAAGTATACACACTTTAACTCTGTGGAAATGGGACCGAAGAGAAATATCACCGGTGAGCTGACAGAGGCTGTCCGGGATGCAGGTATCCGTATGGGGCTGTATTATTCAGGACTGATTGACTGGCAGTATGCAAATGATCCTATTTTTGAGGATGATGATCTGTTTGGAACAGCCAGCCCGACATTTGCATATGCAGATTATTCATACAACCAGATGAATGAACTGGTAGATGATTATGCACCAAGCGTTTTCTGGAACGATATCGGATGGCCGAAACAGAGCGAAGAGATGATGCCGTATTTCCTGGCACATTATTATAACAAAGTGCCGGAAGGTGTAGTAAACGACCGTTTCAATGACCGTTACCATGACTTCCTTACCAAGGAGTACAAATCCGGTTCTGTGAATCGAAAAGAGAAATGGGAAATGTGCCGTGGAATGGGATTATCCTTCGGTTATAATGCCAATGAAGGTGATGACAAACTGATTTCTGTTCCGGATCTGATCTCACTTCTTGTGGGAACAGTGGCAAATAACGGAAATCTTCTCCTGAACATCGGCCCAAAGGCAGATGGAACTATCCCGGAGGAGCAGGTAAGAAGACTGAAGATCCTGGGTGCATGGCTGAAGGTAAACCATGACGGTATTTACGGAACACGCTGCAGTGACCGTGAATCTGAGCTGCTTGAGAGTGGAATCGAGCTCCATTATACACAGAAAGACGGAAATCTGAATGTGTTTGCAGATCATCTGAAGGAAGGTGCCAATGAATTCCTGATCAAGGGCTATCACGGAGCGCTGAGACCATTTGATCCGGCAGTGAAGGTAGAAACTGAAGATACTGCAGAAGGACTTCTTGTGAAGATCCCGGAATATAAAGAAGATATGTATGTGGTTGGATTAACCAACAGATTCTAAATGATGAACAGGAGAACCGGATGTATGTCGGTCCTTTTGTTGCTGCATGGGAGAAGATCGTGGATATCCGATCGATTCTCAGGGAGGGAGCTTTTATGTTTGGGAAAAAAATCGCAATACTGTTATCAACGGCAATGATCCTGACAGGGTCCTGTGTATCTTCTGTGGCTGTACATGCACAGGAAGCATCGGCAGCAGGTGTGCAGAGCACTGCAAAGCTTGTTGCGAAGGGCTCCTGCGGAAGCAAAGCTGTTTACCGGTTGTACTCCAATGGAAACCTGCAGATACAGGGAAAAGGGGAGGTTAAGGTTACCGATGATTTTTCATACAGATCAGCAATGATAAAAACAGTAACCGTTGCATCTGGGATCACGGGAATCGGTGACAGAACCTTTTCAGGCTGCAGAAATATGAAGAGGATTTCGCTGCCGGGAACTCTGCGGAGTATTGGGATGTGGGCATTTAGAGATACTGCGATCACCAGGATCAAGCTTCCTGATGGACTGAAAAGCATTGGTGCATATGCTTTTTACCAAAGTAAGCTTACGAGTCTGGATGTACCGAAAACTGTGACAAAAATTGATGAATATGCTTTCAGTTACTGTAACAATCTGGAATCTGTCAGCATTCCGGGAAGTGTGAAAATATTACCGGAATCGTTATTTGAGGCGGATATGAAGCTGAAAAAGGTTACGCTTGGACAGGGCGTTTCCAGGATAGAAAGAGCGGCCTTTCGGCATTGCGGTTTGACAGGAGTAAGTTTTCTGGACAGTGTCACGGTTATTGGTGAAGGTGCGTTTTCTTTTTGTGCAGATCTCAGAAAGGTGTCGTTGCCGAAGAAGCTTACAGAGATCGGGAACGGTGCATTTAATAATTGTCGAAAACTGGGGAATATTACAGTACCTGCCAGTGTGAAAAAGATCAGAAGCCATGCTTTTTATGATTGCCTGGCAATGAAAAAGATTACGATCCTCAACAGTAAAACAGTGATAGAAAAAGAAGCGATCGGCTATAATTTCAATAGTGGAAAAAATAAAACTTTTGTCATTGCCGGAAAAAAGAGTTCTACTGCTCAGACTTACGCAAAGAAAAATGGGTTCCGTTTTTTGAACAATACTGCCGCAGTAAGGACCGCAAAGATGACCGGCGTGCCCAAAACAAAAACCATACTTCGTGGAAAAACATACACGATCCAGGCAGTGACCGTGCCGTATTACAGCGACGAGAAGATTCTTTTCCGTTCCTCGGATCGCAGGATCGCTACGGTAAATTCCAAAGGTGTTGTAAAGGGAATCCGAAAAGGGACGGCCGTGATCACCGTGCAGAGCGGAGCGAAAAAACTGACCTGTAAGGTAACGGTTAAATAATTCAAGGGATATTAGCAATCCGCATTTGTTATTTGCTCATAGTTATATCTTATATATTTGAGCACGCAAAACAGACTGGAGCTTGATAAGAATATATATCAGGTTCTCAGTCTGTTTTTGTATGTCTGGAGAATTATGTCGAAAAAATTTCATTGCAGAATAATGATATAAAAGCGTATAATTAAATGGAAGAAATAGTGGTTATCGAATAAAGATGTTTTATCAGATAGAAGGGGGCGGGATTATGCCGGTATCGATGAAGACATTGTTGGAACAATACACAAAAATATTACAGAAAATATATGGGAAACATTTGAAAAGTGTTATTTTATACGGCTCATATGCCAGAGGAGATTATAGAGAAGATTCTGATATCGATATTATGATTCTCCTTGATCTGTCTGATATAGATATTAAGCAGTATCGTCATGAATTGGCAGGAGAAACTTTTGATTTTAATATGGATCATGATCTGGATATTAAGCCGATTGCAAAAAGCGAAGCGCATTTTAACAAATGGATTGTGAATTATCCATTTTATGCCAATATTCATAGGGAAGGAGTAGTTTTGTATGGAGCAGCTTCAGCGGTAGAAAATGCAGTTGAAGTGCAGGTAGCGATCATCTCAAAACACTAGGAGTGCATCATCAAGGGCTATGTCATGGACGGTGAACTCTTGAAAGAGTCGGCCGTTATGCTTTTGCATAGCGGCCGTTTTAAAACGCATTTATGATCGTTGACGGGCGCAAACAAACAGTATCTTATTTTCTTTCAGTAACACTTGATAAATAAAAATCACGATAATCTCTAGGCGTGAGGTTTGTACATTTCTTAAAAATACTACTAAAGTACTGAGGCTCGTTAAAACCAACAGAATAGGCGATATCAGCAATTCGCATTTTCGGATTTTTGAGTAGCTCAATAGATTTCGAAATTCGTATTTCATTGACAATATCTGTAAAATTTTTCCCGGTCTCGCCAGTTATTAAGGAGCTTAAGTATGAAGGAGAGAGGAAAACAGATTTTGCTACAGTAGATAGCGACAATTGTTCCATGTAATGATTCGAAATATAGTCGGTAATTTTATTTACAATGTCTTGCTTTGTACTGGTTTTGATTGAGCGAAAATCGCTAAGGTCAATTATCATATTTACAAATATATCTTTTAACATTTCAAGTGTATCACATCGGATGACTTTTTGAAAATTGGCATATTTTTCAAAAAGCAGAGCAGTCTGTTGTTTATCAGATCCGATAATGCTATTAATAGATAGAACAGATAATACAATGAAAGAACTTTTTATTAAGGATACATTTTTATTAAATACAGATACCCATTCATAAAATAATGAAGAAGCCTGCTGATGTAAATACACTCCTTGATAAGTTGCTATAGATGTTTCTATTTTTTTTTGATAAAGATATAAAGTATGGTAGTCGGTATAACCTAACTCGTCTTCACTATTTTGATCTAGAAAAAAATGGATACATTGATTCCCTGTGAAGAATTGTTTTCCGAGAGCACGTAGACTTTCGGTATATGCAGTATGCAATGCCTCATAATTTGAGTGTAGGTTACTAATACCAACAGATACTGTTGTATGAAAAAATTGATAAATTCTATCTTGCAGTTGTTTCATTAATGATTGTAATTCTTGAGTTTGTGTGCTCATTCTGCCTACAATAATCAGGACATAATGTAGTCCGCTGGCTTTTACTGAGATATAATGATTAAACTGAATAATAGATTCACAAAATTTTGCGAGATTGTGGATCCGGAAAATATCATGCTCTTGATTGTCATCAAATTGAAAAGCGCACACTCGGAATTGCTTGAGAGAATCAAGCAGTTGTAAGATTCTAGGTGAAAAATCTATACTACTATAGACGTGACCACTCAATAAATTGCTCAGAATATAGTCTTGCTGATTTTCAATTTGCTGTTGCTCTTGTGAGGCGAGTATTGTATTTATTATTTTTTTGAGATGATTTTCCAATTCTTTATAATTTACAGGTTTAAGCAAAAAAACGGCTGCTCCAAGATTTAATGCATCACAAGCATACTCAAAATTTCTATGACCGGTAAGGATAATAAATTGAGTATTCGGATATTTTTCTTTCAAATAACGAAGAAAAGTGATGCCATCAATTCCGGGCATGACGATATCTGATATTACTATGTCTGGAGGAGTAGATAGACTATACTCTAGAGCTTGAATACCATTTTGTGCTAATCCAATAATTTCACAACCCATATTTTCCCATGAAAAAGCATTTGAGATACTGTATAAGATCCCTTCTTCGTCTTCTGCAATTAATACCTTAATCATTAGTATTCTCCTTAGAAGCTATTGATGTCTGATATGGAATTCGTAATTCAACACGTGTTCCGAAAGAAAGCTGACTAGTTATTGTAAAACCATAATTTTTCCCATATAGAAGCTCTAACCTGGTTTTTATGTTAGATAAGGCAATATGGTGCCCGTTTTTATTTGGATTATCAATAGATGTAGCTGGTGAATCTAAAGAACGTATATTTTGTAGTACTTTATTGTCTATACCAACTCCGTCATCTTCAATGATACAAAGTAAATCCTGATCGCATTGTTCAACCGAAATAGATACTACACCGGGTGTTGGCTTTGGAGCTAATCCATGGTTAATTGAGTTTTCTAAAAAAGGTTGAATGATCAGTTTTGGTATAATACAGTCAAGAAGATGCTCTGGAATAGAAGTGTGTATGGCTATTTTGTTATTATACTTGCAACGAATAATTAACGTATATTGTTTAATATATTCCATTTCATCACGAAGAGTATAGACTTTATTTTCATTAGAATATAAATCTGTTTGCAGCATATAACTTAAGCTGGAAATCATATCACAAACTGGATAAGCCTCATATTCGTATGCCTTCCAACTGATTAGTTGAAGGGTGTTAAAAAGAAAATGAGGATTCATTTGTGATTGAAGATTTTTTAGCTGTGCTTCTTTTTGTGCAAGCTGAACTTTATAGACTGTATTAATCAGCATATCAAGCTTTTTGCTCATTTTATTAAAGCCATGATTTATTAGTGAATATTCTTTCATAAATGATGTTTCTGGAAGAACGAACTTAAAATTTTCGTGGGCTATCTCTTTTAATGCTTTAGTAAGATCATAAAGCGGAGCAGTAATGATTCTGGAAAACATATATATGGATATAAAAGAAAACAGAATCAAAAGAAGAGCAAGGATATAGAATCTGGTTGAAATTTGGCGAAAACCAGATAGTAATTTATTATGATCAATTTGTATAACGGTAACCCATTTATCATAGGAAATTGCAGGTACAGCACTGCGCATATCAGCATAACTATATAACTTACCAGCGCTTGAATATGATCCACAGGCATTGGTTGATAGCTCAAAGCCATCGAATACATTGCCCAATAGACTAATATCCGTAGAACAGATGATTTGCCTGTTTTCATTAAGAATATACATGCAATCTGCATTAATAATGTTAAGATTTTGAAACTTGTCTAATAAGAAAGACTGAGACAATCGGATTACAACAATTCCTTCTAAGGAATAGTCAGTATAATTATATATGCACATTGAAAGTTCTAAACATTCTTCCTTTTGGTTGTATGGGAGCCAGTTTAGATTAGTTGGATAAATCAGAGCATTTCTATAATAAGGACTGGTTTGAATGTCGCTTAGTGATGTGTTTTTATAACCATAATGAAGACTGCCTTTTTTATGAAGCAAATATAAGTCTAGGCCTTCCAGATAGTATGCATCAAGACTATTTACCTGAAAATAACTTTCGATAATATTTTGAAAAGAGTATTGGAAATCATCAGTACTCTCATTTGAGATAATAAAATTACGAATTTCAGGATCATCTATTAGGTTTTTTACTTTTGTTTCGAATTGATGCAACGATTGGGATATACCAAGATTTGTTTGACGTATAATGTTCTGGCTATAATTTTCGGCTTGTGCTGAAAATAAAGCAGAATACCTTATTGAGGGAAATATAAATAGAAGGATAGTGATTAATGTGATTGCTATTATGCAGGGAATGATGATTGAACTTTTGAAATCAAGTTGCCATTGTGATTTATTAAGCTTCATATGTCGCCTCCTGTTGTCATGCCTCATCCTATAAGTAGCGAAGCGGATTGTGAATATCCGCTTTGACTTAAATGTATGTGGGTTTTCTAAAATCATTCAATTGTTACGATTATAGTATAAAATACCGTATGCGTCAATGATATAAATAAAAAACAACGAAAATATGCACAAAAATAAAATGGAATACACAAGAAAAACAATCAAAATGTATAAAATAATACGATTTAATCTATATCGTAAGATTTTATAAATTATATGAGTAAGATATTGGATTTTAATTTATAGTTGGGCAAAGTATAATGTACCTATCAGAAAAAAGAACAGCAGGAGGTATTAAGAAGATACAAACATAAAATGTAAGAAAAAGTGAACGTGAACTAGTAGAGAGAAAAACAAAAATTATTATTGGGAGGCGTAACATGAAGAACTTATTAAAAACAACGGTATGTTTCACAACTATGTCTTTGACAGCGATATTATTACCAATGAATGTGATGGCAAATGAAGGAGAGGCCAAAACAATCACCATAGCCTGGACTAATATTATGGAAAGTCAGCAGGAAATATGGGAAAAATACATTTTTGAGCCGTTTGAAGAAAAACATCCTGAAGTAACAATTGATTTTCAGTGTCTGCCGGATCTTCAGAATACAGTTCGAGTTCAGGTTGCAGCAGGAGCAGGCCCTGACATGTTCTATATGGATAGTGTTGATATTCCGGATTATGCTTCTACTAATCGTATTCTTAGTCTTGAGAATTATAGGAAAGAATATAATTTAGATGACAGCATGTATGACTGGGCGATTCGTTCTTGTCTTTACGAAGATGAAATGTATGCGTTACCAGCATCTGTCGAAGCGACTGCAATGACATACAATAAGAATCTTTTGGATCAATTAGGAAAAGATGTTCCTACCAACAGAGAGGAATTTGTGGATGTATGTAATGCGGCTCTGGAAGCTGGTTTGATTCCTGTTTCGTTTGGATATTCCGGGGCAAATCTTTTGCTGACCTGGCCATATGAACATTATCTTACGTGCTATGCAGGCGGAGAGAAGACAGCTCAGCTCTTAAAGGGTGAAATTACATTTGATGATCCGGATATTAAAGGTGCATTTGAGTTATTGAAAGCCGACTGGGATGCAGGGTATATCAATGACAAAAAGAGTGGAGCTATAACAAATGATGAGGCCAGAATATTATTTGCAAATCAGAAGGCGGTATTTAACTATGAAGGACCATGGCTGATTCTGGCAGATGGTGCGGCTAAGACATGGGATTTTGAATGGGGACAGTGTGCATGGCCATCTATGAAAGACGGTACACCGGCTGGATCAGCAATTACTCTTGGTGAAGCGATTGGTATTAATGCAAATTCACAGGTTTCTGATTTGTGCATGGAAATGATGATGGATTTTTATGAAGAATTAATGGCTCAGGCTGTTGCAGAAGGATTTTCAACACCGGCAGTGCCAATTGATTCTGCTGCTTATCCGGAAGATATGGATGAAAATATAAGAAAAGCACTTGATGCACAAAATGAAAATATGAATCTTGAAACAGTTGGATATGCGCCATGGGGATTTTTCCCTGCCAAAACAACAACCTTCCTTGATGATAATCTGGATAAGGTATTTTATGACAAAATGGATTTAGATACCTTTATTGATAAGGCAAACGAAACAATCGCTGAAGATTTCGCAGATGGTTATGTGTTTGCAGGTTAAGTAAATCAAAAAGAACTGTGTAAGTAGGTTCTTTCTAAGGCTTCACACTGTTATAAAACATTAAACGCTTATAGTATGTGTGAAGTCTTAGTTCTTTTATAAGGGAGGAATAAAATGTCATACAATACGAGGAAAAAGTTAAAAGGTACATTTTTTATTCTGCCAGCTTTTTTAATACATGTGATTGTAATTGTAATTCCGGCATTATCCATGATTTATTATGCATTCACAAAATGGAATGGATTATCAGAACCAGTGTTCATTGGTCTTGATAATTTCAAGAGAATGCTTAAAGATTATGATTTCTTATTTGCAATGAAAAATAATTTGATTTGGATGGCAATTTTCCTGATCGTTCCTTTTATCCTTGGACTGGGAATGGCCTTAGTATTTACCAAGATAGGAAAAGTGCAAATGATTTTTAGGACACTCTGCTTTCTTCCATATGTTATAAGCGCAACAGTGTCTGGAAAAATTTTTTCCATATTCTATAGCCCATATTCTGGTTTAGGATCAATATTTGAAAAATTGGGAATAAAAGCATTGGCAGGATTTGCACCACTTGGAAATGAAAAACAGGCACTTTATGCAGCGGCATTTGTTGATAACTGGCACTGGTGGGGGTTTGTTCTTGTTTTAATGTTGTCTGCGTTACATCAGGTGGATACTTCGTTATATGAAGTAGCTAAAACAGAGGGCGCAAATGCATGGCAAACTTTGATACACGTTACAATCCCGCAGATTAAGCCTACAATAATATCGTATTTTGTGTTTGTTATTATTGCAGCATTTACTACCTTTGATTATGTGTGGATTATGACGCAGGGGGGACCAGCCGGTTCAACAGAGGTGTTTGCTACTAGAATATATAAAACCACTTTTATTAATTATGATGCGGGTTATGGTGCAGCGATGAGTTTATCGGTTTGTATATTGGCACTGAGTGTATATTTCGTTTTAAAATTCATTCAAAAAAGGGGGCGTGAATAGAAATGACAATGCAGAAACGCAAAAAAATGACTCTTTATATGAAGGTTTTTTTCGCAGCGTTAATATCCTTGATTCAGATTATGCCGATTGTTGTGGTGGTTGTGAATTCGTTTAGAGGAAACGACGAAATATCAAAGCTTATGCTGGGGTTTCCAACAAAATTTCATTTTGAAAACTATGCTGTTGCTTGGACTAGAGGGGGATATGCATATGCTTATGCAAGCAGTCTGAT
>OLWB01003375.1_pt1 | contig 11473 bp, 10 predicted proteins | sample 1673331 | NCBI WGS metagenome assembly OLWB01 (sample SAMEA3178943, study PRJEB25190) | human gut metagenome | biome: human gut; feature: human-associated habitat; material: faeces | place: Austria | collected 2013 | reverse complement strand
CCCCTCCGGGGCGGCCTCTGCGGGGCATGGCGGTGCCCCGGGCTGTTTCCTGTCAATAGACAGGGCGCGGCAGAATATCAGCTTCTGCGGCAACGTAGGGGCAAAAATCTGTTAAGGAGAGAAAACAATGGAAGAAAGAAAAGGCTTTGGAACCAATTTTGGTTTCCTGATGGCTGCCGTCGGCTCCGCCGTCGGTCTGGGCAACATCTGGGGCTTCCCCAATAAAATGGGCGCCTCCGGTGGTTTTACGTTCCTCATTATTTACCTCATTCTGGCAGTTCTGTGCGGCTTCATCGTCATGGTGGGCGAGCTGGCCATCGGTCGTAAGACGGGCAAGGGTGCTGTGGCGGCGTATCACGCTCTGTCCAAGAAGTTCAAGTGGATGGGCTGGATGGGCATCCTCTCCGCATTCTTCATCCTGTTCTTCTACTGCGCACTGGGCGGCTACTGCATCAAGTACGTGATCCTGAACGTGGGCGACCTGTTCGGCGCGGGCTTCGGTGCCGAGGCTGTGTATGCCGCCGCCGGCGACACCAGCAAGTCTCTGGGCGATGTGGTGTTCAACACCTTCGTGGGCAGCTCCGGTGAAGCCATCATCTTCGGCCTGATCTTCGTGGTCATCACCATGCTGATCGTTCTCGGCGGTATCGGCGGCGGCATCGAAAAGGTCTGCTCCGTTGGTATGCCCGCCCTGTTCGTGATGCTGCTGATCTGCATCGTCCGCGCCTGCACGCTGGACGGCGCTGTAGCCGGCCTGAAGTACATGTTCGTGCCCGGCTGGGCTGTGGAAAACGGCATTATTGCCGAGGCTCCCGACTTCCTGACGGTGCTCTCCACCGCCGGCGGTCAGATGTTCTTCTCCCTGTCTCTGGGCATGGGTGCCATGATCACCTACGGCTCCTACCTGCAGAAGAAGGAGAATCTGCAGAAGAACGCCATCCTCATCATCACCATGGATACGCTGGTGGCTCTGATGGCCGGTCTGTGCGTGATCCCCGGCCGTTTCGCCCTCGATCCCGAAGGCGCTCTGGGCGGCCCGTCCCTGCTGTTCGTGACCATGCAGAACGTGTTCAGCCGCATGGGTGCTCTCGGCCCCATCTTCGGCATCCTGTTCTATCTGCTGGTGGTGTTCGCCGCCGTTTCCTCCTCCATCTCCCTGCTGGAGGTCATCGTGGCGCACTTTGTGGATAAGGCTCGTGACGAGGGCAAGGGCGACAAGCGCAAGACCTACACCCTTATCGCCGCGGCCTGCGTGGGTCTGGGCTGCATCCTGGTCTGCGCTGACCAGCTGGGCGGCGCCAGCTTCACACCGTGGAAGCTGCTGGGTCTGCCGGAGACGGCCATCCGCACATGGAACGACTGCTGGCTGGACTTCTGGGATATGCTGTCCGAGGGCATCATGATGCCGCTGGGCGCAATGCTGATGTCTCTGATGATCGGCTGGGAGATCGGACCCGAGGTGATCAAGGGAGAGGTGGAGCAGTCCGGCCACGCCATGGGCAGCTACGGCTTCTTCAAGATCTGCGTGAAGTTCATCACCCCGCTGTGCATGATCCTGATCCTGTACGGCCAGATCAAGGAATTCTTCTTCTAAGAAAAGCGTACAAAAGCGCCGGTGCGAAGCACCGGCGCTTTTTTGCGCTTATTTCAGCGTCACGCTGTTCTGAAGGACGGTGGCGCTGTACACCAGCAGCACGTCCGCTTCCTCCGGGAATGTCACCACCCGCGCCAGCGCGTCCGTGGCCAGATAGCGGATATCCACCGCGTACACGGTGCCGTACCCCTGCGCCAGCAGAGGTATCAGGCTGCTGCCGAAGGAATCCCGGAACACGATCAGCGTCCGGTCATTGCCCGCCGCCGGGTTCTCGATGCGCAGCAGCGCCTTGCTGCCGCTGAGGAACAGGTCATAGGGCGCTTTCTCCGCCGCCGTCAGGTCGTACACGCCGCCGGTGGAATCCGTCTCGTAGTCGTACACCGCGCAGCCATCCAGCAGCGGAGAGGTGATATAGGACAGGACGTCCGCCGCCAGCGGCTCCGCCGTCTTGCCCCAGTAGCTGCCGTGGAATTCGCCCGCCAGCGTGTGCAGCGACTCCTCTGCCGTGTCCGGCAGAGATACGCCCATGGCGTCTGCCAGCGCCTGCGCCACCGGGTGCAGCCGCTCCTGCCGCCAGTGAGGGTCGGTACGGTAATAGTCCTCCAGCGACAGCAGCGGCGCGATGCCGATCTCCTCCACCGGCAGACGCTGCGCCAGATAGTCCGCCGTCTCCTGCGCACCGGCGGGCGTGTAGCCCTCCGGCGGCTCCGTGAACTGCGCCTTATCCGGCACCACCGCCAGATAGCGGCGATAGCCCTCGCCGCTGAAATATGTCTCCAGCAGATGGCCAAGCCGCTTGACGGCGAAGTCCAGGGATTTCTCGCTCCACGGTGCGTCGGTGGCGGCGGCATAGCCCCGGTACACATATATCTCCGGCTGCGTATCCTCCTGCACCCGCCGGGTGGGAATGGCGGCAGCGGCTATGACCATAGCCGCTGCCGCCAGCAGAAATACTCCTCGCTCTATCCAGCACCTCACTGGATCGCCTCGTCGTAGACGGGCTTCACGCCGAAGATGCCGTTCAGGTGGGACATGAAGGTGTCCACCAGATCCTCGGCGCCGAACACGGACACCACATACTCGCCCACCACGGCCACGGCCACCTTATCGGGGAAGCCGCACATCCACTGGCGCTGCTGGATGTTGTCCCGCAGGGCGGTGGCCAGCGCATCGGCGTCATCGGTGCAGTGATACGCCGCGGCGGTGAAGGTGTTCTGGTTCATCATGTGGATCAGGGACGCGGCCTGATCCACCTTGGCTGTCTCCGGCAGACCCAGAGCGCTGTCCACCGCGGCGCGGTCGGTCAGGTCATAGACGCCGGGGGCGTCCTCCTTGCTGTTCGCCTCGGAGTAGTCGCCGCCGGAGGTGGGGAACTTCTCGTCATCGGTGTAGGTGTTCCACACCTTTTCCAGCAGGTCAAGAGCGCTGGCAGGCGCGGCGGGCTGATCGCCCTTGCTGTCGGTCTTATTGCCGCAGGCGGCGAGACTCAGGGTCAGCGCGGCGGCAAGCACAAGGGAAAGGATTTTTTTCATAGTGTAGTTTCCTCCTGAAATGGGTTTCTGCCCATTGAGACGGCGCGGGGCACGATTTTGTTCCATGAAAATTTCGCCGTCTTACAGCCAGCTCTGGTCAAAGCCGTAGGGCAGCAGCTCCTTCAGCGCGAAGCGCTTGCTCTCGCCCTTTCCGTTCAGGCAGATCACCGTCAGGTCGGGTGCGAACTCCATCATCACCTGCCGGCAGGTACCGCAGGGCACGCAGTAATCCTCGCTGCGCCCGGCGATCACAATGGTGTCGAAGTCCCTGTGCCCCTCGCTGACCGCCTTGACCATGGCTGTCCGTTCGGCGCATATCGTGGCGCCGTAGGCGGCGTTCTCCACGTTGCAGCCGGTAAACACCGTCCCGTCCTTGCACAGCAGCGCCGCGCCCACCGGGAAGTGGGAATAGGGCACATAGGCGCGCTCCAGCATGGCCACCGCCATATCACAAAGCTGCTTTTCCGTCATGGTACATCCTCCTTTTATTCTCTCCGGTTTCTTCCTCGTTTATACCTCAGCTCAGCTCGGCCTTGCCGGTGTAGAGCTGGTAGTACTTGCCCTTCTGCGCCAGCAGCTCCTGATGGTCGCCGCGTTCGATGATGCGTCCGTGCTCCAGCACCAGAATGGCCTGGCTGTTGCGCACGGTGGACAGCCGGTGGGCGATGACGAACACCGTCCGCCCCTCCATCAGGGAATCCATGCCCTGCTCGATCAGCGTCTCGGTGCGGGTATCGATGGAGCTGGTGGCCTCGTCCAGTATCAGCACCGGCGGGTCGGACACCGCCGCCCGCGCGATAGCCAGCAGCTGGCGCTCGCCCTGGCTGAGGCTGCCGCCGTCCCCGGTGATGACCGTGTCATACCCCTGGGGCAGGTGGCGAATGAAGCTGTCGGCGTTGGCCAGACGCGCCGCCGCGCGGATGTCCTCGTCGGTGGCGTCCGGACGGCCATAGCGGATGTTGTCGGCAATGGTGCCGGTGAACAGGTGGGTATCCTGCAGCACCATGCCCAGCGAGCGGCGCAGGGACGCCTTCTGGATGTCCTTCACGTTGATGCCGTCGTAGGTGATGGTGCCCTCCTGCACGTCGTAGAACCGGTTGATCAGGTTGGTGATGGTGGTCTTGCCCGCGCCGGTAGAGCCAACGAAGGCGATCTTCTGCCCCGGCTTGGCGAACAGGGAGACGTCGTTGAGCACCGTCTTTTCCCCGTCGTAGGAGAAGGTCACATGGTCGAACCGCACGTCGCCCCGCAGCTCCACCAGCGTGCCGTCGGGCTTTTTCCATGCCCAGAAGCCGGTGCGCCGATCCGTTTCCGTCAGGGTGTCGCCGTTCTTCTCCACCCGGACGATGACGGTCTTGCCCTCGTCCGTCTCCGGCTCGGCCTCCATGACGGCGAAGATGCGCTCCGCGCCGGCGATGGCCGCCAGCAGCACGTTCACCTGCTGGCTGATCTGGGAGATGGGCTGGCTCACCTGCTTGACGTATAGCAGGTACGCGCCCAGGGAGCCCACGTCGAACATGCCGCCGATGGCCAGCAGGCCGCCCACACAGCAGGTGACGGCGTAGTCGATACGGGACAGGTTGGCCATGGCCGGCATCATGGCGCCGGAGTAGGTCTGGGCGGCGGTGGCCGCCGTCTGGTACGCGGTGTTCAGCCCGGCGAACTGCTCGATGGCCTTGCCCTCGTGGTTGAAGACCTTGATGACCTTCTGCCCCTCCACCATCTCCTCAATATAGCCGTTCATGGCGCCCAGCGCCTGCTGCTGCGCCTGAAAGCTCACGCGGCTGCGGCCGCCCACACCCTTGACCACCAGCAGCATCAGCACCAGAAACGCGAAGGTGATCAGCGTCAGCAGCCAGTTCATATATAGCATCATAACAACAATGCCGATAAACGTCAAGGCACAGGATACCACGCTGGCGAAGCTGGAGTTGATCATCTCCGACACGGTGTCCATATCGTTGGTGAAGCGGCTCATCAGATCGCCGGACTGGTGGGTGTCGAAGTACCGCAGGGGCAGGGATTGCAGCTTGTCGAACAGATCCTGCCGCAGCTGCGCCACCGTCTGCTGGGAGATGTGCACCATGATCCGGGCGTAGGCGTAGGAGCACAGACCCGACAGCAGGAACAGCCCCAGCAGCAGCGCCAGCATCTTCAGCAGCCCGGCAAAGTCGCCGGGCAGGATATAGTCGTTGATAATGGGCTTGAGCAGGTAGCTGCTCATCACCGAGCCCACGGAGCTGATGACAAGGCATATAAACACCAGCACCAGCGACGCCTTGTAGCGCCCGATATAGGCCAGCAGCTTCTTCACCGTGCCCCGGAAGTCCTTGGGACGCTGGAAGCCGTGCCCCTGCGGGCCGTGGCCGCGCCCGCCGCGCTTTGCTTCAGCCATCGATGCTCACCCCTTCCTGCTGGGAGCGATAGACCTCCCGGTAAATGTCGCTTGTTTTCATCAGCTCGTCATGGGTGCCCATGGCGGAGATATGCCCGTCGTCCATGACCAGTATCAGGTCGGCATCCATGACGGACGTGACCCGCTGGGCGATGATGAGCTTGGTGCAGCCGGGCAGCGCCGTTTTCAGCGCGCCCCGGATCTTCGCATCCGTGGCGGTGTCCACCGCGCTGGTGGAGTCGTCCAGGATCAGGATCTTCGGCTTGCGCAGCACCGCGCGGGCGATGCACAGGCGCTGCTTCTGGCCGCCGGAGACGTTGGTGCCGCCCTGCTCGATATAGGTGTCGTAGCCGTCGGGCATCTTCTCGATGAACTCGTCGGCGCAGGCCAGACGGCAGGCGTCTTCGATCTCCTGATCGGTGGCGTGCTCGTCGCCCCAGCGCAGATTCTCCCGGATGGTGCCGGAGAACAGGGTGTTCTTCTGCAGCACCATGGCGCAGCCGTCGCGCAGCGCCTCCATGGTGTAATTCTTCACATTGTGACCGCCCACGAACACCGCGCCGTCGTTCACGTCGTACAGCCGGGGGATCATGCTGACCAGCGTGGTCTTGGCGCTGCCGGTGCCGCCCAGGATGCCCACCGTAGCGCCGCTGGGCACGGAGAAGCTCACGTCCTCCAGATTCCAGCTCTCCGCCGTGTCGTGGTACTTGAAGTACACATGGTCGAAGCGGATACTGCCGTCCTCCACCGTCAGGGCGGGGTCGGCGTCCTTATCGGTGATGCGCGGCTCCTCCTCCAGCACCTCCACGATGCGCTTGCCGCAGGCGATGGCGCGGGTCAGCATCATCAGCACCACGGATACCATCATCAGCGACATCAGTATTTCGCTGACGTAGGTGAAGAAGGCGATCAGGTCGCCGGAGAGCAGCGTGCCCTCCCACACATAGCGGCCGCCGATCCACATTACCGCCGTGATGGTGCCGCCCATGAGGATCATCATCACCGGCATGAACAGCACCACGAAGCCGAAGGCGCGCTCCGCCATGCTGCGCAGCCTGTCGCTGCGCTGGACGAACTTGGCCTTTTCCTGCTCCTCGCGGACGAAGGATTTCACCACGCGGATGGCGTTCAGATCCTCCTGCACCACCAGGTTCACGTCGTCGGTGGCGCCCTGCAGGGAGGTGAAGAACGGCCCCACCCGCTTGATGACGATGGCCACCGCGATCACCAGCAGGGGGATCACCACCAGAAACACCTGGCTGAGCCGGGCGCTGATGATCAGCGCCATGACCAGCGCCGTTACCAGCATGGTGGGGGCGCGCACCAGCATGCGCATGCCCATGAAGGTGGTCATCTGCACGGAGGCCACGTCGTTTGTCAGGCGCGTCACCAGACTGGCGGTGGAAAACCGCTCGATGTTGGCGAAGGAAAACCGCTGCACCTGCTCATACTCCGCCCGGCGCAGCGCCGCGCCGAAGCCCATGGACGCTCTGGCCGCCAACGCCGCCGCGCCTACGCCGCACGCCAGCGCCAGCAGCGCCATCAATATCATTTTCACGCCCGCCGTCAGGATATACGCCCTGTCCCCGGTGGCGATGCCCACATCCACGATGTCGCTCATCACCTGGGGCAGCAGCAGCTCCAGCACCGCCTCGCCCGCGGAGCAGGCGATGGCCAGCAGCATCAGCAGGCGGTAGCCCTTTGTATAGGGCGCCAGCTTTTTCAACATTCCGTTTCCTCCTCATCCGCCAGATTCCGCGCCGCCCGCAGGAGAAAGTCGGTGAACACCGCTTTTTCCTCCTGGCTGAAGCCCCGCTCCAGCCGGTCGTTCACCTGCCGCAGCACGTCCTGAAAATCATCGTGGAACCGCCGTCCCTCCTCTGTCAGCGACAGCAGGCGGCACCGACCGTCCCACTCGCTGACGCTGCGCCGCACCATGCCCTTTTCCTCCAGACGGTCCACGATGCCGTTGACCGTGCTGGGCTTGACCATCAGGTGCCGCTCCAGCGTTTTCTGGTTCACCTGCCCGTCTGTGCCGTGCAGATACATCAGCGTCCGGCACTGCATGGGCGACACGTCGTAGCGCTTCAGCAGCTTTCCCATCAGCTTATGCACCTGATGGTCGCAGTAGCCGAACAGCGCCCCGAAGTGCTCCGGCCGCTCCTCAAAGCAGAACTTCATGGCGACCCTCCTTACTGTTTTAGAATTATTAGCACACAAAATATTAGTGTGCTAAATGATATCACCATCATTTTATAATGTCAACCGGTTTTCCCGGCGCATCTGTAAACGATCTATGAACGTGCGGGCGAGTTTGTGAATGATTTGTTAATCTTCTGTCAAACCGGTTGACTTTCTCAGGAACAGTCTGTATGATAGGCTCATCCGAAAGGATACCCACCCATTGTATTTCTCTCTCCTTTTACTGCAAAAAAGGCGGCTCTGTGAGCCGCCTTTTTTCACACCCGAATACGCCCGCCTTGCCTTTTTCCCCGCTGTGTGGTACAATAGAACGACCGACAGGCAAAATTCCGAAAAGGAGTGTTTACTATGGACAAGGAATTGCAGGATATCCTCTCCCGCGTGGATCACACGCTGCTCGCGCAGGGCGCCACCTGGAAGGAGATCAAGGCCATCTGCGATGACGGCATCAAATATGGCTGCGCCAGCGTCTGCATCCCCGCCAGCTATGTGAAGCAGGCGGCGGAATATGTGGCCGGCAAGATCGCCGTCTGCACCGTCATCGGCTTCCCCAACGGCTACGACACCACCGCTGCCAAGTGCTTCGAGGCGTCCGACGCCGTAGCCAACGGCGCGTCCGAGATCGACATGGTCATCAACATCGGCTGGGTGAAGGACGGCCTGTATGACAAGGTGCTCAGCGAGATCCGGGATGTCAAGGGTCATTGCCACGGCAAGCTGCTGAAGGTCATCATCGAGACGTGCCTGCTGACCGACGCCGAGAAGATCGAGCTGTGCCGTGTGGTCAGCGAGTCCGGCGCGGACTATATCAAGACCTCTACCGGCTTCGGCGGCGGCGGAGCCACCCGCGAGGATGTGGCGCTGTTCAAGGCGCACGTGGCGCCCCATGTGAAGATCAAGGCCGCCGGCGGCATCGCCGACCTGAACGACGCCAAGGATTTCATCGCGCTGGGCGCCGACCGTCTGGGCACCAGCCGCATCGTCAAGGCCGTCAAGGCCATGGAAAAGTAATTATATTATAAGGAGGCACCCCCTATGTCTACTCCCCATAACAGCGCCCAGGTAGGCGAGATCGCCAAGACCATCCTCATGCCCGGCGACCCCCTGCGGGCAAAATTCATTGCCGAGACATTCCTCACCGAGCCGAAGCTGGTGAACAACGTCCGCGGCGTGCAGGGCTATACCGGCACCTATAAGGGCGTGCCGGTGTCCGTCATGGCCAGCGGCATGGGCATTCCGTCCATGGGCATCTATTCCTATGAGCTGTATACCCACTACGACGTGGACAACATCATCCGCGTGGGCACCGCCGGCGCCATGCGCGCCGACATGGAGCTGGGCAGCGTGGTGGCCGGTCAGGGCGCCTGCACCAATTCCGACTTTGCCAGCCAGTACGAGCTGGGCGGCACCTTCGCCCCCATCTGCGACTTCGACCTGCTGATGGCCGCCGTGGAGAGCGCCAGGGAACTGGGCGTCAAGATGCCCGTGGGCAATCTGTACTCCTCCGACACGTTCTATGACGCCGCCGGCCGCAACATGCGCTTTGCCAAGATGGGCGTTATGGCCGTGGAGATGGAGGCCGCCGGCCTGTACTGCACCGCCGCCTATACCGGCAAGCGGGCGCTGGCCATCTGCTCTATCTCCGACAACCTGATCACCGGCGAGGAGCTGACCCCCGAGGAGCGCCAGACCACCTTCACCAACATGATGAAGATCGCGCTGGAGGCGGCGGTCAAGATGGCTGCGAAAAAATAAACACCTGCACGGCAGCACAGCGGACGACCGCTGTGCTGTCGTCATCAGCGGTACATTTGTGCGTTTTGTAGAAACAAAGTGTAAATTTTTGATTACATTTGTTTACAATTCGCCCGCAAAATGCGCTTTTCCCTTGCCAAAGGCGAAAAACCCTGCTATAATGCACAGGGCACAGGGGGAAGATCTTCCCCGTGCCGAAATACCGGTTTTCCCGCCGCAAGGCGTGAAAATAAAAAAATGAGGAAGGTAGAATAACTATGAAAAAGTTTCTTGCTATGATCCTGGCTCTGGTTATGGCTCTGTCCCTGGTCGCCTGCGGCGATAAGAAGGACGATGCCAAGACCGACGGCAACCAGGGCGACACCAACGAGACGACCTATAAGGTCGCCATGATCACCGACTACGGTGATATCACCGACCAGTCCTTCAACCAGACCACCTACGAGGCCTGCAAGGCGTTTGCCGATGCCAACAAGATCGAGTTCTCCTACTTCAAGCCCGCCGGCGACAACACCGCCGACCGTGTGGCTATGATCGAGAGCGCCATTGATCAGGGCTACAACGTCATCGTGATGCCCGGCTATGCCTTCGGCGGCGCCATCGTTGAGACTGCTCCCCAGCACAAGGACGTGAAGTTCATCGCGCTGGACGTGGGCAAGGGCGACCTGCTGGAGGCCGGTGTGGCCGCCAAGGGCGAGGAGTACGACTACAATCCCGACAACTGGGATCTGGCCACCTACGTTGATATGAGCAACGTGTACTGCGCCATCTATCAGGAAGAGCTGTGCGGCTACATGGCCGGCTACGCTGCTGTGAAGCTGGGCTACAAGAACCTGGGCTTCCTGGGCGGCATGGCTGTCCCCGCTGTTGTCCGCTATGGCTACGGCTTTGTGCAGGGCGTTGATGCTGCCGCTGCCGAGCTGAAGCTGACCGATGTGAAGGTCAACTATGTGTACGGCGGTCAGTTCTTCGGCGATGCTGACATCACCGCTAAGATGGATACCTGGTATGCCGGCGGCACGCAGGTCGTGTTCGCCTGCGGCGGCGGTATCTACACCTCCGCTGTGGACGCTGCCAAGAAGGTCGAGGGCGCCAAGGTCATCGGTGTTGACGTTGACCAGGCCGGTGTCATCGCCAACTACGCCGCCGGCGAGGGCGCTGATCAGGCTACCATCGACGGCTACAAGGCTCTGACCGTGACCTCCGCCATGAAGGGTCTGTATCCCGCCACCTATGACACCCTGACCGACGTTATCGTCAATGGCAACTGGGCTAACTACGCCGGCAAGATCGCCACTCTGGGTCTGGTCTCCGCTGACGATCCCGCTCTGAACTACGTCCAGATCCCCATGGAGTCCACCCAGTGGGCTGACGGCGCGTTCACTCAGGACGACTACAAGACTCTGGTAAAGGCCATGTTCGATGGCACTCTGACCGTCAGCAACGACGTTACCAAGGCTGCCAAGGACTTCGCCACCGTGATCACCGTTGACGAGCAGGGTCAGATCAAGTAAGTCTGTACTTAACCTGTCATAAAGAAAGACCGCTTCGGCGGTCTTTCTTTTTTGCTTCGGCGGTCTTTCTTTTTTGCTTCGGCGGTCTTTCTTTATTTGCTTCGGCGGTCTTTCTTTTTTTCCATTTCGGTGCCGGGAATGAAATTCAGCGGTGAAACAGGCAGATTTCACTAATTTGTCTTTGCTTTATGGGACAAAGTATAGTATACTACTATTATCTATATTGTGGTTTCCGTCCCCGCGGATGCGAAAAGCGGCGGGCCATAAAACGGAAGGGAGGGCGAAAACTTGGACACACCGTTTGCAATCGAAATGCTGCACATCACAAAGCGGTTTCCCGGTATCATCGCCAACGACGACATCACGCTTCAGCTGAAGAAGGGTGAGATCCACGCCCTGCTGGGCGAAAACGGCGCGGGCAAATCCACGCTGATGAGCGTGCTGTTCGGCCTGTATCAGGCCGAGGAGGGCATCATCAAGA
>OLWB01003369.1_pt1 | contig 11485 bp, 10 predicted proteins | sample 1673331 | NCBI WGS metagenome assembly OLWB01 (sample SAMEA3178943, study PRJEB25190) | human gut metagenome | biome: human gut; feature: human-associated habitat; material: faeces | place: Austria | collected 2013 | reverse complement strand
AGTCATTGCGTTCATCGTTTGGTAAACCCCTTTCCAAAGTGGTAAGGATGATTATAGCAAATCCTTGGGAAAAGCACAAGCGCAAAAAAGCGTGCGGCCTCCGCCGAGGGCAGGGCGGGCCGTCAGAGGCTGCGGTGGTTGCGGCAGGGGCCGCGCAGCAGGTCGCCCGCCCCGGCCCCGCCGGGAATGGGCATGCGAAGCAGCGTGCCGGCCACCGAGGCCGTCTGGACGGATTCGCCCGTCGTATCCAGCGTCATGCGGGAGACGGTGAAGGCGCGCGGCCCTTCCGGGGTGAGCACCTCCAGCGCGTCGCCCACGTAGAAGCGGTTTTTCAGGCGCACGAGGCACTCGCCGCCGTCCGGCGCGCCCGCTATGACGTCGCCCACGTATTCCATCGACTGCGTGAAGCCCTCCGCGCCGCCGGGCGTCTCGGGCGGGCCGAAGTAAAAGCCCGTGGTAAGCGTGCGGTGGCTGGCCTTTCGGACCTCCGCAAGCAGCTCCGGCACGGCCCGGCGGTACGCCTCCGCGCCCTCCAGCTCCAGGAGGTCCAGCGCGCGGCGGTAGGCCGACACCACCGTGGCCACGTAATAGGCGGTTTTCATGCGGCCCTCGATCTTGAGGCTGGCAACGCCCGCGTCCCGCAGGCGGTCCAGATGGCCGATCATGCACAAATCGCCCGCGGAATACAGATACGTGCCCCGCCCGTCCTCATAGACGGGCAAAAATTCGCCGGGGCGCTTTTCCTCCGTCAGGTGATAGCGCCAGCGGCAGGGCTGGGCGCACGCGCCCCGGTTGGCGCTGCGGCCGGTGAGCGCCGCGCTCAAAAGGCAGCGCCCGCTGTAGGCCACGCACATGGCCCCGTGCACGAACGCCTCCAGCGCCATGTCCGGGGAGAGCGCGCGGCGCAGGGCCGCGATGTCCTCCAGGCGCATCTCCCGCGCCAGCACCACGCGCGTGGCCCCTGTGACCGCGCGCAGCGCCTCCGCCGCCGGGGCGTTCAACACGCTCAGCTGCGTGCTCAGATGCAGCGCAAGGCCCGGAACCTGCCTGCGCAGCTCCGCCGCCACGCCCACGTCGGCCACGATGGCCGCGTCCACGCCCGCCTCCAGCGCCTCGCACGCCGTATCCACAAAGTCCGCAAGCTCGCCGTCCGTGGCAAGGGCGTTGATCGCGGCATAGAAGCGCGCGCCCTGCGCGTGGCACAGGCGCACGGCCTCCGGAAGCGCCGCCGCGTCAAAATTGCCCGCGAAGGCGCGCAGGCTGTGCCGCGAAAGCCCGCCGTAGACCGCGTCCGCGCCGAAGCGCAGCGCGGCTTTCAGCTGCTCCATGCCCCCCGCGGGGGCGAGCAGCTCCATCCTTTGCATGGTCACATGCCCCGCTCCTCGTCGTATGCCTTCCACAGCGGCGCGTAGATGGCCACGGCGCGCTCGTGCTCCTCCAGCGTGCGGCTGAAGTGAAGCTCGCCGGTGCTGGGGTCCTTGCTGCAGAAGTACAGGTATTTTTCGGCCACGTAGCTCTCGTCCGGGTACAGGGCCGCGTTGATGGCCTCCGGCGAGGGGTTGCAGATGGGGCCTACGGGCAGGCCGCTGACCTTGTAGGTGTTGTAGGGGGAATCCACCGCCAGGTCGCTCTGGCGCAGCGCCATGCGGCGCTCGCCCGTCACGTAGTGCACGGTCGGGTCGCTCTGGAGCAGCATGCCCTGATCGAGGCGGTTGTGGAACACCGCGCTCACCTTGGCAAAGTCCGCCTTCTTGGCCTCCTTCTCGATCATGGAGGCCAGGGTGAGCACCTGATCCATCGTCATGCCGATCTCCCCGGCGCGCGCCTGCCATTCGGCGGTAAAGACCTTGTCCGTCTGGGAGAGCAGCTTTTTGATGATGTCCAGCGCGCTTGCGTCGGTGTAGATCTCATAGGTGTTGGGCGCGAGGTAGCCCTCCAGCAGGTAGCGGCGGCTTTCGACGTTTTCGGTCTTGAGCTCCTCGTCGATGAAGTAGTAGTCCGTGACGCCCTCGCCGGTCTTGCAGATGTTCAAAAACTCGGCCGTGTCGTCAAAGATGCCCTGGTTTTTGAGCGCCTCGGCGATCTGCATGTCGATGTCCCTGACCGAAGCCTCGCTGACATAGGGCTCGTAGCCTACGTGGTAGGGCGCAGGGAAGGAGAGCTGATCCCGGGGCTCGGCCGGGTTGTAGCGCACGTTGACGTAGACCTGGGGGATCGAGTCGCAGGCGCTGACCCAGCGCTTGGACGTCTCGTTGTAGGGGTGTTCGGGATCCTCGGGGTCTTCCGGCACCTCCGTGGCGGGCGTGTCGTCGTCGCCCTTGCTGTAAATCTGCAGGCCGCCGTTCAGTTCGCAGAAATCATCCACATCGGTACCCTCGCGTTCGAGCGGGTTGCTGACCGTGTCGCGGATCTCCATGGTCACGATGAACGGGCGTTTGGAACTGAGCGAATAACCTTCCTGCCCCTCATATCCGCCCGTACCCTCGACGCCGTTGCCGACCACCGACGAAGGCATGTAGAGCCGGATTTTCGAGCCGTAGCGCAGCGTCACCTCGGGGGAGGTGATGCCCAGCCGGTCTTTGTTATTCCGGAAATAGGTATCGCCGAGCGTCAGCGTACGGCGCATGGCCAGCCACGTCCCTTCCATCAGTCCTGAGTTTTCCGAGCCGCAGTAGCGGTAGAAAGGCACATAGTGGGTATACTTGGAGAAAGACCCGGCCAGCACGGCATCGTCGGCATTGCGCGTGAGGATGATGTTGCCGCTCAGGTCGCGCCCCGAAAAATCGAAAGACACCCAGATGTCCTCGGTGTTGATCGGATCTGACGCAAGGTCGCCCGCATCGAGCAGGTCGACATAGTACAGCCCTTCGGACTGGAGGTTCTCCACCAGGTCGCTGCGGTGCTGGGTCATCCATGCCTCGAGCGCCTGGTTCTCGAATTTGTCGTAAGATTCCGTTTCGTCTTTCGCGCAGGACGTCAGCACCAGAAGGCCGGCGAGCGGCACGTACAGAAAACGAGCGATAAATTTCATATATTCGGTTTGTATTTTACTCAACTTTTAATTCGCCGGTTCCACAGGGGCGTCCGCGTCGACCGGATCCACTGCGTCCACCGTAAAAAACCAAGCTATGGGACTCTCATTCGGGATAAGGCCGAAATAATCGTCGCCATAGGCCATATTGTATGTCATATACACCTCGACGGCATCGCCCTCGCGGCAACCAAGTAACGCATCGGCCAGCCCTTTTATTATGTCAGGGTGCCGCATATCCACCGTCAGCGGCTCGAACTTCCACCACTCGGTATTGAGCCCCCGCCCTTCCAGAAAACTTTTCAGGGCGGCATCGTTCGTATAATAAGGTACTGTCCAGTTGTTTTCCGAGCCCGTCGTCACGATATTCGCATAGGTGAAGACGTAGGCGCGGAACGTGATCTTCACGGTCGAGGCCGGGGTTACCTCCGGCCAGTTGACCCGGTCGGGATTGTAGATGTCGGTAATGTAGCGGTATACGGCATCGCCCGAAACCGTGTAGTAGGGCTGGTTGCTGCCCTCCTCCAGGTTCTCCTCGGCGACGAGCCGGGGTGCGTGCGTCCCGGTCAGGAAAGAGACTATCCTCTCCTTCTGCGCGGGCTGGACGTCCTCGTCGTCGGAACAGCCGGCCAGCGACACGAGCGCAGCGGATATGCATATGACAAATAGTCTTTTCATCGTCGTATTATCGTGCAAATTTACAAAAACAATCCGATTTCAAAGCATGAAACGCAAAAAAAGCCCCGGTTAGCGTGCCGGGGACAAAAAAAAGACGACCGAAGCCGTCTAAATCCCTTCCTGCCATCAGCGGTAATAGTCTTTCCGCGGGTCTTTGAGCCGCTGGAGCCGCCGCTGCTTCAGCACGTAGATACCTATCGCTACGGCGACGGCACCACAGACGATGCAGAGCAAGAGGATAATAAATCCGAGTGGGAGCGCCTCTTCCATTTACAGAGCATGCAAGTTTAACAAAATATTGCGGTGTATAAAATACGATGCCGCAAATGTATAGCAAATAATCTGCCCGGCCAAATTGTGGGGGGGGGGGAATTTTTACACTTTTATTGATTAAAAAAGCTTTTTCATAGGATTTTTAAGGCCATCCGCACCAGATCCTCGACCGAAACAGCCGGATTATCGCGCAAGATGCCGCGCAGGGCCTTCTCGGCGGGGGCCTTGGCGAATCCCAGCATGACCAGCGCCGAAAGCGCCTCGTCGAGCGATTCCCCGCCCGCAGACGGCATCGCCGGGGTATCGCCCTCGGCCAGTCCGGTGAGTTTGCCGCTCAGCTCGACGATGATTTTCTGGGCGGTTTTCAGCCCCAGTCCCTTGACGTTTTTGAGCAGCACGGCATTGCCCGAGGTGATGATCCCCTGCAGTTCACGCGGCGAATAGGTCGAAAGGATCATGCGCGCCGTATTGCCTCCCACGCCCGAAACGCTGATCAGATGGCGGAAAAATTCGCGTTCGACTTTCGTTGCGAAACCGTACAGGATCTGGGCATCTTCACGCACGATGTAGTGCACGTATAAACGGGCGTTTTGCGCATGCTCGACGGCCGAAAATGTTTCGAGCGAGATATGGAGGTAGTAACCGACACCTCCGGCGTCGATGACCGCATAGGCCGGGGTCGCCTCGGCGACCGTTCCGCTGATGTATTCGTACATGAAATTCAAAATTTACAAGGCGTGGGGCAAAAATAAAGATTTTTTTTTACCTTTGTGGTTCAAAAGCCGAATATTTAACTAAAACAGATAAAAAACGACATGAAAAAAATGCTTTTTACGGCGCTCGTTGCGGCTTGCGCCATGACAGCCTGCGGTACGAAGACCACCGAGACGGCCACCGCCGAGGAGGTTGCCCGCGAAGTCGGATCAAGCGATATCGCTTATGTGCAGGTTGAAGCCGTGCTGGCACAATGCGACCTTTTCCTGAACGAGGGCGCAGCCCTGCAGGAAAAGACCCAGAAAGCACAGAAAAGCTGGGCCCAGAAAGAGCAGAACCTGCAGGCCGAAGCCGCCCAGCTGCAGGAAAAATACCAGAAAGGGCTGATTACCACCAACGATGCACAGGCCCAGCAGCAGAGCATCGAAAAGCGCGTGGCTTCGTACCAGAGTTCCGCACAGAAAGAAGCCCAGGCGCTCGACGAAGAGAACTACGTGTTCACCAACCGTGCGCAGGATCTGTTGCACCGCGCCGTGCAGGAGATCAACGGCGACAAGAAATACAAGCTCATCATCAACGCCACGGCACTGATCGACGCCGATTCGACGCTCAACATCACGCCCGCCGTGCTTGCGAAGGTCAACGAGCTCTACGCAGCGGACAAGAAAGCCGCCAAGAAATAAGGGAGCGTGCATATTGCACCCTGGCCGAGCCGTCCCGATCCGGGGCGGCTTTTTTTTCGGACGGCGGCGCGTCCACGGGGCTCCGGAAGACAGCGTACCGCGCCGGGCAGCGGGCAGAAACAGGCACAGCCGGCAACGGGCGGACGACGGGTACCCCAAGCGGAGGACAGAGGACAGAGGACAGCAGGCAGAAGCGGGCACCGCGGGTAACAGGCGGACGGCAATCGCAGGCAACAGGCTGACAGCGGGTACCGCAAGCGGAGGGCATCAGGCCGCGGAGGAGAAAGGGCAACAGACGGCGAACCGCAAGCAACTGGGGACGGCGGGTATCGCAAGCGGAGGGCGGCAGGCCGCGGAGGACAGAGGACAACAGGCAGCGGAGGATACTGCGGGCAACAGACAGCGGGTACTGCTGGCGGCGGGCAACCGGGAGACATAATCGCGGCGCAGAAGCGGAATGTCCGTAATTTTTTATACATTTGCAGGAAAACTAACAGCAACACACAAGCAATGGGTTTCGTTCCGTTCACATTCGTCGATTTCATAGACATCATCCTGGTCGCCGTGATCATGTACTGGATCTACCGCATGACCAAAGGCACCAACGCGCCCTATATCCTCTCGGGGATCATCGCCATCTACCTGCTGTGGGTGGTGGTGCGGACGCTCAACATGGAACTGCTGTCGACGATACTCGGACAGCTGATCTCGGTCGGGGCCATTGCGCTGATCATCGTATTCCAACCCGAACTGCGGCGGTTCCTGCAGGTGATCGGGATGCGCCAGAAGCACTTCAACTTCATCACCCGCATCTTCTCGACGGGTGACGACACGGTGCAGACCAACGTCGTGCCGATCGTCACGGCCTGCCGCGAAATGTCGGAAACGAAAACCGGTGCGCTGATCGTCATCGGCCAGCAGAGCGACCTGCGGCTGATCGCCGAGGGCGGCATCGCCCTCGACGCCAAGGTTTCGACGTCGTTGTTAAAAAACATATTTTTCAAGAACGCCCCCCTGCACGACGGCGCCGTACTGATCGAAGGCGACCGCATCGTGGCTGCAAAGTGCATCCTGCCGGTGACGCAGAGCGACGTCCCGAAATCCTACGGCACACGCCACCGCGCCGCGATCGGCATGAGCGAAATCTCGGACGCAATCATCATCGTCGTCTCGGAGGAGACGGGCGGCATCTCGATTGCGCAGGGCGGGGAGCTCCGCCGCAACATCGACCCCGTGCGCCTGCAGCAGACCCTGCAACGCTATCTGACGATCAACACCCGCAAGCGCTCGAAAAAAGAGGTGGCCGAGTAAGGCCGGAGCCAGGAAAAGCCGGGGGGGGGCGATAGTTTCAAGGAACGGCATCGGGCAGACGACGGTCGGGTTACGGAAGCCGGGTGACAGCAGCCCGATGACGGCCAGCCGGACGGCAGAGACCGGAAACCACGGCGGCATGACGGCCAACGGAGGACGGCGACCTGTAACAGCCGGCTGATGACGGCGACCGGGTAACGGCGGCCGAATAACGGCAAGCAGATAACGGCAACCGAAAACCAATCGCTTAAGGACAGCGACGGATGGCGGCCAGCAGATGACGGCGACCGGACAACACGGCAAAATCCCGGGCGGAACCAAAGCTCAGGTTCACGGCTTGCGGCAGACCCCGCATCCATTCGAAACGCAACATTCACACGATAAAAATTAAAACCATGATTTTTCCCGCACAGACTTCCCGCCTCGTACTGCGCGCATGGAGGGAGGATGATTTCGACGCATTTGCGGCCATGAACGCAGACCCGCGCGTAATGGAGTATTTCCCCGCCCCGCTGACCCGGGAAGAGTCGGCAGCATTCTTCGGGCATATCCGCGAAGAGTTCCAAACGGAAGGGTTCGGGCTTTACGCCGTGGAAAGGATTTCGGACGGGTTGCTGCTCGGCTACACGGGGCTGCACCGCGTGACGTTCGACGGACTGTGCGGCCAGATCGAGGTTATCTGGCGGCTGCGTGCCGACGCCTGGGGCAACGGCTACGCCCCGGAAGCCGCACAGGCGTGCCTTACGCTCGCGGCAAAACTCGGCATCGAGGAGGCGATAGCCTTCACCGCCGTCACCAACCGGCGCTCGCAGCGGGTCATGCAAAAAATCGGCATGGAGTGCGTGGGCCAGTTCAACCACCCTACCCTGCCGGAAGGACATCCCCTGCGGCGGCATGTGCTCTACTGGATCGGAATCAAGGGATAGATTCCGTTAACGGGCAGGCCCGCAGTCGCATTGCGGCGGAATACCCCGGGGCTGCTGATGCCGGCAACGACAACCCCCGCAAACTCGATGGTTTGCGGGGGTTGTTGCCATTCCGGGCAGAGGCCCCCCCGGGAGGTCTTGCCCGCGGGAAAGCGGCCGCCGCCTTTCCGCTGCACGCATTCATTCCGCAGCGCCCGGTTCCGCGACGCCCACGCAGCGGGGATTATTTCAGCACGAAATCGACAGTTCCGCGGATGTCGTCCGACGCGGCGCCGACATAAGCGGTGAATTCACCGGGTTCAGCGACCCAGGCCCCTTTCGCATCGTCGTAACAGGCGAGCATCCCGGGGTCGATTTCGAACGTGACGGTTCGGCTCTGGCCGGGCGCGAGGTGTACCTTTTCGAAGCCCTTGAGCTCCTTCACGGGGCGCGGCAGCGACGAGAGTTTGTCGCCGATATAAAGCTGCACAACCTCGGCGCCGGCACGGCCGCCCGTATTGGTCACGTCGGCAGAGACCCGGAGCCTGCCCGTCGTTGCAAGCGACGTGCGATCCGCCTGCACGTTGGCAATGTCGAACGTCGTATAACTCAGGCCGTGGCCGAAGGCGAACAGGGGTTCGATCCGCTCCTTCTCGATCCAGCGGTAACCGACGAAGATCCCGTCGCGGTAGACGACCTGCCCGTCGCCGGGATACTCCCCGGCGGAGTGGGCGCTGCAATCCTCCAGACGTACCGGGAAGGTGAAGGGCAGTTTACCCGAAGGGTTGACGGCACCGAACAGTACGTCGGCCAGCGCATTGCCGGCCTCGGAGCCCGAATACCAGACCTCCAGTACGGCGGGCACGCGGTCGATCCACGGCATCGCCACGGCATTGCCCGAGACGATCGCCACGGCCAGGTTGGGGTTGGCTTCGGCCAAAGCCCCGATCACGGCATCCTGTCCGTAAGGCAGCCCGAGTTGCAAACGGTCGGCGCCTTCGGAATCCTGATGGTCGCCCTTGTTCAGGCCGCCGATAAACACCACGGCATCCACCTTGCGGGCTGCGGCGATGGCATCGGCGAGGAGCTGAGCCCCGGAGCGACCTTCCGAGAGATCCTGTCCGGTCACAACCCCGTTGTAGTCGCCCGTCACGTCGCCGACGTAACCGCGCTCGTAGAGCACCTCGGCCTTGTCGCCGACGGCCGCACGGATGCCCTCCAGGGGGGTACACTCGTGTTTCACCTTGAGCGACGAGGAACCGCCGCCGACGGTCATCATCTTCACGGCGTTCTCGCCCACGACAAGCAGTTTCTTCGTTTTCGAAAGGTCGACGGGAAGCACCCAGCCGTCGTTCTTGAGCAGCACCATACCCTCGCCCGCGATGCGGCGTGCGGCGGCATTATGCTCCGGCGAGCAGAGCGACCCGAAGGGTTTGCGGCTGTTCATCGCCGTGCGGAAGATCAGGCGTAGCACGCGGCGGGCCTTGTCGTCGAGCTCCCCGGTACCCACCTCGCCCCTGCGGAGCAGTTCGAGGTAGGGATTCGCCAGGTAGTAATTGCCGTAGGCATTGGTCGCGCCCCAGTTCAGGCCGTCCGTCCATGTGCCGAACTCCATGTCGAGCCCCTTGAAGATGGCCTCGCGCGTATCGTGCACGCCGCCCCAGTCGGAGATGACCACGCCGTCGAACGCCCAGTCGCGCTTGAGGATGTCGTTCAGCAGGTATTGGTTGTGGCAGCAATGCTCGCCCTTGTATTTATTGTAGGCGCCCATGATGGCCCAGGCACCGCCCTCTTGCACCGCAGCCTTGAAGGCCGGGAGGTAGATCTCGTGCAGGGCACGGTCGTCGACCACCACGTCGACCTCATGGCGCCGCAGCTCCTGGTTGTTCACGGCAAAGTGCTTCACGCAGGCGGCAACCCCGTTCTGCTGTACCCCCTGCACGTAAGGCACGACCATGCGGGCCGACAGGAAGGGGTCTTCGCCCATATACTCGAAGTTGCGCCCGTTCAGGGGCGTACGGTAGATATTGACCCCGGGGCCCAGCAGCACGTCCTTATCCCGGTAACGCGCCTCCTCGCCGATGGATTTGCCGTAGAGGGCCGACATTTCGGGGTTCCACGTCGCGGCGAGGCACGTCAGCGCGGGGAATGCCGTACACGAGTCGTTCGTCCAGCCGGCCTGATCCCACTCGTCCCACAAGACCTCGGGGCGGATGCCGTGCGGGCCGTCGGTGCACCACACTTCGGGGATGCCCAGCCGCGGGACGCCCGCCGACGAGAATTTAGACTGCGCATGCAGCAACCCGACCTTCTCTTCGAGCGTCATCCGCGAAAGAGCGTCCTCGACACGCTTTTCAAGCGGCTGCGACTCGTCCAGATAGACGGCCACATCGCCCCGGGATTGCTGGACGCCCGTGCAGGCGACCGCCGCGAGGGCGCACAATGCGGCAACGCCCTTTACATAAGTTTTGGCTTTCATTCGAAAATATATTTAAAATAAATATGCATATACATATAATTTTTTAATCAATCACTTAAAACAACAAAGATAAAAATTATTTTAAGACCCGACAAAAATAAAGTTATTTCTTTACAGACAGAACCATTAAAGGCATTAATTAGGATCCGAGACGGACACAGCAGGAAGAGGATTCGGAGGGGTGGAACGCGGAGAGGAGGACACGGAAAGGGATGCCCGAAGAGGAGGTTCAAGAAGGAGGCTCAGAGAGGATGCAGGACGGAGTGCAGGAAGAGGATACCCGTGGAAGGAGGCTCAGAAAGGATGCAAGAAGAGCCGCAGGAAAAGAACAGCAGAAAAGGAGGGTCGGAGAGGATGCAGGACGGGGCGCGGGAAGAAGACACCCGAGTAGGAGGCTCGGAGAGGATAGCAAAAAAGAACGAAATGAAGGAACGCACGTGAACAAGCTGTGCCGGAAACAAGAAGTACAGGCCGGAAGGACAAAGCCAGAAAAGCAGGGGCATAAAAGGAAGGAGAGACTGACAGGAACAGACAGGAATAAACAGGGGTAAAACAGGGATAAACAGGGGACGGAGGGACGGAAAAATTAAAGGCAGAGGCAGAGGAGAGGGGCTGGACGGGGTAGAGAGCGAAGGCGAGTGAAGGAAACGGCGGGGGCGAGGACGGGTGGTGGACAGGCGAGGACAGGCGAGGACAGGCGAGGACGGGCGGGGACGGGCGGAGACGGGCGGAGACGACGGAAACGACGGAAACGGCGGCGGCGACGGAGACGGGGACGGCGGCGGACAGCGGTGGGCAGTGGGCGGTGGGCGGTGGGCAGTGGGCGGTGGACAGCGGTGGACGGTGGACAGCGGTGGACGGTGGAAGCAGAAAAACAAGAAATGCACGATACAAAAAAGACCGCGGAATCGCTTCCGCAGTCTTTTGTCGTCTGCTTCCCGTCCGTCAGGGGCGGCCTCCGGGATACTACCCTATTCGGCGGGCTGCTCCGCAGGGGTTTCGGCCGGAGCCTGTGCCGGAATCTCGGCCTGGGGCATCGTGGCGGGCGCCTCGGTCTCAAGGACACGCTCCTGAAGTGCCTTGGCGTCCTTCGAAATTTCGCTGTTGCTCTCTGCGACGCGCCCCTTGTCCATGGCGAGCGTAGCCACGAGGCTCAGCACAACGATAGCGATAGCCATCGTCCAAGTGAATTTCTCGAGGAAATCCGAAGTTTCACGCACACCCATGACCTGGTTGGACGCGCCGAAATTGGCGGCCATGCCGCTCTTGGGGTTCTGCACCAATACTGCAAGGATCACCAAAACGCTGGCAATGAGTATCAAGGCAATGCAAATCGTGTATAACATATCGTTGAAATTTAATTATTGTTTTCCAATTTGCCAATTAGCTCGGCAAAGTAAACACTTTTTTC
>OLWB01003367.1_pt1 | contig 11498 bp, 13 predicted proteins | sample 1673331 | NCBI WGS metagenome assembly OLWB01 (sample SAMEA3178943, study PRJEB25190) | human gut metagenome | biome: human gut; feature: human-associated habitat; material: faeces | place: Austria | collected 2013 | reverse complement strand
TATAGTATTTCTAAAGATTCCATCGTAAGCTTATATTTTAAATAAAATATTTCTTTATCTTCAAGTGATATGCATGTCTTTAATTCCTTTAAAAGTTCATTGGCTTTTTCAATGGTTGATTTTTCACTATCATTAGCATTTTCATTACTCATAACAATTGCAAATGAATTAATTGCCTCTGTTAAATTATCGCTCATTTCTTCCCACTTTTCACTATTTGCACTTACATATGCATTAAGAACATATGCTTTTGTATAATATGTGCTAAGCAAAGTTTCATTTGATTCAAAATATGATAAAAATTTTGGAAGCAATACATATAAATTGTATAAATTAACTATGGTATTATTCTTATCCTGTGCTTTTATTGTTTGTGCCGTTTTGTCCAATGTTGCAGAAAAACTTCCTATATCTGCTTCTGCTACATTTAAAGTTTTCATGTCTAAACTTATTGTTGGCCATGCTACATATATAGTTTCTAATGTATAAGCAATCTCTTCCCATGCAATATTATCATAATTTCCTGTTAAAAGTGAATCTGTTTTTGAAAGTTTAGATGCTCTATTTTCGCTTTCATTAGTAGCATCTCCTTCACTTCCTTTGTTTGATGAGTCTCCGCTGCTTGAATCTTTTTCCTTATCTTGACTTTTTTCTCCTGTATTTCCTGAATCTGTTTGTTGTTGGTCTTCATTTATTTCTTTTATACTAATTTCATAACGTACATATGAAATATTGTTTAGTTTATTAAGCATTTTTATTATGCTATCATCTAAGTAAATTATTTCTCCTTTTCCTTTTTCTTTTAATATTCCATATTCACTAGCATTGGAGCTAGAGAAAAAGTTAAGGTATATAAGTACTAATACCATCATAACTAAAATTGAAATTGCCAATATGGCAATGTATTTATTTTTCTTTTCTCCCATAAAAAGTTTATTCCTTTCTTTCTTCTTCTAAAGGCTCTTAGCCTCAAAAGAAATTTTTCAAACTAACTTTGCCTCCAAGAACATAGGAAAAACTTGATTTTTCCTATTAAATAAAAAACAACATAAAAAAATCCCTCGCATATATTATTTACACGAGGAATTTTTTTATTCATTTTCAAATTTTTTAGTTCTAGTCATCAATTTAGTTGCTGCATCTTTTGCTGATAAATTGTTATATATTACATCATAAGCAGCATTTACAATAGGCATTTCTACATCGTATTTTTCTGCTAATTTTTTAGCAACTTCTATGTTATCTATACTTTCTATTGTCATTCCTATTTCTTTTCTTATATCATCAATTTTCATACCTTTTCCAATTAATTTTCCAGCTCTTCTATTTCTACTTTCATCACTTGAACATGTAAGAATTAAATCTCCTAAGCCAGATAATCCAAAAAAGGTTTCTTTATCTGCTCCCATTTTAATTCCAAGCCTACTTATTTCGGCTAGTCCTCTTGTTATAAGTGCAGCTAGAGCATTTGTTCCAAATCCAAGTTCTACACATGCTCCTGTACAAAGAGCTATAATATTTTTTAGAGCTCCTCCTACTTCTACTCCTGTTACATCTTTTGACTTATATATTCTCATATATTCATTCATAAGAATTTCTGAAACATCTTCTAACAGCTTTTCATCTTTTGATGCAAGTATTATTGCTGTTGGAATATGCTCAGATACTTCTGATGCATAGCTTGGTCCTGAAAAGGCTGCCACTCTTGCAGTTGGAAGTTCTTCTAATATTACTTCGTCAAGAGTTTTTAAAGTAGAATTTTCAAAACCTTTTGAACAAATTATTATAGGGCTAGTTCCTACTAAGTCCTTGTAATCTTTAAATACGGTTCTTGTAGCTTTTGATGGTGTAACATGAAAAATATATTCTGCACCTGTTACTACTTCTCTTACATCATTTGAACACACAATTTCTTCTTTCACCTTCATATTAGGTAAAAATTTGCATTTATGTTCTTTATTTATTAGGTCCTTTTCTTCTTCTGAAAAAGACCATATTTTCACTTCATTTCCTCTTTCACATAAATGGTTTGCTAAAGCTAATCCCCAGCTTCCGCTTCCAATTATAGCTATCTTACTCATTTGCTTTTACCTTTCTTTTTATTTTTTAAAAATAAGTCTATTTTCTTTTCCTAGCGCCATTCTTTGTATATTACTTCTATGATTGAATATAACTATTGCTGCCATTATAATTCCAAATACTAAATAGCTCATTCTAGTAGAAGCATCTCCTACTAAATAATTATTTGTTATGAAAAAACATAATACTGGAAATAGTATCGCTGCTGCAATTGAACCTAGTGCAACTATTCTTGTTAATGCCATAAGTACTAATGCAAATACAAGACAAATTAATCCTATTTGCCAATTTGTAACTAGTAAAACTCCTAATGCTGTTGCAACACCCTTTCCTCCTTTAAATCCAAAGAATATCGGAAAAGTATGTCCTATTACTACACATATTCCTGCAATTTGAATTAACATTGCTGCTTGAGCAATCTCGCAATTTGTAATCTTTCCTACTAACAATGCTATTAGGATGGAAACTACTCCTTTTAATATATCACAAACAAGTGTTAAAATTGCTGGCTTTTTTCCTGCTGTTCTAAGTACATTTGTACTTCCTGCATTTCCACTTCCCTTTTCTCTTACATCAAAACCGGCTAACTTTTTAGTAAATATAACAGAAAAACTTATACTTCCTAAAAGATATGCTATAACTCCAACTATAATATATGCCCAAATCATTATTCTTTATCCTTCCTCTCTCTTACTAAAATTCTTATTGGTGTACCCTTAAATCCAAATTCCTGCCTTAGTTTATTAACAATATATCTTTCATATGAAAAGTGAAACAATTTTTTATCATTAACAAAAACAGCAAATGTTGGTGGTTTTGTACTTACTTGTGTCATGTAAAATACTTTTAACCTCTTTCCTTTATCTGTTGGTGGCTGAACTATTGAAACTGCTTCTGCTAAAAGTTCATTTAGTACTGATGTAGAAATTCTCATTGCATTATTATTTGCAACATCGTTTATAAGTTTAAATAATTTTTCTACTCTTTGACCAGTTTTCGCTGATATAAATAATATTGGTGCATAAGAAAGATATGCTAGTCTTTGATATACTTCTTTTGTATAGTTTTCTAATGTACCATTTTCTTTATCATATTCATCCCACTTGTTAATTACTATAATTACGCCTTTTCCTGCTTCATGTGCCTTTCCTGCAATTTTGGTATCTTGTTCTGTTACTCCTTCATTTGCATCTATCATAATTAAGCAAACATCTGCTCTTTCTATTGCTAAATTCGTTCTTAAGGCACTATATTTTTCTATATTTTCTTCTACCTTACTGCGTTTTCTTAGTCCTGCTGTATCTATAAATACATACTTTCCATGTTCATTCTCAAATTTCGAATCAATTGCATCCCTTGTAGTTCCTGCAATGTTACTTACAATTGTTCTGTTTTCTCCTAATATTTTATTAACCAATGAAGATTTGCCTACATTTGGCTTTCCTATTATTGCAACTTTTGTATATTCATCGTTTGCTTCATTTTCATCTTCTGAAGGTAATTTTTCATATATTGCATCTAGAACATCTCCAATTCCTTTAGCATGTGAAGAAGATATTGGATATGGATCTCCTAATCCTAAGCTGTAAAATTCATATATATCATTTTCTAATTTTCTAAAATCATCTACTTTATTACATACCAATATAATAGGCTTTTTGGCTCTTTTTAGCATTAGTGCTATTTCGGTATCTACTGGTGTTACTCCTGTTTGTACATCTGTTAGAAATACGATTACATCTGCTACATCAATTGCAAGTTCTGCTTGTGTTCTCATTTGTGTCGCAATAATGTCTTCACTTTTTTCTTCAATTCCCCCTGTATCTATTATTGTAAAGTCTTTTCCCCTCCAATTGGTTTCTCCATATATTCTGTCTCTTGTTACACCTGGAGTATCTTCAACAATTGAAAGCCTAGCTCCTACTAAATAATTAAAAAAAGTAGACTTTCCTACATTCGGCTTTCCTATTATTGCAACTGTTCCTTTTGGCATAGTTTCACATCCTTTCCTTTAATTGCATTTCTTCATTCATTTTACTACAAATTTTTCTTTCTGGCAAGCATAGTTCCGTAAAAAAACTAATATTCCTAAAGGTAAAAGTGCATATGAAATATTCATTATAGTTGTTCCTTCATACGAAATTTTAACTTTACAATTTGTTTTTACATCCATACATAAAAATCCGATTTTCCGATTCATATATATCTAATTTTTCTATTTTTCCATTTTCATATTCTGCTTCTGCCCTATACCCTATATAATAGATATATGGGAGCTCTATCTTGATATTTTCGTTTTCCCCACTTATATATGTTTCCAAGTTTGTTCCTTGCTTTTTATAGCTCTCTATTTTTCCATTGCCACTAAGTATAATTGGCTCATCTTTTCTATTTATTATATATTCTTTATTTTCAAATGCTCTACTTGGCAAATACTCTAAACTTGCCATACCAGCATGAACTCTACCTGTTTTTGCATTTAAGCTTATTCCTTCTTCTAATTTTTGCTCTAAATAGTACTCCTTTCCTGTTGGAATTTGTCCCAAACTTGGAAGTAAGCATAATAAGCTTATTGCTCCTAAAAATATTGTTGTATACATATTAAAATTTTTAAACATAAGTCCTAATGAAATTGCTGACACTGTTATTAAGAAAAATCCTGCAAATTCTAATAATCTAAAAGAAAATTGCATCATTGTAAATAATTTAGGCAGTTTTTCAAACGGAAATATATCTAAAGCCATAATCATCAAAGCCAATCCTAAAATTGTAAAGAATATATAATTTCTATCTTTTTGAATATTTATAATTTCACTTTTTTTGCTAACTAAACCATATATATTTCCGAATAACAATTCCTAAAATTGTAAGTATTCCTATTCCATATGCCATCCTTCCATCTACTTGCATAATCATTTCTATTATATTTGGCTTAAGAGCTTTCATTGCATCAATTCTTAGCATATGCTCACTATTAAAAACTTCATAATCTGCACTTAATTTTGACTCTAATAGTGGAAATAAATAAAAACCTGTAAATAACAATATAAATAATAAATTCTTTATTAGCATTATAATTATTTTTTTATTAATTATAATCTTTTTACTTTCTAGTTTTATTATTTTATTTAAATTAACTAGTATATAAATAATACTAAATATTGCTACATAAGTTGTTATCATTACATGGCTTAAAATCATTCCAGTTGCGCCTATGGCTAGTAAATAGCTTTTTTCTTCTTTATTTATAATTTTATATAAGCCATCAAATACCATTGGAAGAAATACGAATGACGCAAGTTCTGCTACTGCCACTCTAATATACATGTCATTTAATCTATATGGCATACAAATATACATTATTCCTGCTAAAATAGCAATTTGCTCTCTTCTTTTTTCGTCTACTATTCCATCTAAAATTGTTTTTATAAAACTTCTCATTGCAAAACCAGATGCTACTGTTATGCATAGCATAAATAATTTTAAGCATAGTGCATATGAAAGCCCAAATATTCTAAAAATTAATGGTGCAAAACTTGTTAATGGGCTATAAAACAAATTCCATGAATATCCAAATCCATTACAAAAATTAGACATTATAGCCCCAAATTTATTTCCCTCACTAATAGATTGTTCTGTTCCTATTAATCTACATATATGCTGAATTCCATCATCATATTGAATGTTAAAATCCATCACAAACATTGGCAAACATACTAAGATGCTAATTGCAACTATAATAATTGGACCACTATACTTCTTTAACTTTTCTTTCAACCTCTTTACCTCTATTTTTTACAATAACTAATATCAATAGAATTGTTCCTACTACTGAAATTACATATCCTAATTTTTCTATAACTGTTCCTCTATACTCAATTTTTACTTCTATATTTTCAGCTTCTTTTAACCTTATTTGCATAAATCCATTATCTGATTCTTCATATTTAATTTTGTTGTATTCTTGCTCATCATATCTTACTTCTATATTGTATCCCATATAATACAAATATGGTAGCTCGAGTACTGTATTTTCTTCTATATTCTCAAGACTTATTTTATCTTGTAATTTTTCTTTTTCTTCATGAGTAATATTAGCATTTCCTTCTAAAATTAGAGTTTTATTTTCTCTATCCATTAAATACTTTAAATTTTTATATGCTTTCTTAGGTAAATAGTCCCTATTTATCTTTAGTGCATATATGCTCTCATTACTTAAAGATTTATCCAATTCACTTTCTTCTGACACATTATCAAAATGCCAATCTCTAAGTGTCCCAACGCCTGTAAATACAAATATACTAAAGATAACACCAAAAATAAATGTCTCTTTTATGTTTTCTTTTTTTACTACTTTTTCTACAAATGTTACTGCATTTATACCACATATTAAAGCAATAAAAAATGCAAAAAAACCTAAGTTTCTCCATGCAAATTGTATTACTGTAAGGAAATGAGGCATAAATTTCCATGGAAAGATATTTGTAGATAAAATTAATGTAATTACTGCTAATATTCCAAATTGTAAATATATATTTTTATATTTATTATCAATTTTCTTAAAGCATACTATGGTAAGAGCAGTTAATACAATAGTCACCAACCCAATTGAAAATCTTATTTCCTGCGTTCCTGCTTCATTTGCTAATAAATCACTAATACTTAATGATGCTTCTGCTACGTCTTCACCAGTGCTACCAAAATCCTCTTTTGACATAAGTAGATATGTTGTACTAGCATTATGTTCTAGAATAGGAATTACATAAAAAGCACATACTAAAACCGCAATCAAAATATTTGTTCCAGCTCTTTTCCATACAGTTATATCTTTTAGTTTTTTGAAATTCATTAAAACATAAATAGCTGAAAAAATTGCTATATAAATTGTGCTTATAGTATGTGATAAAACTAAGCCTATAATTCCTAATGCCAAAGCATAACTTTTTTTATTTGTATTTAATATTTTATAAATACCTTCAAATACTAATGGAATAAAAACAAAAGCCGTATACTCTCCTATTGCATTTCTTGCGTAAATGTCTGATAGTTTATATGGCATAGATATATATATTAAACTCGTAATTAAGCTAATTATTCTTCTTTTAGTTACTAGATATGTGAATCTATACATTGTAATACTAGATAAAATAACTGTTAGCAGAGTAAAAACCTTGAAAGCCATTCCAGATGTTCCAAATATATTTAAGAAAATTATTGGGATATATGTTGTAAGTGGTCCATAGAATAAATTGACTGCATACCCAAACCCTTCCATAAATTTGTAACTAATAATTGGTGGAAAAACCCCTGCATCTAATATTTCATCTACTGCAAAAATTCTTACCATATGAAGAATCGCTTCATTATGAAGATACAAATTCATTGTAAAAAGTGGTATGCATATAAAAATTGCCAAAAGCACCATAATTATATATGGTGAATATTTATTTTTTATTATTTTTTTCATACTTTTTCCTTTAGTTTAATAATTTTATTAATTGCCCTTAGTTAATTCATTTTCTTCCATTTCATTCAAATTTTGCATATACTCTACTGATGATTGAAGTTCACTATTAAATGAATTTCTCTTTACTAATTTTATTGTTATATTAAATAAACAAGCAATTATTAATATTATAAAAAGTAATCTTTTCCATACTTTACTTGCCATTTTGTTCCTCTTTCTTTTATTTATTTTTACATATTTAATTATAATTAAATTAATAATATTTGTCAATATGGGTATATTAGTAAATAGCAATAAGTTGTGATATTGTTTAAAAGTATGAATGCAATTATTAAAAAATTAATAAATGACTTTATACATATGCCTTTAATTAATGTTAGAAAGGAAAATTTTTTATGAAAAAATTTTTTATAGCACTATTAATCTTTGGAATAATTGGTTTTTCTATCTTCCTTATTTTGATTTTTTCTAGGAATACTGAAAATAAAACTTTAGACGAAAGCAAAAATTCGCAAAATAATATTATTAATCAAATTTCAAATACAACTGCTTCTTCTCTTTCTACTTCAAATGAAACGCAAAATCTAATTTCTAAAAATGAAATTTCTGAAAATTCCAAGGTAGTTGAAACAGAACTTAGTAGTTTTTCTACTAAACTTGGCGGAGATAAAGCCAGGCTTAATAATATAAACTTAACTTGTAATGCAATAAATGAAAAAGTAGTAAAAAAAGGCGAGACCTTTTCATTTAACGAAATTGTTGGAAAACCCTCTAGTGAAAAGGGATACATGGAAGCAGATGTATTTGTAGGAACTAAAAAAGAAAAAGGGTTTGGTGGAGGAAATTGTCAAGTAAGTTCTACTATTTATAATGCGGTTTTAAATGTAGATGGTCTTAATGTTACCGAGCGTTCTCCTCACAAAAGAAGAGTAACTTATGTTAAAGAAGGCAAAGATGCAGCTGTTTCTTTTAATGGCGGATTGGATTTTAAATTTAAGAATAATACAGATTCAGATATAAAGCTTTATGTTAGTAGTACATCTTCTAGCGTGGATGTACGAATTGTAAAACTTAGCTAATTATTATATATTTTCATAATGAGACCATAAAGATATTACTTTTATGGTCTTTTCTCTTTCATATACTTGATATATTAATCTATGTTGGACATTCAACCTTCTAAAATATAAACCGTTCTAATTCTCCCAGTAACTTTTCATAAGGTGGCGGAATCATATATGGATTGTTTCTTATTACTTCAATTAAACTTTTTGCTTTACTATTTATTGAACTTTGTTTTATTTTTTCAATATCTTTTAATGCTTTTTTTGTATATACTATTTTATACATGTATTACCAATTAACCTCACTTTCTTCTATGCAGTCATTTATATCTTCTTTCATACCTTTTTCTATATCTTCTTTTAGCTTTTTGTTATTTTCAATTTCTAATGTTGCCATTAAGTTATTATAATCTTCCTCACTTAATACTACTGCATTCCCATTTTTTGTTGAAATATTTATTGGTTCATTGTATTTGATGGTTTGCTCTAATAAATTATATATATCTTTTCTAAAACTAGTTATATTTGTATTTGTCATATTTATCCCTCCTAAATCTATTATGGCATACGTTTATACGTACGTCAAGATGCATTTTTCTATATATTTATATTATTCCTTTTTGTTCTATTTTTTATAAATTTTCATACACTTTTACTAATATTTTTGTGGTTATAGGTATTTTCCATAAAACCTAAATATTTTTTAAGGACTGGATTATTTTATGAAAAAGAAATTTTTAAAATACTTTATTATGTGTACTGCTATTATTTTATTCATGTCTTCTGCTAGTAAGGCAAGTACATATAGTATTCCTGTTTGGTCAAACCAAACTTCAAATAGTTTTAACACGGATAGTGTTCTTACTAATAGTAAACCTAGCAAAACTAATAAAGCTGATAATACTACTAAACCGAATAATCCTACTAATGCTAATAATACTAATAAATCTAATGATTCTACTAAAAATGTAAATGCTAAACCTACTTCAAAACTGGATACTTCACTCTCTAGCACCAATAATCCTTTGAAGCTTTCATCTGGTGGTGCTATTCTCATCGAACAAAACACTGGAAAAGTTTTATACGATTATAATATGCATGCTAAATTGCGTCCAGCTTCTGTTACAAAAGTTATGACAATTCTTCTAATTATGGAAGCCATTGACTCTGGTCGTATTTCTTATACAGATAAAGTTCCTTGTAGTAGTGAAGCAAGTTCAATGGGTGGCTCTCAAATTTGGTTAGATTCTACGGAGGAGTTAACGGTTAATGATATGTTAAAAGCAATTTGCGTAGTTTCTGCTAATGACTGTACTTTTGCTATGGCAGAATATTTGGAAGGCTCTGAAGAAGCTTTTGTAAAAAAAATGAATGAAAAAGCAAAAGGGCTTGGAATGAATGATACTTGTTTTAAAAATTGTCATGGTATTGATGAAGATGGTCATGTTACATCACCTTATGATATTGCTATAATGTCTAGAGAACTTTTAGTAAAGCATCCTTCTATTACTAAATATACAACAATATATATGGATAGCTTACGTGATGGAAAGTCTGAATTAGTAAATACTAATAAATTAGTTAGAAACTATGATGGTTGCACTGGTTTGAAAACTGGTTCAACAAGTTTAGCCCTTTTTAATTTATCAGCAAGTGCAACTAGGAATGGCTTATCTTTAATAGCCGTTGTTATGAAGGGAAAAACAAGTAGTGAAAGATTTACAGAAGCAAGAAAGCTTTTAGATTATGGCTTTAGTAATTTTCAATATAAAGACTTAGGAAAAGCTGGCGACATTGTAGGAAGTGCTAATGTTAATAAGGGAATTGAAAGTTCTGTTCAAGCTACTTTGCAAAGCAATTTAGGTGCTGTTATGAAAAAGTCCAATGATACTAAACTTTCACAAAAAGCAGAAATTTATAATAACATTAACGCACCTGTTTCTAAAGGTCAAAAAATTGGCGAATTCATAGTTAGTTTAAACAATAAAGAAATTGCTAAATCAGATATTATTGCTGCTAATGATGTTTATAAATATAGCTTTTCTTTTATGGTTCAAAAAGTTTTTACTAGTTGGTTTAGTCTACTTAGAGAACAATAGTTGTATAACTAATATTAAAAGGCATGCTCGTCGTGCCTAGGAAAAAGGGAGGCTTTGTAAAAAACCTCCCCTATATCTTACACTTTTTTTAATTTTCAATATGAACTATTGTAACTTTAAGTTCATATCCGTTTACATTGTAGCTTCCTTTGAACCCCTGCTTCTGTCCCATAATGCAAGCTCCCATAGGCGATTTGATGGAAACTCTTCCCTTGCCACTGTCTCCAAAGTCTCCTGTTAGTATGACAATGCATTCCTCTCTGTCATCTTCTAGGGTATCTTCTATAATGATTGTTACCTTAGAGCCAATATTAGCAACATTTTCCTTGGATTCTTCTGTGACAATTTTGGCTGCTTTTTTGTACTTTTCGAGCTCACTGATTTCATTCAGTAATATTCTCTCTCTAAGCTCCGTTTGGCTGATTGCAAAATTGCTATAAGAAGCATCTTTGTCACTTCCTAAAAATTCAGCTCTTTCCTTTCTTAATTTCCGAAGAGCTTCCTTTTTCTCATCGAGAATTTCCTCCAGCTGTTTCATGCCTTCCTTTGTGAGTTTTAATTGTTTCATTAAAGCTACCTCCTAAAGTGTATTTTTGTATAAAAAGCTAATGCCTTTTACCTAATGTAATTTTCTTTCTGCAAGATACAGAAATACTAATGTTTATAGCTTTACATAATAATTATATATGTAAAACCTCATACTGTCAATAGATTTTTTTAGTTAAAGACAAATTTATTGTATATGTGTCAATGATGTGAAACAAATTCATATAAAAAATGTAGTATATT
>OLWB01003366.1_pt1 | contig 11498 bp, 7 predicted proteins | sample 1673331 | NCBI WGS metagenome assembly OLWB01 (sample SAMEA3178943, study PRJEB25190) | human gut metagenome | biome: human gut; feature: human-associated habitat; material: faeces | place: Austria | collected 2013 | reverse complement strand
ATTTTGCGGAGCGCAGCGATGGCAATGCCAAGATGAATAAACCGGTCGTGATTTTTGAACGTAACTTCTTTGCCCATACACGGACACCTCCTGCGTATAAGCAAATTATACGGGTTCCGTGAAAATCTTTCTGTCTGAAATGGTGCCGTATTGATTTAATATGTAAGCAATACTATAATGATCAAAAGCAAAACAGCTTATACGAGCGTATTTGCACACAGCTTGCAGAGAGAAAGAAAGCGGGGCTCGGAATAGAAGCATCAAATAGCCATGCAACTTTTGGACATAATCCCATGCGCTTTGCATGGGGATTTGATGAAGAAACCGACGAGTGCAGGGAAGCAATGCGTCCGTACGCACATTGCCGCTTCCGGATGATATGATGGCATATCCGAAAAAAGCTGTTTCTGGTCTGCCGAAAAACGCCTATGTGCTGACGGGTAAAACGCACAAGCCAATGGAGCTGCGGACCTATCAGTATTATTTTGAATCCATCCTGCGTCGATGTGGTATCCGAAAGCGGAGCTATCACACGCTCCGGCACAGCTTAAAAAGAGAACTTCAATACCCAGCACGGGTATTGAAGTTCTCATACAAAAAGCTGGTTTGTATTATTGTCTGCGTTATACCCACAAGAGAGTGCTTTGTGTGGGCGGATCACTTGGCCGAGTCAGCAGTGTATAGAACTTTCCATGTGTCAATCCGATGCTCATGGATCGCTGCGGTCATTTCAGGCAGCTCATCAAGAGAGCAGGTATGTGAGATCAGGTCTGTGCAGTCGAACGCACCGCTATCCATTTGATCTACTGTATATCGCCATTCGTTGATTGGCAGATTGCTATAGTGTGAATTCCAAATCGCGTGGATCGTTGCCTCTTTGCGCAAAAGCTGACTGTGGCAGGTCTTTGTAATTGTGGTATCGGCAGCAGGATTGCCAAGCAATGTGATTGTTCCGAATGGACGGATACAGGTGATTGCCTGATTCAGCGCAGAGCCATAGCCCGTACCTTCAATCGCAATATCCGCAAGTCGACCTCCAAATGTCTGCCGAACAACCTCTTCCAGCGGCTGTGTCCGAGAATTGACTGCATCAAAGCCGCACTTTTTGCAGAACTCGACCTTTGCGTCAACAACATCCGAGAATAAGACCTTCGCTGCACCGGCCAGCTTCGCCCACCGGCCTGCCATAATGCCGATCGGCCCTGCACCGAAAATCAACACATTTGCGCCGAAGTAGACGCTGCTTTTCCGGACAGCGTGTTGCGCAACGCAAGCCGGTTCAGCCATGGCGAGCATTGTCATCGGCGTATCCGCATTGTGGGATTCGACGAAGTTCCATGCGCTAGGCACAAGGCAGTATTCGGCAAAGCCGCCGTCTCTGCGCGAACCCATGTAATCATAGTCTTCGCACATAGCATAATTACCGGACAGGCAGCTATCACAGCGGTGGCAGGGAATCAGCGGAAAGAACGCGCCGCGCTTTCCAACCAAGGTCGGATCCGCATCAGCTCCAACCGCAACGACTGTACCGGAGAACTCGTGACCAATCGTCAACGGATATTTTTGCTTACTGGTGCCGCTGACATAAATGCGCGGAATATCAGAACCGCATACGCCGCAGGCCCCGATGCGAACAAGCAGTTCTGCACCATTCGGGGTTGGGACCGGGACGGTATCTACGCGAAAATCACCGATGGCATGCAGCCGAGCGGCTTTCATAAAATTGTCATTCATTTAACAAACATCTCCCTCTATTGAATGGCCGCCTGAAGGGTCGCAATGTTTTCAGAAAGCGGGGCTGCAGGCGAGAAAATACTTGACGATCCCGCAACAAAGATATTGGCACCGGCCATGCGCATCCGCTTGGCATTCTCAAAGCTGACGTTACCGTCAACCTCAAGATCGACATTCGAAAATCCGCGTTCATCCAGATAAGCGCGTGCCTGTGTAATCTTTTCCAGCATGGACGGAAGCAGCTTCTGCCCGGCAAAGCCGGGATTGACGGTCATGAGAAGGACACCATCAATGTCCTCCAATACATAATCCAAAACAGACAGCGGCGTTGCCGGGTTCAGGGCGAGCATGGGCTTTCCGCCAAGCTCACGAATTCGAGCTAGGACACGCGGAATATGCGGCGTACTTTCCCAATGTACAGAAACGTATTCACCCGGTTGAATCTGGAACCAGTCCAGCTTGTTATCCGGGCGTGTAATCATCAGGTGCAGATCCAAAGGAATCCGCGTCATTGTGCGCAGGCGGCGGCAAAAGTCTGTTCCAAGTGTATAATTCGGTACGAATTCTCCATCCATAATATCAATATGCAGATATCCGATTCCGTTTTTTTCGAAGGCTTCAATGACAGATGTCATTTCTGAAAAGTCGACGCACATCATGGACGGCGCGATTAAACCTTGTTTCATATATTCAGCTCCTCTCACATCACTTTTCTTTTGGTATATCATGCCGCCCATTATTCGGTCAACAGGTGTAGAAATATTGGAGGAGAACTTGGAAAACGCTAAAAGGAACGCAAGCAAAATGAGCAGAATCACGCAACAACGCGCGTAATCCTGCTCACATTTGAAATAGCAATGTTACACTCTATACACTCAGTAAATCAACTTGTCACCCAGAAGCTCGACATAGCCGGGATAGTCTGGACAGCAATCCGTAATGATATAGTCAATCTCGGATATGGAAAACGAGTTGAAGAAAAAGAGCTTTCCAATTTTTGTGCTATCACACAACAAAATACGGAGCTTGGAATTGCGGTAAAAAACACGTTTAACGGCGACATTATCATCGCTGAGTTCCATCGCCCCCTGTTCAACCGTGAATCCTGCGCAGGAGAAGAAAAAAACATCTGCATTCATGTTCTCAATACACTTGATCGCAAGATTGCCAGTTAATTCATCCCATGGTGAACGAAGATACCCACCAGTTGAAAGTATCGATAACTTGTCGGTACTTTGCATATTTGAAAGAATCGCTACACCATTTGTCGCAATTTTGACATCCGGATAGTCTGACAATCTAGTAGCTAAAATTGAAGCAGTCGAGCTGGAATCAAAGAAGTATGTACTGGAAGGCTTCAAAAATTGCGACGCAAGCTCTGCAATCCGCTGTTTCTCGGCAAGCTGCTGCGTACGCCGGAGACTCGCCGGCGTGTCAAATGTGCTGCCGGCAGTTAATACGGCACCTCCATGAATGCGCTTTACAAAGCCTTGCGCTTCCAGTTCTGAAAGATCACGGCGTATTGTACTCGAACTGGCATATAGTATATCTGTTAATTCTTGTACAGTAACTGTGTTCTTCTGTTCTAGGTACGAAATAATCTGGCGATGACGTTCATTGCTGAGCATTTCGCGCATTCCTCCTATGTGATGATTGATTTTGACGTTTTTTGCTCATCGCAGGCAATGATAGGATAACACATATCAATCTAATTGTCAATTTGGCCCGTAATATTGACGGATGCGGGCGTAAGTTATATAAAATAAACTATGAAGAATGCCCAATGACCACACACGCCGTGAAAATCTTTCAGCGTGTTATGGCGCTGCGGGTTTCCTGTGTGCATAAACGTGCAAAGCAGATTGCGTATTTACTCGTTTTTGCTTGGGAGCACAAATGTAGAGAAAGAAACAATTACTTTGGAGGGATAACATGAGCGTCAGTATTAACATCAAAGATGCTGTCAAGCGATATGGTAACAACACCATTATTCCGGATCTGTCTTTGACGATTCGCGAGGGCGAGTTTTTTACGCTGCTTGGGCCGTCTGGCTGCGGAAAGACTACGTTGCTGCGAATGATCGCCGGTTTCAACAGTATTGAAGGAGGTACGTTTGCCTTCGATGACAAGGTTATTAACGACCTTGACCCGGCAAAGCGAAACATCGGCATGGTCTTTCAGAACTATGCGATTTTTCCGCATTTGACTGTTCGCAAGAATGTCGAATTTGGTCTTAAAAACCGCAAAGTTCCAGCGAATGAAATTAAGTCCCGCTGTGACGAATTTATGAAATTGGTGCATGTTGATGAATATGCCGACCGTATGCCAGACCGGCTGTCCGGCGGTCAGCAGCAGCGTGTAGCCTTGGCGCGCGCCCTCGTCATCAAGCCAGATGTGCTTTTGATGGATGAGCCGCTTTCAAACCTCGACGCAAAACTGCGCGTGGAAATGCGGAGCATCATTAAGAAAATTCAGAATGATGTTGGCATTACTACGGTGTATGTAACGCACGACCAAGAAGAGGCAATGGCCGTCTCGGACCGGATTGCAGTTATGAATCAGGGCGTGATTCAGCATATCGGTACACCGAAGGATATTTATCAGCGCCCGACAAACGCATTTGTTGCAACATTTATTGGCCGAACCAATATGCTGAAGGGGCATCTGCTGATGCAGGACGGACAATGCACGCTCCGTTTTGCGAGCGGCTATTGCGTACCGTTGAAAAACGTACAGAAACAGTTCCAGCATGAACAGGATGTTTTGATTTCTGTACGACCGGAAGAATTTATTGTTTGTCCTGAAAATGAACACAGTATCAAGGCCAGTGTGACGGACAATATCTTCCTTGGCTTGAACACGCATTATAATTTGGCTCTTTCGAGCGGCGAGGATGTTGACACGATTCAGGAATCGTCGATCGACTCCATCATTCCAAAGGGCGCAAAGGTATCCTTGCAGATCAAAACGGATAAGATCAATGTCTTTACCGCGGATGGTTCGCAGAACATCCTCACCGGTGTGCGTGATGATAACAGGGGGAGCGGCGTATGAATCCCCGAAGAAGAAAATTTGAGATTTGGAGCATCATCTCGATCCTCCTGTTTTTAGCGTTCCTGCTTTTCTTCATCTACCCGATTTGTACTTTGCTGAAGCAGGCGTTCACCACGGAGGATGCAGGCTTCACGCTGGACAATTTCGTCAAGTTCTTCAGCAAGCCCTATTACTACAACACCATTCTGAACAGCTTTAAGGTTTCTATCGCCGTTGCATTGGTGTCGCTGGCACTGGGCATTCTGATGTCCTACTTCTACTCGTTCTATCGACTGAAAGGCGCAAAATTCATCCTCATCTCCAGCATTCTGTGCTGCATGTCGGCACCGTTTATTGGTGCATACGCATGGATTCTGCTTCTCGGTCGTTCGGGTGCGCTGACCACATTGCTGAAAAGCATCGGTATTAAAGTGGGAAGCATTTACGGCTTCGGCGGCATTTTGCTGGTTCAGGCAACAAAGCTCTATCCGCTTGTCATGATTTATATGAACGGTATGTTCTCAAATCTTGATAACAGCTTGATGGAGGCGTCCGCAAATTTGGGCTGCAGCGGTGTAAAACGGTTCTTGTCCGTGATTCTTCGCTTGTCCATGCCCACGATTCTGGCCGCAGCACTTCTTGTCTTCATGCGTGCGTTTGCTGATTTTGGTACGCCGCTGTTGATTGGCGAAGGCTATCGTACGTTCACGGTTGAAATCTACAAACAGTTCTTGAGTGAGACAGGCTCGGACTATGGCTTCGCCGCAGCGATCAGCGTAATCGCGATTATTCTGACCGCAGCAATTTTCCTGTTGCAGAAGTACGCGACGAAAAAATTCAGCTTCACAATGAACGCACTGCATCCCGTTGAAAAACGTGATCCGAAAGGCTTTGGCGGCGTGATGATGCACGTGTTCTGCTATCTGGTCATCGCTGTTTCGATGCTTCCGCAGTTGTACATCATCTACGTTTCTTTCCGCAACTCGAAAATGGGCGTGTTTCAGAGCGGATATTCGCTGGATAACTATCGTTCGGCCATCAACAACCTGCTGCTCCGTGCAACAGGCAATACCGTCATCATCGGCGTTGTGGCACTCGCCGCGATTATCTTGCTGGCCGTCATGATCTCCTATCTTGTCGTGCGCCGTTCCAATCCGTTGAATCATGCGATCGACACGATCTCGATGCTGCCGTATATCATGCCGGGTTCTGTTATTGCAATCGCGCTCGTAATCGGCTTCGGCAGAAAGCCCCTGGTTCTGACTGGTACGCTCGCCATCATGATTATTGCTGTGATTATTCGCCGTCTGCCCTATACCACGCGCTCGGCTACGGCCACGCTGATTCAGATTCCGATTACCATTGAAGAGGCTGCCATCAGCCTTGGCGCTTCGAAGATGAAAACCTTCTTCCGCGTCACTGTTCCGATGATGTCCAGCGGCATTGTCTCCGGCGCGATCCTGAGCTGGGTTTCCATTGTAACAGAAGTCTCCAGCGCCGCAATTCTCTATAACAGTAAATCTGTCACACTGACAGTCGGCACATACGCGGCGGTCAACCGCGGCAACCTCGGCGAAGCTGCTGCATTCGCCGCTGTGACGACTGTGCTGACCACCATCTCGCTGCTGATCTATCTGCGTGTCAACCGCGGTAAGCAGCTGGAGCTGTAATGGTAGCTGCATCGTAAAGATGTTCTACAAGTATAAAAATAAAAAAGGAGAACAAATGATGAAAAAGATCTTAGCGCTGATTCTTGCAGCCCTGATGCTCTTCAGCTTAGTTGCATGCGCGACCAAGCCCGCTGAGGAGCCGAGCCAGACACAGGACGAGACGCCCGCTGCCCAGCCCGCGGAATCCACTGCCGAAGCGACCCCCGAGGAACCCGAGACGGAAGAACCTGCTGAGACCACGGAAGCCGATCTGTCCGGCACTGTGACGATCTACAGCACCCAGACAGATGTTGACCACGAGGTATTCCTTCAGGTCTTCAACGCACACTATCCCAACGTTAAGGTTGAATTTATCAGCGGTTCCATTGGCGAACTGATTGCTCGTGTCGATGCAGAAAAAGAAAACCCGCAGGGCGACATCATCTTTGGCGGTCTGACGCAGACGGACGGCGACCAGTACCTGAATCTTCTTCAGGAGTACACGCCGAAGTATGCTGACGAGTGCGGCGTAGAGTCCAACGGCTACTACACCTATTTCACCTATCAGTACGTATGCCTGCTGAAGAACACCGCCCTGCTCGAAGAGCTTGGCGTTGATGTCAATGGCTATGCTGACCTGCTGCAGCCGGAACTGAAGGGCCAGATCATGCAGGCCGACCCGTCCGCTTCCTCCTCCGCATGGCGTCAGCTGCAGACGATGCTCTATCTCATGGGCGACGATTTCGGCGATGAGAAGGCATGGGATTATCAGCAGAAGCTGATGGAGAACTGCGACGGCGTTATCACTACCAGCTCCTCCACCTGCTACAAGAGCGTTTACAACGGCGAATATGCTGTTGGTCTTACCTATGACAACGGCGCGATCGGTCTGCTGATGAGCGGTGCTGAAGGCGTCGAGATTGTATGGCCGGAAGAAGGCAACACGGTCTGTGCGTTTGCTTCTGCTATGATCAAGAACTGCCCGCATCCCGAACTGGCTGCTGCCGTCCTCGATACGCTGTCCTCTGCTGAGTTCCAGCTTGCCCGTGAAAAGGTCAGCGGCTCCCGCGGCTCCAACACCACCTATGTCAACGACGAAAGCTACTTCCCGGCTGACATTGATGACGGTGTTGTCCCGATGGACTTCGATATGCTCGTCGAGCAAAAGTCTGCTCTGCTTGAGAAGTGGTCTGATATGTGGGCCACTGTCAACGGCTAACTTGTAAAGTATATTTTATCCGACTTGATATTCAAAAGGCGGTGTGCGTCCGCGCACACCGCCTTTTGCAATCTTGAGACAGCACAAAACGCGAAGATTGTAGCGCATCTATAAAAATTTCCAATTCAGAAGGGAGTCCATTTATGAAACATATTGCAAGACAACTTCTATGCCTCCTTCTAGCTGTGTGCCTGTGCGCGGGTATGATCTGCGTGACAACTGCGGCATCTACGGAAGAGCTGCCTCCCATGGGTTCGCTTGCCCGCAAAGTAGTGGACAGCTGCGAATACACGCTCGACCTTGGCAGTTGGTCAACTGTGGCATCCGAGGGCGCGCAGGTCATCTGCAGGGCATTTGCACAGATGATGAAGGGAACTATCTTTATGCCTCCTTCACCAATATGCTCGTCAAGGTAGATATGCACACCGGTAGAATCGCCGGCACCGTGACCGGCTTGGCCGCCGGTTCGATTTCGAGCGGTGCACATATCGGCGACATTTGCTATTACGATGGCAAGATTTATGGTTCTCTGGAATACAAGGCATCGGAGCGTTGGTATATCTGTGTGTTCGACGGTGCCAAGATCACTGAAATGGATATGCCATATACCACCCCCGGCGTCATGTATGGACTGTATGTCCCGCAGGTTGGTGACGATTTCAAGAATGAGCTGACGGCGGGCGAACACAGAAATAATGCGACTTCCATGGGGCACCGCTATGGTACAGGCGGTATCGATGGGATTACCTTCGGAACGCTCCCCGGTCGTGGTTATGACACGACCGGCGACGGAACGGTCGATCAGTCTGCTGGCGATAAGCGATACATGATTGTGACCTATGGTCCCTATGGTAACGCACAACGTTATGACAATGAAAACTTTGTATTTCTGGTATATGACCCCGAAAATATCACCAGTGATAATCTGCTTCCCTTTACAGAAGACCTGCTGACGCAGGACTACACCGAAAATCAAAAGCTATTCTACAAGCATAAGCTCTTCTGCTATGCCGGAAATCAGACCTACGGTGTGCAGCAGCTCGAATATGACGAGAAAACCGGCGACCTGTGGCTGGAATGCTACGATCGTCCCAGCGGCTCAGAATTCCCGGGCACAAGCCGCTATGTCATTGACGGTTCTGTCCCGCTCTACATGGACACAGTTGAAGTCGGTCAGAGCGTTACCGGCGATGCAGCTGGTTTTGTTACCCAAGCAGAAGCAAAGGCCACAGCAGCTTGCTACACCGACTATGAAGACGCTGACAGCGACGGTGACAAAACCGAGCAGGAAACCGGTTGGCACATGACGCTCAAATGCCTTTGCGGCAGCGGCAAGACTTTGCAGAATGACCATACTGCTCAGACCTACGGCAAGACAGGCAAGGCCTGCAAGATCTGCGGCAAAGGCTCTCAATTCTCCACCGGCCTGCGCTCGCTCGGGAATGACTATTTCTATGGCGCAACAAGTGGACGCACGGAGGTTAACGGGAAAACTTATCAATGGGGCACGGCCTCTTTGTACAGGCTGAACCGAGACACCTACATCTTCGAGAAGCTGACCGAGCCTGCACGTCTCCTGATGAGCTACACCATGGATGCAGCCGACACCTATGAAAAAGACGGCAAGGTTTATCTGAAGGACGCCAGCGGCAACGGTCATGACGCCCTCGTAGAAGGTACTTATGCAGCCATCGGTCAGGGCGGCAAGGAAAACACGGCGCTTGGCTTCTGTGGAGATCAGTATGGCTCCGTGCTCGACCGCGTAGCTGTTACCGCGGAAGGCATGAAATACATCAACGATGCAGTCGAAGATACCTATTCCTATAGCTTCTGGCTGAAGAATGACGTCGAGATGGATCGCTTTACGCCCATCATCGGCATGTATCGTGACGAGACGCTGCAAAAGGGCCTCTACGATGCCGTTTTTGAATGGCGTTATCGCACCTCCCCGGCAGTGATTTCCCATGTCAACACTGGATCCCCGGTATATGAAACATTTGCTGACGGCAAGAGCTATATTACAAAGCCCGGTACGGGCGGCGGTGACGGCAGCACGTATGTCATTGGATATTGGCCTGAGCCTGAGAAAGCAGGCATTGGCAAGTGGACGCACTGGGTCGTGGTCAAGAGCGGCAGCAATGTCGTGACCTATCAGAACGGTGTGCAGGTGAATTCTGCAAACCGCGCGAACAACACCAAGGACGACATCCTCAGCGCCTTTGAGATCGGCGGCTACATCAACCGCAACTGGATCGACAGCAACGTCCGTACTCGTCTGACCGGTCTGGTAGACGATGTGCGCATCTACGCCGGCGGCTTGACCCAGAGTGAGGTCACGAGGCTCTATAATGGCGGCGCGGCAGAGAGCGCCGAAACCGGTACGGGTGCGGTTGCTGCAAGCAGCGAGCGAACCTTCGGCAGCTATACCGGCGAGACGCTCGCAGAACAGGAAGACCCCATCGTTTATCTGAAGATGGACGAAACCGGAACGGTCAAAGATTATAGCGGCAACGACATCAATGCAGAGACGAGCGCCTATGTTTCTGCGGCTGCAAACAAGGAAAATCAGGCTGACAGATCGCTTTACTTCGACGGCCGCAGCCACGTCAAGCAGACCAAGCTCTCGCTCTCCAAAGATAACACCGCGTGGCTTTCTGCACAGCTCAACGCCACGAAGAAGCTGACGATCAGCTTTTGGATGAACGCCGCGTTTGAAAACAGCCACAGAATGTCCATCCTTGGCATTTATGACAAGCAGGGGCGTCCGATGGGCACATTTGAAACACGCGGCATTCTCGGACAGGATCGCCGCATGGATGGAAAGTTTGCGATTGCTTTCACCGCTGCAAAACCTTATAGCGGCAGCGGGGTGATCGATGAAAAAACATACGAGCAAATCGCAATCACAGATACCAGCACCTATACGATTCCAACGGACGGCAATTACATGCATTACGGTGACAAGCAGATCGGCCAATGGTATCATGTTGTCGGTGAGCTGGACGGCACAGCGAATACATTGAGTCTCTATCTCGATGGTCAGCTGGTGCAGCAAGTCAGCATCGCCGCAGATACCCTGGGCGAGATTGGCTACTTCCAAGTCGGTCAGCCCGCCGGACGTTGGTATCAGTATGAAAATGCTACAAATACGGGTGAAAATCAACCGTCTGCAAACAGCTGTCAGGGCTGGGCAATGCGTGACGGTTTTGTCGGAACCATCGACGAGATCAAGATCTTCAACCGGATTCTGAACGCAGAGGAGGTTTCCGCTCTTTACAGCACCTCCGTCGAGGGCCATACGCTGACGCACGTCGAGGCCAAGGATGCCACCTGCGCTGCAGGAGGCAACATCGGATATTGGATGTGCTCGGATGAGGGCTGCGGCAAGTGGTTCTCTGACGCCGAAGGCAAGACCGTGATTGAGGATCATAACAGCGTCAAGACAGCGATCGATGCAACCAAGCATGGTCAGAACCTGAGCAAAATCAACGCTGTTGAAGCCACCTGCACGGCAGACGGTGTACTGGAATACTGGACTTGCTCTGCATGCAATAAGAATTTCTCCAACGCTGAGGGCACAGAAGAAATCACAGATCTCGACACATGGAAAACCAGCGACGGCAAGATTCCGGCCACCGGTCATAATTGGTCAACTGAATGGAGCAGCGATGAAACCCATCACTGGCATGCGTGCTCCGGCTGCGACGAGAAGAACGACGTAACGACCCATACGCCTGGCGCTGCGGCAACGGAAAAAGATCCGCAGACCTGCACAGTGTGCGGTTATATCATCGCGCTCGCAACTGGTCACATTCATCACACCACGACGCTGGTTCCGGCTGTGGAAGCGACCTGCGTCGACA